>Ga0160470_100397_pt1 | contig 20930 bp, 20 predicted proteins | sample HID1973I_E11MG_FD_108214 | JGI IMG/M metagenome (GOLD analysis project Ga0160470, IMG submission 108214) | Enriched mosquito-associated microbial communities from UW Madison campus, WI, USA - HID1973I_E11 MG | ecosystem: Host-associated > Arthropoda: Insects > Digestive system > Unclassified ... | reverse complement strand
CATCCAGCGGGACATAGGCGTGGCCGTAGCGACGGATGCCTTTTTTGTCGCCAATGGCTTTGCTGAAGGCCTGACCCAGCGTGATACCGACGTCTTCCACGGTGTGGTGGTCGTCGATTTCCAGGTCGCCTTTGCAGTCGAGTTCGATGTCGATCAGCCCGTGACGGGCGATCTGGTCGAGCATGTGTTCAAGAAAAGGCACACCGATGTTGAATCGGGCCTTTCCGGTGCCATCCAGGTTGATCGAGGCTTTGACCTGGGTTTCCAGGGTGTCGCGCTCGACGAACGCCTTACGTTCGGCCATCACCAGCTCCGCAAAATCATTGGGCGAAAAAGGCAGCCATTATAGGGGCGCGGGCGCTAAACAGAAACATCGAAGGGGATAAGACTGATGGAGTGTCGAGGATAGACATGTGCATACAATTGCGAGTTGGCTTATATGGCGAGGGAGCTTGCTCCCGCTGGGCTGCGTAGCAGCCCCAAAACCTGTCACCGCTATCTGCCTGAAACCCCGCGGTGAATCGATTGGGTTCGCTTCGCGACCCAGCGGGAGCAAGCTCCCTCGCCACAAACCGGCTCCCACAGGAACCGTGCCTACCTGCTACAACGGTGTTAGTGGAACAGCACCGCCGTCTTCTGCAACGTCACCCAGACACCCCACGCCAACGGAATACCCACCGCCAGCCACGCGGCAATCGCCAGAGGCTTGCTGCCCGGCGCCGCTTTCCACTCCAGCACGGTGCTGCTGTCAGCCCCCTTGTCGTGGCCCAGCGCCTGTTCGGCCGCCAGCTCGGCGTCAGTCATGAAGTACTTGTCAGCCACCGGCCGTACCAGCAAGTTACAGAGGAAACCCAGCACCAGCAGGCCCGCAAGGATGTACAGCGTGATGTCGTATGCCGCGGCGCGTTCCACGCCGATGCTCAGCTGATACTCACGCAGGTAATTCACCAATACCGGACCCAGAACCCCAGCCGCTGCCCATGCCGTCAGCAGTCGACCATGGATCGCGCCAACCATTTGCGTACCAAACAGATCCGCCAGGTAAGCCGGCACCGTCGCAAAACCACCGCCGTACATCGACAGGATGATGCAGAACGCCGCCACGAACAGCGCAACGTTGCCCAGGTGACCGAGGTTCGGGATCAGCGCGTACAGGGCAAAACCCAGTGCAAAGAACACGAAGTACGTGTTTTTGCGACCCAGATAATCGGAGAACGAGGCCCAGAAGAAGCGCCCGCCAATGTTGAAAAGGCTCAGCAAACCGGTGAACCCGGCAGCAATGGCGGCGATAGAGGCCAGTTGACCAGCGTCCAGCTGCCCAAATGGCAGGTCAACACCAATCAGTTTGCCGCCGAAAACTTCCTGCAACAGCGGCGACGCCATGCCCAGGATGCCGATACCTGCCGAAACATTCAGGCACAACACCAGCCACACCAGACGAAACTGTGGGGTTTTCCACGCCACGTTCACGTGGACGTGACGGTGCGTGATCATCGAGTTCGAGGCCTTTTTCGCCGGAGCGGTCCAGCCTTCAGGCTTCCAGCCGGTTGGCGGAACGCGGTAAGACAATGCGCCACCGATCATGAACACGAAGTAGATCGCAGCCATCACCAGGAAGCTCTGCCACACGCCAACGCCGGTTGGCGAAGCGAAATGGCTCATCAGGGCCGCCGCCAGTGGAGCACCCACCATCGCACCACCGCCGAAACCCATGATCGCCATGCCGGTCGCCATGCCGCGCTTGTCCGGGAACCATTTGATCAGGGTCGAGACCGGTGAGATGTAGCCCAACCCCAGGCCGATACCGCCAATGACACCGGAGCCCACCCACATCAGCCAGATCTGATGGGTATAAATACCCAGCGCCGAAATCAGCAGACCACCGCACCAGCACAGCGCCGAGACAACGCCAGCCTTGCGCGGACCGGCGTGTTCCAGCCAGCCACCCCAGATCGCCGCAGAGCAACCGAGGAAAATGAAGAACAGGGTGTAGATCCAGCCGAGCATCGAAATCGGCCAGTCGCATTGGGACGAGAAGATTTGCGAGATGAAGCTCATGTCCGGCGCGCAAGCCACCGGAGCGGTCACGCCCAGGGCTTTGGAGAGCGGCAGCCAGAACACCGAAAAGCCGTAGGCCATGCCGATGCAAAGGTGGATGGCCAGCGCGGCCGGTGGTACCAGCCAGCGGTTGAAACCGGGCTTGGCGATAATGCGCTCCTTGGACAGGAACGCAGGCTGGTCGGCAATGCCGTCAGCCGTGATGCTCGTGGTCATTGTGTATCCCCCAATTATTAGTATGGTTCGCCAGCCACTCCTCACTCTCAGCCTTAATGCACGCAGGCATGACCGTTTTTTGAATGAAGCTCCATTTGATGCGACATCAAGTCGCAGAAGGACGAGCGAACGGGCAAAGGTTACCATTTGTGTGTAGCAGAAAAATCAAACTGATATCACCTTTCGGCAAGCCGTCTGATCTCGACCCCGTGATGGCTGCCACAGGCCAATACCGTAACTGAATCATTGGCGCGGCCCTGCCGCCGTTTTCGTGCCAATGAACGGGCTCAGGCGCTGGCAGCCGAGCTCAATCTATTGCTGGACTGACTGGTGAGGTGATCGCTGACCGGTCATCCGTTTGGGAGCGCTATACTCCCCGGCTAAATTTCGAATTCGACTAACTACAAGGACTCGCCCATGAAAGCGTTCGGCAAAATCCTGGGTCTGGTACTTCTCGGGCTGTTGCTGATCATTGTGGCCTTGGGTTTTGCCCTGACCCACCTCTTTGATCCCAACGACTATAAAGACGAGATTCGCCAGATTGCCCGCGACAAGGCCCACATCGAGCTGACGCTTAATGGCGATATTGGCTGGAGCCTGTTCCCCTGGCTGGGCCTGGAACTGCACGAAGCCAGTGTTGCGACCCTGGCCAAACCCACCGAACCGTTCGCTGACCTGCAGATGCTCGGCCTGTCTGTTCGCGTGTTGCCGCTGCTGCGCCGTGAAGTGCAGATGAGCGACGTGCGCGTCGAAGGCTTGAACTTGCGCCTGAACCGCGACAAGGACGGCCACGGCAACTGGGAAGACATCGGCAAGGTGCCGGTAGCGGCGAATTCGACGACCGCCCCCGTCACCCCGGGCGAACCGGCGCCAGACACCACAGTCCAGGTCGAGAAACCGGCCCAGCCGATCCGGCTGGACATCGACAGCCTGACCGTCAATAACGCCCGCGTTGAATACAACGACGAAAAAACCGGCAAACAATTCAGCGCGGAAAGCATCCAGCTGAGCACCGGCGCCGTGCACGACTCGACCAATATCCCGGTCAAACTGACGGCGTTTCTTGGCACCAACCAGCCGGTCCTGCGGGTGCGCACCGAGCTTAACGGCGAGCTGCGTTTCGAACGCGCGCTGCAACGCTACAAATTCGAAGACATGAAACTCTCCGGCGAAGTGGCGGGTGATCCGCTGCAAGGCAAAACGATGACTTTCGCCGCCCAGGGCCAGCTTCTGCTGGATAAAGCTGCGAACGTCGCCGAATGGACCGGCATCAAGATTTCTGCCAACCAACTGCGTGCGCTGGGCGAACTCAAGGTCAACGACCTCGACAAGACGCCGCAAATCAACGGCGCACTGTCGATCGCTCAGTTCGACCTGGCGAAATTTATCGACAGCATTGGTCAGACCCTTCCAGCCATGGCTGAAGGCAGTTTGAGCAAAGTCGAACTGGTCACTCGCCTTGCCGGTACGCCGAGCAGCGTTTCGTTCGACAACATCAATCTGAAAGTCGATGACAGCAGCTTCAGTGGTCGCATCGCGGTCGAGGATTTCGCCAAGCAGTCGCTGCGTGCCGTGCTGAAGGCTGACACCTTCAACGTCGACCGATACCTGAAGCCGAAATCGGCTGAGGCTAACAGTGCAACTCAGGTGCGTCAGGCCGAAGTGGCCAGCACCGAAGCCAATGCCATGGCGGGCGCAGGCAGCACTCCGCTGCCAGACGCGCCGACCAAAACCGCATGGAGCTCCGATCGCCTGCTGCCGGTCGTGCGCCTGAGCAAACTCGACGTCGACGCCGACCTGACCTTCGGCCAGCTGACACTCGACAAACTGCCGATCCAGAATGCCGCGCTCAAGGCCACTGGCCAAGGCGGCCTGCTGACCCTGGAAAACCTGCGAGGCGACCTGTACGACGGCAGCTTCGAGGCCAAAGGTACCCTCGACGTGCGCCAGCAAGTGCCGGCGCTGAACATGCAGACGCAGCTCAACAAAGTCCCGGTAGAAAAAATCCTTGAAAGCCAGGGCAAGAATCCACCGGTCAAAGGTCTGGTCACACTCAATAGCAACCTGACAGGCAGCGGCAATAGCCAGAAAGCGCTGATCGACAGCCTCAACGGCAACGCCAGTTTCGTGATCAACAACGGCGTGCTCCTTAATGCCAACCTCGAACAGCAATTGTGCAAGGGCATTGCCACCCTCAACCGCAAAACCCTCAGCGGCGAACCACGAGGCAAGGACACGCCATTCCAGGAACTCAAGGGCAATCTGACCTTCCGTAACGGCGTGGCCAGCAACCCGGACCTGAAAGTGCGCATCCCGGGCATGACCATCAACGGTGACGGCGACGTCGACCTGCGAGTGCTGGGTATGGATTACCGCGTTGGCATCATCGTCGAAGGCGACAAGAGCGACATGCCGGACCCGGCTTGCCAGGTCGGCGAGAAGTTCGTCGGCATCGAGTGGCCACTGCGTTGCCGCGGCCCGCTGGAACTCGGCGCCAAAGCCTGCCGCCTGGACAATGAGCGCATGGGCCAGGTCGCGAGCAAGCTGGCGGGCGACAAACTCAGCGAGAAAATCGACGAGAAGCTGGGCGACAAGGTCAGTCCTGAATTGAAAAATGCACTGAAGGGTTTGTTCAAGCGATGAGATCCGAGCAATTTTCATCGGCGGTACTGGACTGGTACGACCGCCACGGCCGCCACGATTTGCCTTGGCAACAGGGCATCACCCCGTATCGGGTCTGGGTCTCGGAGATCATGCTGCAGCAGACCCAGGTCAGCACCGTGCTGAACTACTTCGACCGCTTCATGGCGTCGCTGCCAACGGTCGAAGCTCTGGCTGCCGCGCCGGAAGACGAAGTGCTGCACCTGTGGACAGGTCTTGGTTACTACACCCGTGCGCGCAATTTGCAGAAGACCGCAAAGATCGTCGTGGCGGAGTACGGCGGCGAGTTTCCGCGCGACGTTGAGAAACTGGTCGAGCTGCCAGGTATCGGATTATCCACAGCCGGGGCCATTGCCAGCCTGAGCATGGGCCTGCGGGCGCCGATCCTTGATGGCAACGTCAAACGGGTCCTGGCGCGTTTTACCGCGCAAGAGGGTTATCCAGGCGAGCCGAAGGTCGCCAAACAGCTGTGGGCGAACGCTGAGCGCTTCACACCGCATGATCGGGTCAACGCCTACACCCAGGCGATGATGGATCTGGGCGCCACGCTCTGCACTCGCAGCAAACCAAGCTGCCTTCTGTGCCCGCTGGAAAAAGGCTGTGAAGCGCACATGCTTGGCCTGGAAACCCGCTACCCGATCCCCAAGCCGCGTAAAGCCGTGCCCCAGAAGCGTACGCTGATGCCGATGCTGGCCAACGGCGATGGCGCGATCCTGCTTTACCGTCGCCCTTCCACAGGCTTGTGGGGCGGGCTCTGGAGCCTGCCGGAACTCGACGACCTCGACGACCTGCAACATCTGGCGGCCCAGCACTCACTGGAACTGGGCACTCAGCAAGCCTTGCCAAGCCTCGTTCACACGTTCAGCCACTTTCAATTGTCCATCGAACCCTGGCTGGTTCAGGTCCAGGAAGCCGGCCATCACGTGGCCGAGGCCGACTGGCTCTGGTATAACCTCGCCACCCCGCCGCGCCTGGGCCTTGCCGCCCCGGTCAAAACCTTGCTCGAACGCGCGGCCGCCGTATTGAACGCAGGAGAGTCGTCATGACCCGCACCATCATGTGCCGCAAGTACAAAGAAGAATTGCCCGCCCTGGAGCGCGCTCCGTTCCCGGGCGCGAAAGGCCAGGACATTTTTGACCACGTCTCGGCGAAGGCCTGGGCGGACTGGCAGAAACACCAGACGCTGCTGATCAACGAAAAACGCCTGAACATGATGAACGCCGAAGATCGCAAATATCTTCAGGGCGAGATGGACAAGTACTTCTCCGGCGAGGAATACGCCAAGGCTGACGGCTACGTTCCGCCGGCTGAATAATCCCGTTTTCTCGGGGGTCGGTACGTAAGCGACGGTAATAATTAAATATTTTTTGAAAACTTGCTTGACGACCCCCTGAAAAACCAGTTTAATGCGCCCCGTTGCCCAGATAGCTCAGTCGGTAGAGCAGGGGATTGAAAATCCCCGTGTCGGCGGTTCGATTCCGTCTCTGGGCACCAAATACCGAAAACCCTGAATCGCAAGATTCAGGGTTTTTTTATGCCTGGGATTTGGCAAGACTCTGTTTCAGCCCCCATCGAGGCGTCAGACCAGACATGACCTCCGTCACGGATCTGTAGGAGCGCTCCGTCTGCTTTACCGGAAACGGACGACATACACTGATTTGCGGATTGGGCAGAATCGGGAGAGGAGCTTCCGCATAACCGGGAGCAGATACACGACAGGGATGTAAACAATGACTGACGCCATCAGTCCAGACGTAGAAGCCGCTGGATTTCTTACCGAACATGAAATCAGAACGTTCAATTTTGACAGGCAGCAATCAACAGCGCTTCACACCTGCGCCGAAAAACTGGCTGCTCTCGGCGGACCGCAGGCTCCAGGAGCCCGATTCAAAGCGGCACTGGCGGCCACCGAATTAAAGCGCTCGTTTTCGAAGGATCAATGCGAACTGCTGGAGGCCTACTCCGATGGACTGGTTTGCGTTCTGATCTTTGAAGGCCTGCAAAAAATCACTTCTGCCAGTCCTCCAAATGAACTGCCAGACCTGACATGTTTGAAGAATAATCACGACGTCCTTTGCATGGCTGCCCGTAATCAGATCCTGTTGAAACTGGTGGATAACCGCGCCTTCGCCTACGACATGGACAATGAAGGACAGCTGGTGCGATTGGTGGCCAATTTCAAGGGCGGCGGAATCGTAAAAATCAACGCCGAGCCAGAAGTCAAAGAACTGAGTTCACATTCCGGCCTCGCCCTGGGCCCTCATACCGAGGCACCTTACTGGTGCGCCGTGAATGCAAAAGACGGACATTCGCCCTCCCCGTCCTCACTCATACTCTCAGCCTTGTGGAATCCGGGCCATGAACCTACGCGGGTCATTCCACTGACTTCCATACTTGAAAAAATAGGTTTCACCCACTGCCTCGCACTGACCTCCGGCGACTTCCATTTCACTCGGAGTGACTCTTTTGTCAGTGGCAAAGGGGAGGACGGCCACAACGTTTCGATATTGGAGTTCGACGACAGGACTGGCTTCGCAGCGCGCTTTAACGCCTACCGCTTTTCGGTCAATGACAACGCCTCGCCTTTGGTGAAAGCGGCTCACAGCGCCCTCTGCCAGGGCGTGAACGAGGCTATTCCATCCGAATACACGCTGACCCAGGAATCAGCCATGGTCATCAATAACACCCGGACCCTGCACTGCCGTGATGTCATCAAAGACAACAGACGGCTCTTGGTACGCCTCTTCGGACTTTCGAAGTTTTCTACTCCTCTTGTTATTTCAGAGGATCCGTTGCTGCTGCAGGGCTGATTTAATCGGTCGTTCGAATGACCAGTCGCGTGACTACTGGCCGATAACTACATGGAGGGAATCTAATGTCTTGGGATGTCATCGGCATGTTGGCGCTCGTCGCTTTTTGCGCAGGCTTTTTTGATGCGATTGCTGGGGGTGGCGGATTGATTACCTTGCCTGCTTTGGTTCTGGCAGGTTTAGATCCAATCAGTGCGATCGCAACAAACAAATTTCAGGCTGCCTCAGCAACTATCTCAGCAACTGCAACCTTTGCTCGTAAAGGAATGATCGAATGGCGCGAAGGCCGTTTTCTGGTTGTTTGCGGTTTCTTAGGCGGTGCTGGCGGTGCGCTGCTGGTCAGTTACGTTGATAAGCGCTTTCTGGAAGTGTGCGTGCCGATCATGCTGATTCTGGTGGCCATTTATTTTGCACTCTCTCCCAAGCTGGCCGATCAAGATCGACGCAAAAGAGTAAGCATCCTGATTTTTTCGTTCACCGTGGCGCCAATCCTGGGTTTTTACGACGGCATATTCGGCCCCGGCGTCGGTTCTTTCTTTATTGTCGGATTCGTCCTGCTCTGCGGCCTGGGCATGATGCGAGCCATGAGCTTCACCAAACTCGCCAACGCCTCGTGCAATCTGGGCTCTCTGTCTGTTTTCATCACCAAAGGCGTAATTGTCTGGCCGATTGCCATAGCCATGGCGTTAGCAGCGTTTATCGGTGCTCAGCTGGGTGCACGAGCGGCTGTCCATGTCGGACCGCGGTTGATTAAACCCATGCTGATTGTGGTCTGTTGCGCCTTGGCCATTAAGCTTTTGAGTATGGAAACCAACCCTCTTCGCATTGCAATCATCGACTCATTGGCGTCGTTATGATTGCCGCTCGCGCCAGCTTGGGCGGCGCGAGCGTTCGCTTGGCCGCCCGAGCCTTAATCCCGTCAGCGCACTTCACGTCTATGAAGCTCCCTACTCATCACCATCCCAGTGGAATACCAGGTTGCGCGCAGTGCCCGTGCCAACATCCGTAGTGTCACGCCGCTGCGCCCCCATACGAGTCGCGACAACCGTGTACTTGCCAGGTGGCAGCTGGACATAGACCAGCGGACCGGCCTGCGTCAGGGTCAACACGGTTTGCCCCTGAGCGTTATGAATGACCACATCAACATCCGGAACGTATTTGTTCTCCACGCCAATGGAAAATGTCATGTGCAGGTTGTAGCCAGCGGCTTGCTGGATCGCCTTCGCCTCGTCCTCGCCAATACCGCCAGACAGATAGGCAACGCCATTCTGGTCCTGCCGCTGAACTTGCACACCTGAGCTGTCGACAGGTTCCAGACTGGCAGCCTGCAGCGCCACCGGGAACATCGATAGGCAGACGAGCACAAAAATCAATGAGTATCCGTGTTTCATGTGGCAACTCCCGAGCTCCGTAGAGCTCAATCATTACCCTTGTTAGATTTGTCGCTAAACGTTCAAGTTTCAGATTGATTAGTGCTTGGGCTCACTGCGAATTGGACTACAGGTCGCATTCCGAAACTGTGCCAAGCCGTCGGATCGATCCTGCAACACCCTCAGTCCCTTCGTTCACATTTACCAGCCGCGCCCGGCATCGCTCTCTGCTCCTGCGCTGCGATTCTTTTACGCCCGCTCATCAGCCTCGGAAGAATCCATGAAAGCGCCCCGTCAGGACATGATTCAAGACCCAAATGTAACCTCCCTCCTGAGCAATCTTGGCGAAGTGATCCGGGAGGCACGCCAGAAGGTCCTGCGAACGGTTGACACGGTTCAGGTACAAACCTGCTGGCAGATCGGGCGGCATATTGTCGAGTTCGAGCAAGGCGGCGCTCAACGAGCCGCCTATGGCAAACACCTACTGGCATCGCTGGCAAAGGTGCTGACTGCAGAGTTCGGGAAAGGATTCGATGAGCGTAATCTGAGATACATGCGGGACTTCTATCAGACCTTTCCAATTTGGAACGCAGTGCGTTCCGAATTGAGCTGGACGCACTACCGCAGACTCTTGAGGGTCGACAGTGAACACGCCCGGCAGTGGTACATGAAAGAGTCCGCCGCACAAAACTGGTCATCGCGAGCATTGGAACGCCAGATCAATACGCTCTACTACGAACGCTTGTTGGCGAGCCGGGATCGCACTGCCGTCATGCAGGAAGCCACCACGAACATCCAGCGGTTGAACGCCAATCCTCGAGACTTCATCAGGGATCCAGTGGTATTGGAGTTCCTCGGCCTGCCTGATGCAGGTCTGGTGATGGAAAGCGAGCTCGAGCAAGCGCTGATCAACCAACTGCAATCGTTTCTGCTTGAACTCGGGAAAGGTTTTGCCTTCATCGCTCGCCAACAACGCATCAGCACCGACAGCAAAGATTTCTATATCGATCTGGTGTTCTACAACTACTTGCTTAAATGCTTTGTCATCTTTGATTTGAAACGCGGAGAACTGACACACCAGGACGTCGGGCAGATGGACATGTATGTACGCATGTACGATGACCTCAGACGCGGCCCGGAGGATGGCCCGACTGTCGGCATCATCCTTTGCGCGCAAAAAGACGAGTCTGTGGTGCGTTATTCGGTTCTGGAAGGCAACGAGCAACTGTTCGCCAGCAAATACAGACTGGTGTTGCCAAGCGAGGAAGAGCTTCGAGCCGAACTGGACCGCGAGCGCGCTTTGCTTGAGGAGCGGTTGCTTCATGTTCAACCACCGAATAGCTGACGGATTGTCCATCCGCTGCGCGAAGACTATCGTTGGTTGCTTCTCGCCAAGGTCCGATACCGATGAATCTGCAGCAGGACATGCCCCCGGCCTCCACCCAAATCGAGCGAACTCCGACTGCGGCGAAACCGTTCAAGGAGCCTGCCGCAGACGGCTTTATCCTCGGAGGATTCATCTGGCGGCATGCTATCCCTGACGCGATGCGCCCGGTCGTCATCATCAATGCCGCCACCTCTGTCCGGTGCCGCCATTACTCGCGCTTCGCCGACTACCTTTGCGCACATGGCTTCGACGTCATGACCTTCGATTACCGCGGCATTGGAGAATCACGACCTGATTCGCTGAAAGGACTGAAGGCGTCATGGTCCGACTGGGGCGCATTGGACTTTGAGGCGATGCTCAAGCGCGCTCAGCGCGATTTCCCCGGCCAGCCCATCGATGTTGTCGCCCATAGCTTTGGAGGCTGTGCAGCGGGCCTGGGAGCGTCCGGGCATCTCATTCGACGCCTGGTGACGGTCGGCGCGCAATTCGCCTACTGGCGCGACTATGCGCCCGCCCACCGCTGGCGGATGTTCGGCAAGTGGCATCTGGTCATGCCGTTAGTGACGATGCTGTGCGGTTATTTTCCCGGTAAACGACTTGGCTGGCTGGAAGACACGCCGGCCGGCGTCGTCCGCGACTGGAGCACGCCCACGGCTCGTTACGAGAAGCGTCCCAGCGGCCAGGACAGCCACGTCAGGGCCTTTGCCCGCGTCACCGCTAAAACACTGGCCATCAGCATCACAGATGATCCCTATGGCACGATCCCGGCTATCGAACGACTGCTTGGCTACTTCACCCAGAGCACAAACACCCACCTGCGAATCGCCCCCGAAGACATCGGCCAGACAGAAGTCGGACATTTCGCCTTTTTTCGCAGCGCATACCAAGCCACACTATGGCCCATTGCATTGTCCTGGCTGCAAATCGGCGAACTGGCCGCTGACACTCCGGGACGGCTAGTGCCCCGTCACTGACCAATGCGCCCCTTCAACGAAATACGGAACGACGCCCATGGCCTCCGCCAACAAGCAGCAAAAACGCGCCACCCGCGCCAAAGCCAAGGCCAAGCAGAACCGCACCCAACGGGCGGTTGCGCCGGTCGAACTGGATCCGAACGACGATAGAATCGACTTCGAATCGGTAGACCTGACCGAACTGTTCAAAGAAATGATCGACGCGCAGAAGATCAGCCAGCAAGCCATGTGCACCGTGTTCCTGGAACACCCGTTGCTCGCGCTGGTGCTGGAGCAGGAAGGCGAAGAAACCGCGACAGACTTCATCATCGCCGCGCTGATCGAGTATCGCCAATGGTCCACCGAAGTGGACGAAGCCGGCGCCCTGGCGTGGATCGAATCCCCAGAGTTCCAGATTGACTACGTGGCGGCATCCGAAGCCATCGCGGCCCAAAACCCACAGACACCGAACTGAGTTCCCATGGCCTCCCTGAACAAGCAACAGAAACGCGCCAAGCGCGCCAAGATCAAAGCCAAGCAAATCAATATCCACGGGCGAAAACCCGCCGCGCTGGACGACGACCTGGACAATGACCTGGACGAACCGGGCGAGCCGATCCCGGAATACACCCTGGCCATGTTCAGCAAAATGCGCGACGCAGAAGCCATTAGCCGCAACGACATGCTTCTGGCCCTGCTGACCGACCTCGCCGGCATCATCACCGACCACCCTGACTTGCTGGACATGGAAAACGCCGACAACGAAGCCATGGCCGCCACTCACTTGGCCGCCGATATGCTGATTGACTATCGCATGTGGGCTGACGGCATGGACCACGACGCCGCCCAGGCCTGGCTGACCGACCCGCAGTTCATCACAGACTTCGGTACCGCACTGGATAGCTATCGCCAGTCGCTGGATGCAGAGGAAGAAAAGGGCGAGTAATTCTCCCTTTTCACAAACAAAAACGGCCGCTTGTCATCACTGACAGCGGCCGTTTTTATGAGCGGTAATAATCCAACGGCCTCCCGTCAGCGGCTACGTATATCCCATTGACATATCCCGATAAAAAACTACTCTTGAACGTGCATACCTGCAGATCCCAGGAGGTCGGAATGGAACAAACAACGCTTTTCATGAGCAATCGAAGCCAGGCTGTTCGTCTTCCCAAAGCCGTTGCGATGCCCAGCGACGTAAAACGAGTCAACGTGGTCGCCATCGGCCGGGCCCGAATCATTACTCCGGCCGACGAGACCTGGGACAGCTGGTTCGACGGGGACAACGCCAGTGCAGACTTTATGACTGATCGCGACGAACCCACCGATCAGGAGCGCGAGTCGTTCTGATGATCAAATACATGCTTGATACCAACATCTGCATCTTCACCATAAAAAACAAACCGCAAGTGGTACGAGAAGCTTTCAATCGTCATAACGGACAACTCTGTATCAGTGCCGTCACGCTGATGGAGTTGATATACGGCGCCGAAAAATCAGCAGCACCTGAAAAGAATCTCGCAGTGGTTGAAGGCTTGGCGGCTCGCCTCGAAGTACTGCCGTTTGACTATGAAGCGGCTGCACATACTGGAATGATCCGCTCAGAGCTAGCGAAGGCTGGAACACCTATCGGGCCTTACGACCACATGATTGCCGGCCATGCGCGCTCACGCGGGTTCATTGTCGTCACTAACAATCTGCGGGAATTCGAAAGGGTGCCAGGGCTACGCGTAGAGGATTGGGTTCATCCCTGATCAGCTCTCCCAACAGCCACAAACAAAAACGGCCGCTCGTCATCACTGACAGCGGCCGTTTTACGTCATGCGGTGTGAATCAGGTCAACACCACTGCACCAAGCTTCTGCAGCTTGCGACGGCGAGCCACAAACAAACCGGCCGCTACCACCAACAGGCTCAGGAAACCGGTGGCGAGAATCTCCACGCGATGCGCTTCCTGGAACAGCATGATGGTCAGGGCCACCACGATGAAGATGATCACCGCGTAAGTCAGGCCCGGGAACAGCCACATGCTGAAGGCAATTTTCTCGCCGCGAGCCATACGCTGCTTGCGCATGCGCAGCTGCGAAAATGCGATCACCAGGTACACCAGCAGCGCGATGGCGCCGGAGCTGGCCAGCAGGAATTCGAACACGGCAGCCGGGGCCACGTAGTTGGCGAACACCGCCAGGAAAGCTGCAGCAGTGGACAGAATGACGGCCCAATACGGCGTGCCGCTTTTGTTGGTGCGCTGGGAAATGGCCGGTGCATCACCGCGCTTGCCCAACGAGAACATCATGCGCGAGGCGGTGTACAACGCCGAGTTCAGACAGCTGGTCACAGCAACCAGAACCACGATGTCGACGATCAGCTTGGCATTCGGGATGCCCATGCGCTCAAGCACTGTCTGGTACGAACCGACCGCTGCCAGCACCGGGTCATTCCAAGGTACCAGGGCCACGACGATGAAGATCGACACGAGATAGAACAAACCGATCCGCCAGATCACCGAATTGGTGGCCTTGGAAATCTGTTGACCTGGGTTCTTCGATTCCGCGGCCGCAATGGTCACGATCTCGGTACCCATGAAGGAGAACATCGTTGTCAGAATCGCGCCCAACACCGCGCCCATGCCATTCGGCAGGAAGCCCTGGGTGTCGAACAGGTGTGAAACGCCGCTGACCTGGCTATTCGGCAAAAAGCCAAAAATCGCCGCAACGCCAAGGGCAATGAAACCGATGATTGCCAAGACTTTAACCAGGGCAAACCAGAATTCGAATTCACCGTAATTTTTCACGCTGAACAGGTTAGTCACTGTCAGCAGCAGGGTGATGACCAGCGTAAACGCCCAGATCGCCACATTCGGGAACCAGGCATGCAGGATCGTCGCGGCAGCGTTCGCTTCCAGCGGAATCACCAACACCCAGAACCACCAGTACAGCCAGCCGATAGTGAAACCGGCCCAATGACCGATCGCGCGATCGGCATACGTAGAGAAGGAGCCCGTGTCTGGCGAAGCAACAGCCATCTCACCGAGCATGCGCATCACCAACACCACCAGGGTACCGGCGGCGGCGTAGGCCAGAAGCACGGCAGGGCCGGCGGCAGCAATGGCGTGGCCGGAACCGACGAACAGCCCGGCGCCGATAACCCCGGCGATCGACAGCATGGTCACATGACGCGGTTTGAGCCCCTGTTCGAGGCCATTGGAGCTTGGGGTACTGCTCATTGAAACTACCTTTTGTAAGGAGAAGCGATTACGTCCACCCCGCCGCGGCATTCTTTCTCGTAAAAAGAAACCAACAGGGCGTTCCGTATTCTGCACGCAATAATTGCGCCAAAATGTAACAAAGTCCTCAATCACGGGGCCTGCGGGATGACCGGACAGTCATCGCAAGTTATTGAGATTAATGGCAATTCGCCAGAACGTTACCCACCGACTCACTTTAGAAACGAATCGGCGCACCAGAAACACACTAAAAAAATGCTGGGCGCACGATAAAAGTGCGGATCCGGAACGTTTGTCTGATCAATGCTTCCAACACCCCGTCAAAGCTGGCAACATCGCGCCCTTTTTTGGGACAGCTGCCGCATTTTTTATCGACAGACCCGGTTCAAACGGCTGTTCGGTTGATAGCAGCGCGACAGTCTGCTGTACCGATGCGACAACCTGCCACACGACATCCGTTTACCGCCCGTAGCGCTGTTGGCTGCCATTCAGACGCTATGCTAGCTTGGCCGCCTCGCCAGGAAGGCCGCCAACAGCAGGAGCAACACACTATGAGGAACGCACATGGCTGAGGCCGCGCCCGCGCTTGAAATCCGCAACTTGCACAAACGCTACGGTTCGCTGGAGGTGCTTAAAGGTATCTCGCTGACCGCCCGCGACGGCGATGTGATCTCGATCCTCGGTTCCTCCGGTTCCGGCAAGTCCACGTTCCTGCGTTGCATCAACCTGCTGGAAAACCCGCATCAGGGACAGATCCTGGTGGCCGGCGAAGAACTCAAGCTCAAAGCCGCCAAGAACGGCGAACTGGTTGCCGCTGATGGCAAACAGATCAACCGCCTGCGCAGCGAGATTGGTTTTGTGTTTCAAAACTTTAATCTCTGGCCGCACATGAGCGTGCTCGACAACATCATCGAAGCCCCGCGCCGCGTGCTCGGCCAGAGTAAAGCCGAGGCCATCGAAGTCGCCGAAGCCTTGCTGGCCAAGGTCGGCATTGCCGAAAAGCGTCACGCCTACCCGGCAGAACTGTCCGGCGGACAGCAGCAACGCGCGGCAATTGCCCGCACGCTGGCGATGCAACCCAAGGTGATTCTGTTCGACGAACCCACCTCCGCCCTTGACCCGGAAATGGTCCAGGAAGTACTTAATGTCATCCGCGCACTGGCCGAGGAAGGCCGCACCATGTTGCTGGTTACCCACGAAATGGGCTTCGCCCGTCAGGTGTCCAGCGAAGTGGTGTTCCTTCACCAAGGCCTGGTAGAAGAGCAAGGATCGCCACAGCAGGTGTTCGAAAACCCGCTTTCGGCGCGCTGCAAACAACTCATGTCCAGCAACCGCTAACGGAGCTACCCGCATGCAGAACTACAAAACGGCCATGCTGGGTGCCGCCGTCACCCTGGCGTTCAGCGCCGGTGCCATGGCCGAAACCCTGAAGATGGGCATCGAAGCGGCCTACCCGCCGTTCAACAACAAAGATGCCAGCGGCAACGTTGTCGGCTTCGACAAGGAAATCGGCGACGCCCTGTGCGCCAAGATGAAAGTCGATTGCACCGTGGTCACGTCCGATTGGGACGGCATTATCCCGGCCCTGAACGCCAAGAAGTTCGACTTCCTGATCTCTTCGATGTCGATCACCGACGAGCGCAAGCAAGCCGTCGACTTCACCGACCCGTACTACTCCAACAAGCTGCAGTTCATCGCACCTAAAGACAAAGAGTTCAAAACCGACAAGGCTTCCCTGCAAGGCAAAGTGATCGGCGCACAACGTGCGACCCTCGCCGGCACCTGGATGGAAGACAACATGGAAGGCGTCGAAGTCAAACTCTACGACACCCAGGAAAACGCTTACCTGGACCTGACCTCCGGTCGTCTGGACGGCATCCTGGCTGACAAATACGTCAACTACGAATGGCTGAAAAGCGACGCCGGCCGCAGTTACGAGTTCAAAGGCGACCCGGTGGAAGAAAGCGACAAGATCGGTATAGCTGTGCGTAAAAACGATCCGATTCGCGAGAAGCTGAACGTCGCCCTGAAAGAAATCGTGGCTGACGGCACCTACAAGAAGATCAACGACAAGTATTTCCCGTTCAGCATCTATTGATCCTGACCTGCCGGACCGACGCCGCCCTCTGACGGCGCCGGTCCCCGGCCCTGCCTGCCGCGATTTGAAAAGAAATCCATGATTATCGACCTCTACGGATTCGGCCCGGCGCTCGCCGCTGGCGCGCTGATGACTGTGAAACTGGCACTCTCGGCCCTGTGCCTGGGGCTGGTGCTCGGTCTGCTCGGCGCATTGGCCAAGACTTCCCCGTACAAGCCGTTGCAATGGCTTGGCGGTACTTATTCCACCCTGGTGCGCGGCATCCCGGAATTGCTCTGGGTGCTGTTGATCTACTTCGGTACGGTCAACCTGATGCGCGCCCTGGGCGAATTCTTTGGCAACCCCGACCTTGAACTCAACGCATTCGCCGCCGGTGTAATTGCCCTTGGACTGTGCTTTGGCGCCTACGCCACGGAAGTATTTCGCGGGGCGATCCTGGCGATCCCCAAAGGCCACCGTGAAGCTGGCGTGGCCTTGGGCCTGTCGAAATGGCGCATCTTCACCAAGCTGATCATGCCGCAGATGTGGCGCATCGCCCTGCCGGGCCTTGGCAACCTGTTCATGATCCTGATGAAAGACACCGCGCTTGTCTCGGTCATCGGACTGGAAGAAATCATGCGTCACGCGCAAATCGGCGTGACCGTGTCCAAGCAACCGTTCACCTTCTATATGGTGGCCGCGTTCATGTACCTGGGCCTGACGATTCTCGCCATGACCGGCATGCACTTCATGGAACGACGCGCCAGCCGCGGCTTCGCAAGGAGCACCCAATGAACTGGGAAGTCATCATCAAGTGGCTGCCGAAGCTGGCCCAAGGCGCCACCCTGACCCTGGAACTGGTCGCCATCGCCGTCATTGCCGGATTGCTGCTGGCGATTCCGCTGGGCATCGCGCGCTCTTCGCGCCTCTGGTACGTGCGCGCTTTTCCCTACGCCTACATCTTCTTTTTCCGCGGCACGCCGTTGCTGGTTCAACTGTTCCTGGTCTACTACGGGCTGGCGCAGTTCGATGCCGTGCGCAACAGCTCGATGTGGCCGTACCTGCGCGATCCGTTCTGGTGCGCCACAGCCACCATGACCCTGCACACGGCGGCGTACATCGCCGAGATCCTGCGCGGCTCGATCCAGGCGATTCCAAAGGGTGAAATCGAAGCTGCCCGGGCGCTGGGCATGTCCCGCGCCAAAGCGATGTTCTACATCATCCTGCCCCGTGCGGCGCGTATCGGCCTGCCGGCCTACAGCAACGAAGTGATCCTGATGCTCAAGGCCAGCGCCCTGGCCAGCACCGTGACCCTGCTGGAGCTGACCGGCATGGCCCGCACCATCATTGCCCGGACGTACTTGCCGGTGGAGATCTTCTTCGCCGCAGGCATGTTCTATCTGCTGATGGCTTACGTGTTGGTTCGCGGCTTCAAGCTGCTGGAGCGCTGGCTGCGCGTCGATGCCTGCCAAGGACGCTGATCGCGAAGTGCTGACGGGCGAGGACCTACTCGCCCGTTTCACGGCGCTGGATGCTTTTCTGATCGAGCATCAAGCGCTATGGAAGCCCCGACCGTTTACCCATCTTGAGCTTCCCTGGGAAGCGTCCTACCCGGAACTCGCACGCTGGCTACGTGGCCGTTCATTGGACGAAGCGGAACACGCACACAACCACCCTGCTCTTCTTGATGCCCCCGAGCCTTTCGCCTCGTTGGCCGCGAAATCGCTGGCGTTGAGTGCCGTTGCGGAGTTACCGGCACAGGCACTGGCCGCGTCCGGGCATCGGCTGAACGTCGACGTACCGGGCCGTAAATGGCAACAAATCGAGGCGTTCGCCAGTCGATTAACGTTCGCGCAAACGCCCACACATTGGCTGGACTGGTGCTCGGGCAAAGGTCATCTGGGGCGACGCCTGCTGCAAGCCGGGCAACAACTCACTTGCCTGGAATACGACCCGGCACTGGTCGTCAGCGGCCAAGCACTCAGCCAGCGTCATCAACTGCATGCGCTGCATGTCGAACACGATGTACTCGATCCTGATACCGCGTCTCTACTTGATCAGTCCCACACACCCGTAGCGCTACACGCCTGCGGCGATCTGCACGTCAGGCTGATCAAACTCGCCAGCGCGGCGGGGTGCAAACAATTGGCGGTCGCACCCTGCTGCTATAACCGGATCAATCTTCCCGCCTACAAGGCAATGTCCACGGCGGCCAGCCAATCCAGCCTGCAGCTCTCCCTCGACGATCTGTCTCTGCCCGCCAGCGAAACCGTTACCGCCGGCGCCCGCGTTCGCCGCCAGCGCGATACGTCCATGGCGCGGCGTCTGGCCTTCGACCTGCTGCAACGACAGCTGCGCGGCGTTGATGAATACTTGCCAACGCCGTCGCTGCCTGCTGCATGGCTGGATAATTCCTTCCCGGAGTACTGCCATCATTTGGCCGCCTTGAAGGAGTTATCCACAATCGGCGATCAGGACTGGTCCGACTTGGAGGCCGCCGGATGGCAGCGCCTCGCTCACGTGCGCAACCTGGAGCTGATGCGCGGACTTTTCCGACGGCCACTGGAGCTTTGGCTGGCACTCGATCGGGCACTTTTCCTTTTCGAGCAGGGCTACTCCGTCAGGCTCGGAACCTTCTGCGAAAGCCCCGTCACACCGCGTAATTTCCTGCTGCTCGGTGAACGCGCCTAATTTGCCAAGCCTGTGGATAACTCTGTTGATGAAATAATCATGGATCCAATATCTACGGCTGTTTCGGGCCTGAAACACCACTGTTCAATTTTCGTACACATGAATAAAAAACCTGAAAAACAGTCATTTGCGATCAAATGAGAACAGGTCCACAAAAACGGTAATGAGCACCCATACCCTACGAGCCAGTTGTGCATAAGCAATTGCTCAAAAGGACATAACCGCCTAATCCGGGACCTCGTCAGCAGGAAATTGCGCCTACCCGCTCCCCTTGCTATACAAGCAACCAGGCGCCGACATCGCAGCCAAAAAACAAGAAAATCGACTGGCAGGAGGCGACAGTGACGTTTATTTCCTACGCACAGAATTTCGAAGACGTACGCCTATGGCGCGCGCTCAACAACATAGAAAACGGCTTCTACATCGACATCGGCGCCAACGACCCTGTCCACGACTCCGTCACCAAAGCCTTCTATGACAACGGCTGGACCGGCATCAATGTCGAACCGATGCCCAACTACTACCAAGCCCTCAGCGAGCAGCGCCCCAAAGACGTCAACCTGCAATGCGTCGCCGGTGAAAACGCACAAGACCTGACCTTCTACGGCATCGCCGGCACCGGCCTCTCAACCCTGGAACCGGCCATGGCGCAGCTGCACAAAGATGCCGGCATGGACGTACGAACCCAAACGGTAAAATCCCGCACGCTGTCTTCCATCTGCGAAGAACACGCACATGGCCGGCCAATCCACTTTTTGAAAATAGACGTCGAAGGCCACGAAGAAACCGTCCTGCGCGGCATGGACTTCACCCAATGGCGGCCGTGGATCATCCTCATCGAAACGCCCTGGGAGCGAAACCAGACCTGGGAAACCCTCGTCACCGACGCCGGCTACCACGCCATCCTGTTCGACGGCATCAACACCTACTACCTGGCCGACGAACACCTGAACCTCAAACCCGCCTTCGATATCCCGCCCTGCAACCTGGACAACTTCCAGTTATGCCGTGGCCACAAGTTCAGCCACCCCGTCACCGACGCCGAACACCACCTCGCCGCCGCTCTGGCACGCGCCGAACAGGCCGAAGCGCAACTGCACGCCATCCAAAACAGCCGCACCTGGAAAGCTCTGCACAAACTCAAGAAAGCACTGCTGCGCGCCTGATCCGATGCATGCGCAAAAATAGTCTGAATTCAGGGGTTTACAGAACCAATCCAATCGCTATAATCGTCGCCCAACACGCCGGTATAGCTCAGTTGGTAGAGCAACTGACTTGTAATCAGTAGGTCCCGGGTTCGACTCCTGGTGCCGGCACCATACAAGGTTCCAGAGAAGGCTTTCAAAATCTCTGGAACCCCCGAAAAACCCGCCTTTTGGCGGGTTTTTTCGTTTTGGCGTTCCATCGGTTTCCGTCAGAAACTGGTGGATTCCAACCGTTTTAAGGGTAGAGTTTGGGATACAGGTCACTTCGATAAAAGGGAGT
>Ga0160470_100395_pt1 | contig 21048 bp, 15 predicted proteins | sample HID1973I_E11MG_FD_108214 | JGI IMG/M metagenome (GOLD analysis project Ga0160470, IMG submission 108214) | Enriched mosquito-associated microbial communities from UW Madison campus, WI, USA - HID1973I_E11 MG | ecosystem: Host-associated > Arthropoda: Insects > Digestive system > Unclassified ... | reverse complement strand
CGGGAAAAAAACAAAGGCGCCTTTCGGCGCCTTTGTTTTTTTCCCGCTGCACAGCAGCGGCCAAAGCCAAAGCTCACGCAGCCTGCTCTTACGAGTCCCGAGTCCCGAGTCCCGAGTCCCGAACAAAAGCTAGACTCCCCCCCATGAACCCATCCCCAGAAAGCCACCTCATCCACGGCCGCCGCCAGCGCCCCGACGGGCCGGTACCGGTCGACGTCATTTCCGTGCAATCGCAACTGGTCTACGGACATGCCGGCAACAGCGCCGCCGTGCCCCCGCTGCGCGCCCTCGGTCTTCGCGTCGCCGAGGTGCCCACCACGCTGCTCAGCAACGCTCCCTTCTACAGCACGCTGCGCGGCCGCGTCCTGCCCGCCGACTGGCTGGCCGACCTGCTGCTCGGCGCCAGCGAACGCGGCCTGCCTTCGCGCGCACGCATGCTGGTGTCCGGCTATTTCGGCAGCACCGCCAATGGCGAAGCCTTCGCCGACTGGCTCGAGCGCGAACAGGCCGGCGCGCCGCAGATGCGCTACTGCCTGGACCCGGTCATCGGTGATACCCATACCGGCCCCTACGTCGAAGCCGGGCTGGAAGCGGTCTTTGCCGAACGCCTGCTGCCGCGTGCCTGGCTGGTGACGCCGAACGCCTTCGAGCTCGGCCGGCTCACCGGCTTGCCGAGCCTGGAACAGGACGATGCCATCGCCGCCGCGCGCGCATTGCTCGCACGCGGCCCGGAATGGGTGCTGGCGCACAGCGTTGCCGGCGCGGCGGGCGAACTGGTCACGCTGGCAGTGGGGCGCACGGCCACGTTCCGCTGGCGCACCCCGCACCTGCCCGTGGACGTGGCCGGTACCGGCGACGTGCTCATGGCGCTGTTGGTCGGTTTCCTGTTGCGCGAGGAGCCATTCGAAGTCGCGGTCAGCCGCGCGCTGGCCGGCGTGCATGCCGCCTTGGAAGCAACGCTGGCGGCCGGCTTTGAGGAGTTCGACGTACTCGCCGCCGCTCCGGCGGCGCTGTCGCCGCCGGACCGCTTCGCCGCCGAGCGCCTGGCATGAGCCTGCGGCCCGTCGTCGGCATCGTCGGTAGCGCCGGCGCCTATGGCCGCTGGCTGGGCGGCTTCCTGCGGGCACGCATGGGGCTGGAGGTGCTCGGCCATGACCCGGCCGACCCGGCCTCGCTGACCGAAGAAGACTTGCTGGCGCGCGCGCAGGTGCTGATCTTCTCCGCACCGATCCGGCTGACGCCGTCGTTGATCGCGCACTACGCCGCCCTGGCCGCGGGCCGCGAGCGCGAGCAGCTGTGGCTGGACGTCACCTCGATCAAGCAGGCGCCGGTCGCGGCGATGCTCGCCTCGCAGGCCGAAGTGGTCGGCCTGCACCCGATGACCGCGCCGCCGAAGTCGCCCACGCTCAAGGGCCGGGTGATGGTCGTGTGCGAAGCGCGCCTGGCGCATTGGCGGCCCTGGGCCGCGGCGTTGTGCGCGGCGCTGGAGGCCGAATGCGTGCCGGCCACGCCCGAGCACCACGACCGGGTCATGGCCCTGGTGCAGGGCATGGTCCATGCCACCCACCTGGCGCAGGCCGGCGTACTCGGCGACTACGCGCCGCTGCTGGGCGAACTGCAGGCGTTGATGCCGTTCCGCTCGGCGTCGTTCGAGCTGGATACGGCGGTGATCGCACGCATCCTGTCGTTGAATCCTTCGATCTACGAAGACATCCAGTTCGGCAATCCCTACGTGCCGGAAATGCTGGACCGTCTCCTGGGCCAGCTGATCACGCTGCGCGAACTGGTGCGCAAGGGCGACGACGCTGCGCGGGCGCATTTCCGCGCGCAGTTCCTGGACGCCAACCGCCAGGCCCTGTCGCCGGCCACCCTGGAGACCGGCAACTACAGCTACGAGCGCCTGGGCTACCTGCTGGCCGATCTCACCGAACCGCTGGCCATCAGCGTGTACCTGCCCGAAGACCGCCCGGGATCGTTGCGCGCGCTGCTGCATGTGTTCGAGCGCCATGGGGTGAACCTGGCTTCGATCCATTCCTCGCGTACACCTGCCGGCGAATTGCATTTCCGCCTCGGGCTGGAGGCGGGCAGCGAGCCGGCCCAGCTGGCGGCGGCGACGCGCGAGATCGACGGCAGCGGCATCGGCCGCGTGCTGCCGTTGCGCTGAAGGGCGTGCAGAAACGCCAACGGTCATCCACAGGCGATGTGGATGACCGTTGCATGAAGTTGTGGATAACCTCGCGCGGGCCAATGCCGGCGAGGCCTGATCGGTCAATGGCGAATAAATCGCCAGCGCCGGCCCGGCTCAGGCGGTGGACAGTCGCAACTCGCCGCCGGTGGTGGCGAAATCCTGTCCCTGCCGGACCAGGTGGCGGCCGTCGGCCAGCTCGTAGCGCGGCGTCTCCTGCCCCTGGCCGGAACTGTCCTCGCGGAATTCGATGATGACGTAGGCCTCGCCGTCGGAACCGGTGGCGGGAAATTGCCGGAATGACATCTTGCTGCCTCCTTATCGCGCGCCGGCTCGTGCCGGCGGAGCGAGGATGCGCGGCGCATTGTTACCGCGACGTGGTCAGTCTATGAATTGCAGCCGCGCCAGTTCAGCGTACAGGCCATTCTGTGCCAGCAGCTCGGCGTGCGTGCCCTGGGCGATGATGCGGCCGCGGTCCATCACCACGATCCGGTCGGCCTTGAGCACCGTGGCCAGGCGATGGGCGATCACCAGCGTGGTGCGCCCGGCCATCAGCCGCTCCAGTGCTTGCTGCACCGCGCGCTCGCTCTGCGCGTCGAGCGCGCTGGTGGCCTCGTCCAGCAACAGCACCGGCGCATCCTTGAGCAGGGCGCGAGCAATGGCGATGCGCTGTTGCTGGCCGCCGGACAGGCGCGCACCGCGCTCGCCCAGTTCGGTGTCGTAGCCCTGCGGCAGTTCGGCGATGAAGCCTTCGGCCTCGGCGGCGCGCGCGGCGGCCTGCAGTTCCGCGTCGCTGGCCTGCAATCGCCCGTAGCGGATGTTCTCGGCCGCGCTGGCGGCAAACAGGGCCGGCTGCTGCGGCACCAGGGCGATATGCTCGCGCAGCGCCAGCGGATCGAGTTGCCGCAGATCCACGCCGTCGAGACGGACGCTGCCCGACTGCGGATCATGGAAGCGCAGCAGCAACGACAACACCGTGCTCTTGCCGGCGCCGGAGGGGCCGACCAGGGCCACGGTTTCGCCGGGGCGCACATGCAACGTGAAGCCGTCCAGCGCCGCCTGGTCGGGCCGCTGCGGATAGCGGAACACCACGTCGTCGAAGCGAATCTCGCCATGCAGCGGCTGCGGCAGCACGGCCGGCGTGGCCGGCACCGACAGCTGCGGTTGTTCCTGCAACAGTTCCGCGATGCGGCCCATGCCGCCGGAGGCGCGCTGCAATTCGTTCCAGACCTCGGCCAGCGCACCGACCGAGCCGCCGCCGATCAAGGCATAGAGCACGAACTGCCCGAGCGCGCCGGTGCTCATGCGGCCGTCGACGACATCGTGCGCGCCCAGCCACAGCACGCTGACGATCGCGCCGAAGAACAGGATGATCGCCACCGCGGTGACGATCGATTGCGTGCGGATGCGGCGCTTGGCCGCGCCCAGGGTGGCTTCCAGCGCCGCACCGAAGCGCTCGCGCTCGTAGGGCTCGCGCGCATGGGCCTGCACCGTGCGCACCGCGCCCAGGGTTTCGGCCGCCAGCGTATTGGCCTCGGCGACGCGGTCCTGGCTGGTGCGCGACATTTTCTGCAGCCGGCGCGCGCCGAGCACGATCGGCAACACCGCCAGCGGGATGCCGAGCAGCGCCCAGGCGGCCAGCCGCGGGCTGGTGACGAACAACATCACCAGGCTGCCGACCACCGTGACCGAACTGCGCAATGCCACCGACATGGTCGAGCCGATCACCCCGCGCAGCAACTCGCTGTCGGCCGACAGGCGCGAGACCAGCTCGCCGCTGCGGCTGCGGTCGTGGAAGGCCATGTCCAGGCTGATCAAATGCGCATACAGCCGGCCGCGCAGGTCGGCGACGACGCGCTCGCCGAGCATCGAGACGAAGAACAGCCGCGCCGCGGTGGCGATGGCCAGCACCGCGGTCACCGCGAAGGCCAGGCCGAAGGTGCGGTTGATCGCGCTGCCGGCGCTGAAGCCCTGGTCGATCACCTGGCGTGCGACCGCCGGCAGCACCAGCGTGGCCGACGAAGACAGCGCCAAGGCCAGCAGCCAGGCCACCAACAGCGGCAGGTGGCGGCGCACGAAAGGCCACAACGCACCCAGGCTGGCGAGGCGGCGCAGGCCGGGGCGCGGCGCGTCCGGAGGAGTGCTCATGCGGGAGGGTGCTCTTGCAGATGGACCCTGTTGCGGGTGGCGTCGCGCAGGTGGATTTTCAAGGCTTCCAGCTGCGTGGCCGGCAAGCTCACCCGCAGGCGGGCACCGTCGGCATCGAAATCCTCCTGCTCCTTGTGCGCCTGGCAAGCGGGCAGGGCGGTGTGGACCGCACCCAGATCCTCGAAGCCGCAGCGCAGCCAGGCGGTGGTCATCTGCGTGATCGGCAGCCGGGGCGCCAGCCGCAGGCATTCGGCCGCCGTGCCGCCGTAGGCACGCACCAGGCCGCCGGCGCCCAGCTTGATGCCGCCATACCACCGCGTCACCACCACCACCACCCGGTCCATGCCTTGGCCGTCGATCGCCGCCAGGATCGGACGCCCCGCCGTGCCGGCCGGCTCGCCGTCGTCGCTGGAACGATATTCGCCACCGTGCCGGTACGCCCAGCAGTTGTGCGTGGCGTCGGCGACGCTGACCTGTGCGATGAAGGCCAGCGCTTCGGCCACCTGCGCGATGGGCGCGGCCTGTGCCACGAAACGGCTGTGGCGTATTTCCTGGCGGTGGCTGACCGCGTGGGCGAGGGTTTCGGACATCCCGGACATTCTAGCCAGTGACGGCATGGCGGCCGTTGCCCGGACCGGCCTGCGTTGCAGGAGAGCGGTGACCCGTCCGCGCAAATCCACCCTCAACGGGTATGCTGGGCACCACAGGGGACCGTCGCTCGGCGGCGGACGTGGACTTCACCAATGCTGATCAGCCCATCCGTCATGGCTCACCGGCAGCGCATCGCACAGGCCTGCGATCGCGCGGCCGACGTCTTGGTCGGCGTGATGCCCGCCGGTTCGTCTCTGGCGCTGGCCTGGCGCGATGGCCGGCTCGACGACGAAGGCCGCGGCTGCTCGGTCCGCGCCGATGGCGCCCTGCTGGGCCGCGCGGTGGCCGCCTTGTCGCGGCGGCAGCCGCCGGACAGCCGCGAATCCCTGCACGTGTGGCGCAGCGCCGACGACTTCGCCGTGCTCGCGCTGGCCTGGGAGTGCAGCGCCGAGAAGGACGAAGCCCGCCTGCGTGCCTGGCTGGCCCTGGCCGAGAGCGTGGTCGGCGGCACCCTGGACACCGCGCTGCTGCAGGCCGAGATCGAAGACCTCGAAAAGTCCAAGCTGCTGCAGCAGGCCTTGTACGAAATCGCCGACCTGGCCGGCAACGAGCTCGACCTGAGCCAGATGCTCCAGCGCATCCATGCCGTCGTCGGTTCGCTGATGTATGCGGACAACTTCTATATCGTCGAGTACGACGCGTCCGCCGCGAGCATGCGCTTCCTGTACTTCGTCGACCAGCAGGACGGCTTCGTCGCCGATCCCTCGCGCACCTACCGCCGCGAGGACATTCCCAACAGCCTGACCTTCGCCTTGCTCGCGCACGGCGTGGCGCTGAGCGGGCCATCGGACGAGTTGTCCGAGCGCTTGAACATCTCGCACGATCCCACCCGCGGCCCGGAGAGCGTGGACTGGCTGGGCGTGCCGATGCTGCGCGACGGCCAGGTCGCCGGGGCCATCGTGGTGCAGAGCTACGACGAGCACATCGGCTTCAGCGAGCAGGACCGCATCCTGCTCGCCTACGTGGCCCAGCACGTGCTCACCGCCATCGACCGGCGCCAGGCCAAGGTGCAGCTGGAGCGGCGGGTGGAGGAGCGCACCCGCGAGCTGCAGCATGCCAACCGCGAGCTGCAGGACGAGATCACCGAGCGCAAGCGCGCCGAAAAGCTGCAGCTGGCGCTGTTCCGGATCAGCGAACTGGCCGGCGCTTCGGAAAGCCTGCAGCAGTACTACGCCGAAGTGCACGATGTCGTGGGCGGCCTGCTCGATGCGCGCAATTTCTATATCGCGCTGATCAACGATGCCGGCGACGGCCTGGAATTCGCCTACTCGGTCGACGAACACAACGGCATGCGTCCGGCGCGCAAGTTCAGCGGCGGCCTGACCGAATACCTGATCCAGACCCGCGCGGCGCTGCTGGCCACGCGCGCCGACATCGACGCCATGGCCGAGGCCGGCAAGTTGACCAATATCGGCGCCCAGGCCCACAGCTGGCTGGGCGTGCCGTTGTTCATCGAGGACGAAGTGGTCGGCGCGATCGTCGTGCAAAGCTATTCCTCGCAGGTCAGCTACACGCCGCACGACCAGCGCCTGCTGACCTTCGTCGCCCACAACATCGGCAACGGCCTGGGTCGCCAGCGCGCCCATGCGCGCCTGCGCCAGGCCCACGCCGAGCTGGAAGTGCGCGTGCTCGAACGCACCCGCGAGCTGGCCGAACTCAACGAGCAGCTGCTGAGCCAGATCGCCGAGCGCATGCGCGCCGAGCAGCGGCTCACCCACCAGGCGCTGCACGACGCGCTGACCGGCCTGCCGAACCGCGCCCACCTGCTGGACCGCCTGGACGAGTCGATCCAGCGCGCCATGCATGGCGACGGCCAGGCCTTCGCGGTGCTGTTCCTGGACCTGGACCGCTTCAAGCTGGTCAACGACAGCGTCGGCCATGCCGCCGGCGACCGCATGCTGGTCGAGGTGGCGCAGCGCATCGTCGCCACCGTGCGCGCCGATGACGTGGTCGCACGCCTGGGCGGCGACGAGTTCGCCATCCTGATGCGTTGCCCCGATGGCGTGGAGGCGGCGCGCGAATTGGCGCAGCGCCTGCAGGCGGTGCTCGGCCAGCCGATGTGGGTGGCGGGCCGCGAGTTGTTCCCGTCCGGCAGCATGGGCGTGGCGATGTGGCACCGCCGCTACCGCACCGGCGAGGAGATGCTGCGCGATGCCGACGCGGCGATGTACCGGGCCAAGGCGCAGATCAACGAGCGCTTCGCCGTGTTCGACGAGGCGATGCGCGAGGAGGCGTTGCGCAGCCTGGACCTGGAAGCGGACATGCGCCGCGCGCTCAACAGCCGCGACTTCCATCCGTTCTACCAGCCGATCGTGCGCCTGGAAGACGGTGTCGTCGTCGGCCACGAGGCGTTGCTGCGCTGGGAGCATGAGACCCGCGGGCTGCTGCGTCCGCACGCCTTCATCCACCTGGGCGAGGACAGCGGCCTGATCGAGCAGGTCGACTGGCAGCTCTACGAGCAGGTGATCGAACACCTGGCGCGCGGCGGCGAGCGCTATGTCTCGGTGAACGTGTCGCCGCGGCACTTCCGTTCGGTGGATTTCGCCGAGCGCCTGCTCGGGCTGATGGACGCGGTGGGCGCCGACCCGGCGCAACTGCGCCTGGAGATCACCGAGGTCGCCCTGCTCGACGACGCGCCGCGCACGCTGCGCATCCTGCGCGCCTTGCGCGACCGCGGCATCCTGATCCAGCTGGACGACTTCGGCACCGGCTATTCGGCCCTGTCGTACCTGCACCGCTTCCCGATCTCGGCGCTGAAGATCGACCAGAGTTTCGTCGCCGGCCTGCACCAGGGCGGCGGGCAGGATTCGCTGGCGCTGGTGCGCAGCATCCTGGCCCTGGCGGCGACGCTGGGGATCGAGACGGTGGGCGAGGGGATCGAGACCGAACAGCAATGGCGCACGCTGCGCGAGCTGGGCTGCCACTACGGCCAGGGCTACCTGCTGGGCAAACCGATGCCGCGGCCCGAGGGCGTAGCCTGGGCGTGAGCAAGAGGCCCAACTGTAGGAGCGGCTTCAGCCGCGACCGGAAACTTCGAGGGGCCAGAGAGACTTGTCGGGGCTGAAGCCCCTCCCACACAAGGCTCTCGATCTTTCCGGTCGCGGCTGAAGCCGCTCCTACAGTGCACCCAGACAGTCCACGCGGTGCCGGCTGGAGAAATTGTGGGAGGGGCTTCAGCCCCGACGAGCGAAGTCGCGATTTGGCGGATGGCAGTGGCCGTTGATGGCCAAGGCCATCCAGAGCCGCTCCTACAAGAACCCGGGAGCGTCCTTCGTACTGAATCAACGCAACGCGTTGCGCCGCTTCTCGTCGATCCGCGCCAGGCAGCCAACGAGGCGCCGGCAGATTCCGGCGCGTCGCCACGCGTCCATTCCTGACCGCGTCGCAGTACCCACTCAACGCAACGCGTTGCGCCGCTTCTCGTCGATCCACTTCGAAGCCTGCGCCGGCTCATACCCCCGCATCCATTCCAGCATCTGCTCGATGTCGCTGCCGTACCACAGGTCGGCGCGCTGGTCCGGGTGCAGGAAGCGCTCCTCCACCATGCGATCGATCATCCCGATCAGTGGCGCATAGAAGCCCTCGATATCGAGGAAGGCGCAAGGCTTGTTGCCGATGCCCAACTGCCGCCAGGTCAGCATCTCGAAGATCTCTTCCATCGTGCCGAAGCCGCCGGGCAGGGCGACGAAGGCATCGGAGAGGTCGAACATGCGCGACTTGCGCTCGTGCATCGAGCCGACGATCTCCAGCGAGGTCAGGCCACGGTGGGCCACTTCCCAGTCGGCCAACTGCTGCGGGATCACCCCGGTCACCTCGCCGCCGGCTTCCAGCACAGCGTTGGCGACCGTGCCCATCAGCCCGACATTGCCGCCGCCGTAGACCAGCCGCAGGCCTTGCTTGGCGATGTAGTCGCCCAGGGCGATGGCGCGTTCGGTGTAGGCAGGCTTGCTGCCGGGGTTGGAGCCGCAGTAGACGCAGATGGATTTCATGGAGTTGGAACTCTTGGTTCGGGGCTCGGGATTCGGGACTCGGGACTCGGGACTCGGAAAAGCAAAACGCCAGGCCGTGGGGCCTGGCGTCGTGCGGGCTCGGGCCGGGCAGGAGACTCGCTTCTGCGAGTCCCGAGTCCCGAGTCCCGAGTCCCGCCTCCCGAGTCCCGCCTCAATTCACCTTATGAATCGCACGCTTGGACACAGCCATCGCCGCATCATGGATCGCCTCGGACAGCGTCGGATGCGCGTGGCAGATGCGCGCCAGGTCGTCGGCCGAACCATTGAACTCCATGGCCAGCACGCCTTCGTGCACCAACTCGGACACGCCCACGCCCACCAGGTGCAGGCCCAGCACGCGGTCGGTCTCGGCATGGGCAATGAGCTTGACCATGCCCGCCGGCTCGGCCATCGCCACCGCGCGCGCGATCGCCGCGAACGGGAAGGTGCCGACCTTGTACGGCACGCCCTCGGCCTTGAGCTGTTGCTCGGTCTTGCCGACCCAGGCGATTTCCGGCTCGGTGTAGATCACCCACGGGATGGTGTCGAAGTTGACGTGGCCCGGCAGGCCGGCGATCAGTTCGGCCACCGCGATGCCTTCCTCGAAGCCCTTGTGCGCCAGCATCGGGCCGCGCACGCAGTCGCCGATCGCCCAGACGCCATCGACGCCGGTGTGGCAATGCTCGTCGACCACGATCTGGCCACGCTCGTTGAGCTGCACGCCGGTGCCTTCGGCCAGCAGGCCCTTGGTCGCGGCCTTGCGGCCCACGGCGACGAGCAGCTTGTCCACGGTCAGCGACTTCTCGCCTTCGGCATCGGTGTAGCTGACGACGACTTCCTTCTTCTTGCCCTTGCCGGTGACTTCGGTCTTGGAAACCTTGGCGCCGAGCTTGATCTCCAGGCCCTGCTTCTTGAACTCCTTGGCGGCGGCCTTGGCGATGTCGGTATCGGCGGCGGCGAGGAAGTCCGGCAGCGCTTCGAGGATGACCACTTCCGAACCCAGGCGCTTCCACACGCTGCCCAGCTCCAGGCCGATCACGCCGGCGCCGATCACCGCCAGGCGCTTGGGCACTTCGGTGAAGTCCAGCGCGCCGACGTTGTCGACGATGACGTCGTTGTCGAACTTGGCGAACGGCAGTTCGATCGAGTCCGAACCCGGGGCCAGGATCACGTTGGTGCCCTTTAGCTCGACCTCGCTGCCGTCGTGCTGCTTGACCTTGACCCCATTGCCCGGCTGCAGCTGGGCGAAGCCGTAGTAGGGGGTGATCTTGTTCGCCTTGAACAGCATCGCGATGCCGCCGGTGAACTGCTTCACGATCTTGTCCTTGCGGCCCACCATCGTGCCGACGTCCATCTGCGCATCCTTGAAGCTGATGCCGTGCTCGCCGAAGAGGTGGCTCATGTTCCAGTACTGGCGCGAGGAGTCGAGCAGCGCCTTGGAGGGCACGCAGCCCACGCGCAGGCAGGTGCCGCCGAGCGCCGGCTGGCCGTCCTTGCCCAGTGCCGCGTCGACGCAGGCGACCTTCAGGCCCAGCTGGGCGGCGCGGATGGCGGCGTGGTAGCCGGCCGGGCCCGCACCGATGACGACGACGTCGAAGTTTTGTTCTGACATGTTGCAGGTGTCCTGTGCTTTTGCGGGACTCGGGACTCGGGATTCGGAACTCGCAAAGCCATCGCCTGCGTGTCCCGAGTCCTGCTTGATCTGCATTGCCGAGTCCCGGGTCCCAAGTCCCGAGTCCCGGCACCTGGATTACAGGCCGAACAGCATCCGGCCCGGGTTTTCCAGCTGGTTCTTGATGTCGACCAGGAACTGGACCGAATCCTTGCCGTCGATGATGCGGTGGTCGTAGGACAGCGCCAGGTACATCATCGGCGCGACCACGACCTGGCCGTTCTCGGCGATCGGGCGGTCCTTGATCGCATGCATGCCCAGGATGGCGCTCTGCGGCGGGTTGATGATCGGCGTGGACAGCAGCGAGCCGAAGGTGCCGCCGTTGGTCACGGTGAAGGTGCCGCCCTGCAGTTCTTCCAGGCTCAGCTTGCCGTCACGGGCCTTCTTGGCGTAGTCGGCGATGGTCTTCTCGATGTCGGCGAAGGACATGCGCTCGACGTTGCGGATGACCGGCGTGACCAGGCCCTTCTCGGTGGACACGGCGATCGAGATGTCGGCGTAGCCGTGGTAGATGACGTCGTCGCCGTCGATCGAGGCGTTGACCAGCGGGAAGCGCTGCAGCGCGTTGGCGGCGGCCTTGACGAAGAAGCTCATGAAGCCGAGCTTGATGCCGTGGGCCTTCTGGAACTCGTCCTGCAGCTCCTTGCGCGCGGCCGAGACCTTGGCCAGGTTGACCTCGTTGAAGGTGGTCAGCATCGCGGTCGAGTTCTTCGACTGCATCAGGCGCTCGGCGATGCGCTTGCGGATGCGGGTCATCGGCACGCGCTCTTCCGGACGCGCGCCGCCGGCACGGGCCGCGCCGCCGGACTTGGCGAAGTTGACGATGTCTTCCTTGGTCACCGCGCCGCGGCGGCCGGTGCCTTCGACCTGGGCCGGGTCCACGCCTTCGGTGATCGCGGTGAAGCGCGCGCCGGGCGGCAGGCTGTCGGCGGCCGACTTGGCGGCCGGCGCCGGGGCAGCGGCCTTGGCCGGCGCCGCGGCAGCCGCCGGGGCCGGCGCGGCTTCGGCCGGCTTCTCGGCGGCCGGGGCGGCGGCAGCGGCAGCGCCTTCCTCGATCACGGCCAGGATCTGGTTGCTGGTCACGGTGCTGCCGGTCTCGAACTTGATTTCCTTCAACACGCCGTCGACCGGCGAGGGGACTTCGAGCACGACCTTGTCGGTTTCCAGGTCAACCAGATTCTCGTCGCGCTTGACCGCTTCGCCGGCCTTCTTGTGCCAGCTGGCGATGGTGGCGTCGGAAACGGATTCGGGCAGTACCGGAACTTTGACTTCGGTGGCCATTGGAGGAGCGTCCTAGAGTTCTGTTCTTGGGGTAAAGGTTATTCAGCGACCTGGTCGTTGAACGGATTGACCAGCGCATCGGCGACCAGCTTCTGCTGTTCGGCGATGTGGTCGGCCATGTGGCCGGCGGCCGGGGAAGGCGAACGCGCGCGGCCGGCGTAGTGCAGCGCCTGGCCGTCGGCCAGCACGGCCTGCAGGTGGTGCTTGATCTGGTACCACGCGCCCTGGTTTTGCGGCTCTTCCTGGCACCACACCACGTCGGTGGCCTTGCCGTACTGCTTCAGCTCGGCGGCCAGCAGCGCGCGCGGGAACGGATACAGCTGCTCCACGCGCAGGATGGCGACGTCGTCCTGGCCGCGCTTCTGCGCATCTTCCAGCAGGTCGTAGTAGACCTTGCCCGAGCAGGCGACCACGCGCTTGACCTTGTTCGGATCGGCGGCGTTGTCCGGGATCAGGTGCTGGAACTGGCCATTGGCCAGTTCGTCCAGGGTCGAGGTCGCCAGCTTGTGGCGCAGCAGCGACTTGGGCGTCATCACCACCAGCGGCTTGCGCGTGCTCATGCGCATCTGCCGGCGGATCATGTGGAAGCACTGCGCCGGGGTGGTCGGCACGCACACCAGCATGTTCTCCAGCGCGCACAGCTGCAGGAAGCGCTCCAGGCGCGCGGAGCTGTGCTCCGGGCCCTGGCCTTCATAGCCGTGCGGCAGGAACAGGCCCAGGCTGGTGATGCGGCCCCACTTGGCCTCGCCAGCGGCGATGAACTGGTCGATCACCACCTGCGCGCCGTTGGCGAAGTCGCCGAACTGCGCTTCCCAGATGCACAGCGCATTGGGATCGGTGGTCGAATAGCCGTACTCGAAGCCCATCACCGCTTCCTCGCTGAGCAGCGAGTCGATCACGGTGGCGTCATCCGGGTTTTCGACCAGCTGGCGCAGCGGCAGGTAGTAGCTGTCGGTCTTCTGGTCGTGCAGGATCGCGTGGCGGTGGAAGAACGTGCCGCGGCCGGCGTCCTGGCCGACCAGGCGCAGCTTGTGGCCTTCGGCCAGCAAGGTGGCGTAGGCCAGGTTCTCGGCAAAGCCCCAGTCGCCGGCCTGCTCGCCGCTGGCCATCTTCTGGCGGTCTTCGTAGATCTTGGCCACGCGCGGGTGCAGCTCGACCCCGGCCGGGATGGTGTTGATGATCTTGGCCAGCTGGTCCAGCGCGCCGCGCTTGACCGTGGTGTCGACCGGGTCGGTGAGCTTGCCCGACAGGTACTTGGACCAGTCGATGGCGAACTCGTCCGGCTTGCGGGTGGCGACCTCGGTGGTGAACTCGCCCGAGTCGAGCTTGTTGCGGTAGCCGTCGACCAGGGCCTTGGCGGCGTCGGCGCTGAGCACGCCTTCGCTTTCCAGCTGCGCGGCGTACAGCTCGCGGGTGGTCTTGTGCTTGCGGATGGTCTGGTACATCACCGGGTTGGTCGCCGCCGGCTCGTCGGCCTCGTTGTGGCCCCAGCGGCGGTAGCAGACCAGGTCGATGACCACGTCCTTCTTGAACTGCTGGCGGAATTCGTAGGCCAGCTTGGCCACGAACATCACCGCGTCCGGGTCGTCGCCGTTCACGTGGAAGACCGGTGCGCCGATCATCTTGGCCACGTCGGTGCAGTACAACGTCGAGCGGGCGTCGTCGCGGGTGCTGGTGGTGAAGCCGATCTGGTTGTTGATGACGATGTGCACGGTGCCGCCGACGGCGAAGCCGCGCGCCTGCGACATCTGGAACAGCTCCATCACCACGCCCTGGCCGGCGAAGGCCGCGTCGCCATGGATCAGGATCGGCAGCACTTCCTTGCGGCTGGCATCGCCGAAGCGTTCCTGACGCGAGCGCACGGAGCCGGCGACCACCGGGTCGACGATCTCCAGGTGCGAGGGATTGAAGGCCAGCGCCAGGTGCACCTGCTTGTCCTCGCCGACATGGATGTCGGCCGAGAAGCCCATGTGGTACTTGACGTCGCCGGTGTGCGCGCGGTCGTCGTGGGCATGTTCGAACTTGCCCTCGAACTCGTCGAACAGCTTGCGCGGGTTCTTGCCCAGGGTGTTGACCAGCACGTTGAGGCGGCCACGGTGGGCCATGCCGATCACCATGTCCTTGACGCCGTCGCGGCCGGACTGGCGGACGATGCCGTCCATCATCGGGATCAGCGCATCGCCGCCTTCCAGCGAAAAGCGCTTCTGGCCGACGTACTTGGTGTGCAGGTAGCGTTCCAGGCCTTCGGCCGCGGTCAGGCGCTCGAGCGTGCGCAGGCGGGTTTCGTTGTCGCCGGCGATCTTGCCGCCCGCGTTCTCCAGGCGCTGGTAGATCCACTGGCGCTGGTCGAATTCCGGGATGTGCATGAACTCCACGCCGATCGAGCTGGCGTAAGTCGCCTTGAGGCGCGCGAGCAGGTCGCGCAGCTTCATGCGCGGCTGGCCGCCGATGCCGCCGGTGCTGAACTCGCTGTCCAGGTCGGCCGGCGACAGGCTGTGGAACGGCAGGTCCAGGTCCGGCGGATTGATCGGCGGGGTCAGGGCCAGCGGATCGAGGCGGGCGCCGAGGTGGCCGCGCGAACGGTAGGCGGTGATCAGGCGGCCGACATTGCGCTCGCGTTCGTCACTGGCGCCGCCGGACAGGCCGGCATTGGCAGCATTGCGCGCAGCCTCGCCGATGTGGGCGATGACGGCCGAATGCGGCACGTCGCCGGCCTCACGGCCCTGGAAGCCGTCGAAGTAGCTTTTCCACTTGGGATCGACGCTGTCGGGAGAGACGAGGTACTGCTCGTACAGGTCCTCGATATAGGCGGCATTGCCGCCGGCGAGCTGCGAAGACTGCGCAAACTGCTTCAGGAGATTGTCCACGATGGTAAGTCGGGTCGCTTGAGATATGGGGGCTTGCTTGGGGCAGGCCACATGGCCGGCCGGAGGCCGGACGGGCGATGGCTAAGCCCGAAAATTATACCCCTACCTGCCGACAACGGGGCGCATACGGAAGGCGCCGCGCCGCATCGACGGTCAGGCTTGCGACAGAGAACCGCGTTCGCGCGCGCTACAGGCCGAGGGCCCGGTGTTCGCTCCAGGGCCGGCTGCGGTCCCAGATCGGCTCGAAATGCGTACGCAACTGGCGTGCGCGGGCCGCGCCCTCGAGCCAGGTCTCGCCGTCGTCGTAGCGGTTGCCCGTAGAACGAAAGTAGTAGCCCTGCACATCGCCGACGACATAGGCCGAGGGGTAGCTGGCGTCCACCGGATCGGACACGGCGCGGAACTGGAACACGGTGGGCAGGCGCTGGGCCATGCGCAGCAGCGGCGAATCGAGGAGTTGCGGGCTGGCCGCTTCCTGCAGGAGCACGCGGACCTGCTTGTCGTGGCGCAGGGTGGCGAAACGGCGCAGGGCGGTCTGTACCGCTGGGGCGTCCAGCAGGCCCGGGTCGAGCGCGCGGCTGTAGAGGCGCAGTTCGCGCCGCGATTGGGCGATCAGGGCGGTGGTGGCGAAGATCGCGGCGGCGGCATCGTCCACCGCCATCGGGCCATCCAGGCGGCGTTGCAGGTCCGGGCTGCCAGCCACGGGCAGGAAGCCGGCGCGGCCGAAGAACGCCCGTGCCGCGGACGGCACGCGCACGCGCAGTTGCGGCCATTGCCGCTGGCGCGCCGCGTCGAGCAAGGCATCGAGCAGGGCCTGGCCGATGCCTTGCCCGCGCCAGGCCGGCAGGACGCCGAAGCGGGCCACGCGTTGGTCGGGCGAGATCCGCGCGGCGCCCAGCGCGCGGCCGTCGAGGTCGCGGGCCAGGACGTGCAGGCTCAGGGCGTCGAGGCCGTCCCATTCGCGCTGCTCGGCGGTGAAGGCCTCGCCGATGAAGATCCCTGCGCGCAGCGCGAGCAGGTCGGCGGCACGGGCGCCGCCCTCGCTGTGTTCCAGCACGAACGGGCCAGGGACGCTCATGCGTCTTCGTCGTCCTCTTCTTCTTCCTCGTCCTCGTCCTCGTCGGCCGGCAGGTCCTCGGGGTCGATGTCCGGGTCGATCTCGCCGCCGTCGCTGTCGTCGCCCAGCGATTCGAGCAGGCTGTGATGGGCCGCGGCGCCATTGCCGTTGTCGGCCTCGTCCTCCTCGTACTCGTCGTCGCCGGCATCGCTGCCGGGCGCGTAGTGGCCCAGTTCGACCAGCGCCAGCAGCGCGGCCCGGCCGCGTTCGGACAATTGGGCGTAGGCGGCCTCGTCGATCTCGTCCAGGGCGGCCAGGCGCTGGGCATCGCGCAGCGGCAGGGCAAAGGCATGCCCGCTGACGAACAGCAGCGCGCCCTTGCGGGCCCGGCGCCAGGCCACGCGCGACCACGGATGGCGGTAGACCACGGTGCCCTCGGCCAGGGCCTGGGCCAGCTCGGCGGCGTCCGGCGCGTGGGGCGGGGAGGCGATGTCGCCCGAGGCGCGGTAGGTGGTGATGAAGCGGCCGAACCACTCGCCCAGCCGGTCCGGATCGTTCATGCGCAGCGCGTTGAGCGCGGCGATGGCGCGGCCCATCGCGGCCTCGTCGATCTCGTACGGGTCGGCGGGCGCGGCCAGGTCTTCGTCGTGATAGCGCACGGCCTCGTCGGCGTCGGCGATCAGGGTATCGAGATAGTCGCTGATCAGCTCGGCCGACGACGGCGCGCGCGTGCCGATAGAGAAGGTCAGGCACGGGTCCTCGGCCACGCCGTGGTGGGGCACCAGCGGCGGCAGGTAGAGCATGTCGCCCGGCGCCAGCACCCAGTCGTGGGTCGGCGTGAAGCGCTGCAGCAGCTTGATGTCCACGTCCTCGCGGAAGGACAGCGAGGGCGCCTTGCGGCCCATCGCCGCGCTGGCGTCGATCTGCCAGCGGCGGTGGCCGAAGCCTTGCAGCAGGAATACGTCGTAATGGTCGACATGGGCGCCGACCGAGCCGCCGGTGGCGGCGAAGCTGATCATGATGTCGTCGATGCGCCAGCGCGGCAGGAAGCGGAACTGCTCCAGCAGGGCGCGCACGTCCGGGTCCCACTTGTCCACGTCCTGCACCAGCAAGGTCCAGTCGTGGTCGGGCAGGCCGGGGAAGTCGGTTTCCTCGAACGGGCCGCTGCGCACCTGCCAGTCGTCGCTGGCGCGGTCGTGCGAGATCAGCCGGGCCAGGACGCCTTCCTCGCAGGCCAGGCCGGCCAGGTCCTCGGGGCTCACCGGCGTCTGGAAGCCGGGGAAGGCCTGGCGGATCAGCAGCGGGCGCTTGTGCCAATAGTCGCGCAGGAAGCGCGCGGTGGGCATGCCCAGCGGCTGCTGCGCGGTGGCCTGGATCTCGAAGGGAAGGGCGGCGGATTTCTTCATGGGTTTCCTGCAAACGTCGACCGGGAGGTCGCAGAGACGGAGCGATTGTGGCGCAGGCCGGGTGATGGCGGTCTTGCGTCCGGTCAATCGGGGAGGGGAGTGGCCACCGCGTCGTAGCCGGCGGCCGAGAACTGCAGCAGGCACCAGCCGTGGCCGAAGGGATCGGCCAGGCGGACCAGGCGGCCCCAGGCGGCTTGGCGGATGGTGGCGCGGGCGGCCATCGGATCCTGCCGGCCGTCGGCCAGGTCGTCGGCGTGGAAGCCGGCGGCCAGGACGCGGTCCAGCGCGGCTTCGAGGTCATCGACGGCCACGTCCAGGTGGACCGGAGTCCAGTGGCGGGCGTAGTCGCGCGCTTGGCCCGCCGCGCCGGGGCTGCCGGCCGGCTGGGCCAGCAGGTAGACCGGTACGGCGGCGCCGAGCAATTCGAGGGCGGCCGGGCCGAAGCGCCGGCCCGGGCGCAGGCCGAAGGCCGCTACGTAGCACCGCTCGGCGGAGGCCAGGTCGGGGACGTCCAGGTTGACCAGCAGGTCCATGGCAAGTCTCCAGGCGTGGCCGCCGCGGCAGGCGGGGCCGTCAGATCGCGCGGGCCAGGCGTTCGGCCAGGCCGGTGTAGCCGCCCGGGGTCAGCTCGCGCAGGCGCTGCTTGTCGGCGGCCGGCAGGTCGAGCGACTCGACGAAGGCACGCATCGAGCCGGCGGTGATGCCCTGGCCGCGGGTCAGTGCCTTGAGTTGCTCGTAGGGATTGGGCAGGCCATGGCGGCGCATCACCGTCTGCACGGCTTCGGCCAGCACTTCCCAGGCGGCGTCGAGGTCGGCGTCCAGGCGCTGCGGGTTCACTTCCAGCTTGCCCAGGCCCTTGGCCAGCGAATCCAGCGCGACCTGGGTATGGCCGAAGGCGGTGCCGACCGCGCGCAGCACGGTGGAGTCGGTGAGGTCGCGCTGCCAGCGGCTGATCGGCAGCTTGGCCGAGAAATGCTCGAACAGCGCATTGGCCAGGCCGAAGTTGCCTTCGGCGTTCTCGAAGTCGATCGGGTTGACCTTGTGCGGCATGGTCGAGGAGCCGACCTCGCCCTCTTTCAGCTTCTGCTTGAAGTAGCCCAGCGAGATATAGCCCCAGACGTCGCGGGCCAGGTCGATCAGGATGGTATTGGCGCGGCGCGCGGCATCGCCGATCTCGGCGACGTTGTCGTGTGGCTCGATCTGCGTGGTGTAGGGGTTGAACACCAGGCCCAGGCCCTCGACGAAGCGCTGCGCGAAGGCCGGCCAGTCCACGTCCGGATAGGACACGAGGTGGGCGTTGTAGTTGCCGACCGCGCCGTTGATCTTGCCGGTGAGCTCGACCGCGGCGATCTGCTGGCGCTGGCGCTGCAGGCGCGCGACTACGTTGGCCAGTTCCTTGCCCAGCGTGGTCGGCGAGGCGGTCTGGCCGTGGGTGCGCGACAGCATGGGTTGCGCGGCCTGGGCATGGGCGAGCTCGCGCAGGCGGGCGATCACGCCGTCCAGCGCCGGCAGCAGCACGTCCTGGCGCGCCTGCGCCAGCATCAGGCCGTAGGACAGGTTGTTGATGTCCTCGCTGGTGCAGGCGAAATGCACGAACTCCAGCGCCGGCCCCAGCTCGGCGTCGCCCTTGAGGCGTTCCTTGATGAAGTACTCGACCGCCTTGACGTCGTGGTTGGTGGTGCGCTCGATCTCCTTGACCCGCGCCGCGTCGGCCACCGAGAAGCCTTCGGCCAGGGCGCGCAGGGTCTGCGCCGCCGTGGCGGAGAACGGCGCCAGCTCGACGATGCCAGGCTCGGCGGCCAGCGCCAGCAGCCACTCGATCTCGACCTTCACGCGGGCGCGGACCAGCCCGTACTCGGAGAAGATCGGGCGCAGGGCATCGACCTTGCCGGCATAGCGGCCATCGAGCGGGGACAGGGCGAGCAGGGCGGATTCCGTCATGGGGGCGGCAAGGGCAGGCGACAGGGGTGCGTATTCTACGCCGGCCGCGCCGGCGCCGGCTGTGCCCGGGCAGCGCCATGCCGGCTGGGCGCAGCCGGGACCGGCGCGTATCGTGTGCGGGTCAGCCAGCGGCCACGCCGCAGCCAGCGCCTCCTCTGGAACGGCGCCGCAACGGCAGCGTTCCTCCCCCGAACCGCAGCGCGGAGATTGCGTATGAGCGACAAATACCGGACCGAACACGACAGCATGGGCGAACTGCAGGTGCCCGCCGATGCACTGTGGGGCGCGCAGACCCAGCGCGCCGTGCAGAACTTCCCGGTGTCCGGGCAACCCATGCCGCGCGGCTTCATCCGCGCGCTGGGCCTGATCAAGGGCGCCGCGGCGCAGGTCAACGCCGAACTGGGCCTGCTGCCGAAAGGCGTGGCCAAGGCCGTGCAACAGGCCGCGCAGGAAGTGGCGGCCGGCCGTCACGATGCGCATTTCCCGATCGACGTCTACCAGACCGGCTCGGGCACCTCGTCGAACATGAATGCCAACGAGGTCATCGCCACCCTGGCCACGCGCCTGCTCAAGCGGGGCGAGGGCAAGGCCAAGGTCCATCCCAACGATCACGTCAACCTGGGCCAGAGCTCGAATGACGTGATCCCCACCGCCATCCGCGTCTCGGCCCAACTGGCCACCGTCGAGCAACTGCTGCCGGCGCTCAAGCACCTGCGCAAGACCATCGACAAGCGTGGCAAGGGCCTGGCCAAGGTGGTCAAGACCGGCCGCACCCACCTGATGGACGCCATGCCGCTGACGTTCCAGCAGGAATTCGGCGCCTGGTCGGCACAGATCGCCTCGGCCGAGGCCCGCATCGAAGACAGCCTCAAGCGCCTGCGCCGGCTGCCGCTTGGCGGCACCGCGATCGGCACCGGCATCAACGCCGATCCGCGCCTGGGCGGCAAAGTCGCCAAGGTGCTTTCGGGCACCACCGGCACCCGTTTCGAAAGCGCGGAGAACAAATTCGAAGGCCTCGCTGCCCAGGACGACGCCGTCGAACTGTCCGGCCAGCTCAACGCCACCGCCGTGGCGCTGATCAAGATCGCGAACGATTTGCGCTGGATGAACGCCGGTCCCCTGGCCGGCCTGGGCGAGATCGAACTACCGGCGTTGCAGCCTGGTTCCTCGATCATGCCGGGCAAGGTCAACCCGGTGATTCCCGAGGCCACCGTCATGGCCTGCGCGCAGGTCATCGGCCACCACACCGCCATTACCGTGGCCGGCCAGACCGGCAACTTCCAGCTCAACGTGACCTTGCCGCTGATCGCGCTCAATCTGTTGGACTCGATCGGTTTGCTGGCCAACGTTTCGCGGTTGCTGGCCGATTCGGCCATCGCCGGGCTGAAAGTGCGGCAGGACCGCGTGCGCGAAGCGCTGGATCGCAACCCGATCCTGGTGACCGCGTTGAACCCGATCATTGGCTATGAGAAGGCTGCTGCCATTGCCAAGCGTGCTTACAAGGAGAACCGGCCGGTGCTGGAGGTGGCGCTGGAGGACAGTGGGTTGCCGGAGGCCGAGTTGCGGGGGTTGTTGGATCCGCGGGCGCTGACCGAAGGGGGTATCCATGGGGGAGGGGGTGGGGGCGGTTGATGGTTGATGGTTGTGGTGCTTTGCTGCTGGTTGGTCGTGGGGTGAAGGTTGGTGGTTGGGTTTGATGAGGGCGCGCTGGCTTGGGCGGTTGGTGGCGCTGACTTACGGTGCGGGCCCCGAGCCGCCGGGTATCGGGGTCGCGGCTTCGCAGACATCCGTGTCTGAGGCGCCGCCGCGTTATCGGCTGTGCTTTTTCCCGGCCGTGGCGACGGCATCATT
>Ga0160470_100391_pt1 | contig 21378 bp, 16 predicted proteins | sample HID1973I_E11MG_FD_108214 | JGI IMG/M metagenome (GOLD analysis project Ga0160470, IMG submission 108214) | Enriched mosquito-associated microbial communities from UW Madison campus, WI, USA - HID1973I_E11 MG | ecosystem: Host-associated > Arthropoda: Insects > Digestive system > Unclassified ... | reverse complement strand
CCGTACCTATCTCTACGGTAAACATGACCGGATTTTTGATCATCACGCGTGGATCTAACTTGATAAAAGACTGTTTTAGAGCAGTTCGAACCAAAGCAGGTTCAAATAATTTATTTGATGAATTGTTCATTTCAAATTCTATTTAAGCATAGTAAAGTATTCTGCCAGAGGGCCTAAAGCCAGGGCAGGAAAGTAAGAAAGTGCGTTCAGCACCAGGATGACGGCGAAGGTCATCAGGGCGAAAGTCTTGGTATCTGTTTTCAGGGTACCGGCCGACTCCGGGATGTATTTTTTTGATGCCAGCAAACCTGCGATGGCTACAGGGCCAATAATAGGCAGGAAACGCCCCAGCAGCAGCACAAACCCTGTAGAAATATTCCAGAATACATTATTGTCCCCCAGCCCTTCAAACCCAGACCCGTTGTTGGCGTTGGAAGAAGTCATCTCATACAACATTTCAGAAAAACCATGAAATCCTGGGTTATTCAACCAGTTTTTTGGCTGTACTGCCCATGCGGCTTCCCCATGCGCGGTAAAAGCATAACTGGCCAGGGCCGTTCCCACCAGGATCAAAAATGGGCTCAGTAGCGTCACCAATGCCGCAATTTTTACCTCTCTGGCTTCCACTTTATGGCCCAGGAATTCTGGTGTACGCCCCACCATCAGGCCAGAGATAAACACCGCAATGATGAGATAAACAAAATAATTGAGTAAGCCCACGCCACATCCTCCATAGAAGGAATTGATCATCATCCCGAACAATTGCCACAAGCCTGTCAGGGGCATGGTACTGTCGTGCATGCTATTGACAGAACCTGTCGAAATGATGGTCGTTACGGTGCTCCAATACCCCGACATCGCCGGTCCGAAGCGCATCTCCTTACCCTCCATGGCACCGGTAGCCTGCGAAATACCCATTTTGCCCAGCAATGGATTACCGCCCAGTTCAGACTGGATCGTTGGGATGAGCAGTAGGAACATCCCAATGGTCATCACCCCAAAAATAACCCAACTGAGTTTCCTGCGCCTGATAAAAATGCCAAAAGCGATGACCATAGCGATCGGGATAATGACCTGTGCGATCAGCTCGACCATCCCGGTCAGATAATTTGGGTTTTCGAATGGATGCGCCGAGTTTGCCCCAAACCAGCCACCTCCGTTGGTGCCCAGATGTTTGATCGCAATAAAAGCTGCAGCCGGCCCTCTTGACACCTGGACCGTATCTCCCTGCACAGAAATAAACTGGTCTTTTCCTTCGTAACTGGTCGGTGTACCGTTAAATGCCAGGATCAATGCAACAAGCAAAGATAAAGGCAATAGCAAACGGGTGATGGACTTCACAAAAAAGTTCCAAAAATTACCGAGCTTTACCGTGGTCTGGTCTCTGAAAGCCTTAAAAAGAACCATAGCCGCAGCTATGCCGGTTGCACAACTGACAAACTGCATAAACATCAGTACAAAATGCTGGGTCAGATAGGTCACACCAGACTCTCCGGAATAATGCTGAAGGTTGCAGTTGACCACAAAACTAATAATGGTATTGAAGGACAGATCGGCCGGCATGCCCGGATTGCCGTCAGGGTTTAAAGGCAACTTGTCCTGGTACATCAGTACAAAAAAACCATAAACCAGCCAGATAAGATTAATGGTCAGCAAGGCTTTCATATGCTGTTTCCAGTTCATCTCTTCTTTCGGATTGATTCCCGACAGCTTAAATATGCCGGTTTCAAGAGGTTTTAGGAAGTCGGTCCAGACTTTCTCTCCGGCAAAGACCTTAGCGAGGTATTTGCCGAGCGGAATTGCGATGGCCAGGGTCAGCAGGTAGGTAGCAATTACCCCAAATAATTCAGTGTTCATCATGTTTAATTAGAAATTTTCAGGTTTGATTAGCACGTAGATCATATATATGAACACGGCAATAGCGATAAGAAATAATACAGTCATTCTCTTTTTTCTGAAGCCATTGCCAATTGGCATACCGAAACCGGAATCAACCACACAATCCACTATCACACAGAAGAATACACAACTAAAGTGGAGTACTCAGGAAATCGCACAACAAAAAACCCTACCAAAATGGAAGGGTTTTTATCATTTTGAAAAGATAATGGTTCTAACTGATCTTGTAGTCTTCCAGCTTGCGGTAGAGCGTGGTGAGTCCAATGCCCAATAGCCTGGCCGCTTCGGTCTTATTTCCATTGGCGTACCTCAATACTTTCAAGATATGCTGTTTTTCTACCGCTTCCAGTTTCATAGTCATTGCTCCTGCCACATCTGTTGGATCATGAAATTCATAGGGCAACAAGCTTCCGTCCAGCACCTGTCCGTCGGAAAGAATGACCACCCGTTCCATCACATTCTTCAGCTCCCTGATGTTGCCTTTCCAGGAATATCCGATCAATAGTGCTTCAAAATCATCACTCATTGTGAATGCAGGTTTGTTTACTTTATCCGCAAATTCCCTTAGATAATGTCTCGCAATTAATAAGACATCAGATTTACGTTGCGACAAGGAAGGCAATTCGATAGAAAATACCGATAAACGGTAAAAGAGATCGAGCCTGAATTTCCCAGCTTCCGCTTCACGTTTCAGGTCTCTATTGGTCGCTGCAATGATGCGCAGGTTGACCTTCGTAGTTTGGGTATCCCCTACTTTGATAAAAGTCTGACTCTCCAAAACGCGCAACAGCTTCGCCTGCAGATCGAGGTTCATCTCGCCGATCTCATCCAGGAACAGCGTTCCCTCATTGGCTTCTTCCAGCAAGCCTTTCTTATCCTTTACGGCACCTGTAAAAGCACCCAGCTTGTGCCCAAACAGTTCACTTTCTAATAATTCATGATTGAAACCACTGCAATTCAACGCCACAAAAGGTTTCATTTTCCTCGGACTGCCGTAATGCATAGAATGGGCAAATACTTCCTTGCCCGTACCGGTCTCACCGAGCAAAAGCACGGTAGTGTCGGCCGCGGCAACTTTTCGCGCCAGTTCTATTGTATTTTTTATCGCCCTGGATTCTCCAATGATACCATCAAAGCTGTGCTTTTTGATCACCTTGCTCTCCAGCTCATGCACCCGGTACTGAAGCCGGGCCTTATCCATCGCCTTATACACCAAAGGAATGATCTTGTCGTTGTCGTCACCTTTGGTGATGTAGTCAAAAGCCCCGTTCCGCATGGCCATCACCCCATCCTGAATGGTGCCGAATGCAGTCAGACTGATGACCTCCACATAGGGTTTATTCAGTTTTATCTGTTTGACCAGTTCTATACCGTTCATATCAGGCAGCTTCACATCACTGATCACCACATCGATGTCCTGTGTGGAGAGCACTTTAAGCCCCTCTTTAGCCGTGTGTGCCTGAAAGACAGTAAACCCTTCAAGTTCGATGATCCGTGCCAATAGACTGCACAGCTTCTTTTCATCATCAATAATCAGGACTGTATCACGCATAGTTCTCTTGCCTGGGTTTCTAATGCTGCCGGCTGAATACAAAGATTCTAAAAGTTTTATTGATATTTCTTTTGTAAATGCGAAATTCTTTGGAAATTACGATTTCGAACACGACTCTTCACCCAGACCGACACAAAAGCCGGGCATTTAATGTTTAGATACATATGAAACAACCGGTAACAAAGGGCTGGCAATTTAAGTTGCACGAGGTCATTTATGAATCCAATACGGCCGCGGGCAAAGCTTTCGATATAGCCCTGCTCATTGCCATTTTCACGAGTATTGCAGTCGTCATGCTGGACAGTGTACAGAGCATCCATGAGCAACATGGCAGGCTATTGTATATATTGGAATGGGTATTTACCACGCTGTTTACCATTGAATACACACTTAGGCTCATCTGCATCAAGAAACCTATGCGATATATCTTTAGTCCTTTAGGGATCATTGATTTGATTGCACTGATCCCTTCTTACCTCAGTTTTTTCTTCATAGGCGCACAGTCATTGCTGGTTTTCCGTGCGCTGAGGCTGCTCCGCGTATTTAGGATATTCAAATTGGGTCATTTTCTGACAGAAATCCATTTTCTGACCACCGCATTGAAAGGAAGTATCCGCAAGATCAGTATTTTTCTGATGACGGTATTGATGCTCACGGTTATCCTCGGTTCGATTATGTATCTCGTAGAACAAAGGGAAAATGGATTCAGCAATATACCGGAGAGTATCTATTGGGCTATTGTCACCATAACTACGGTGGGTTATGGCGACATCTCCCCCATCACGCCAATGTGAAAATTTGTGGCCTCGGTGGTCATGTTGATTGGTTATGCGATCATTGCTGTACCAACCGGTATATTGACCCAGGATCTGGCCATGCTGGCGCGTCAGAAAAAAGAAATTCCAGAGTCCTGCCCAAATTGCAGCAGAGAAGGGCATGATATGGATGCGCAGTTCTGCAAATATTGTGGTTCATCTTTGATGCGGTAACTCCAAATATGGCATCCCATTTGTGGTGGTTGAATAGTTAAAACCTGATCACAAATGGCTACTTTTTCAGAAATAATCAAAGGCAATAAACCGGTATTGGTAGACTTTTACGCCACATGGTGCGGTCCGTGTAAGACGATGTCGCCTATGCTGGATAGCCTGAAGCAGCAAATTGGAGAAAAGGCCACGATCTTGAAGATCGATGTAGATAAGAATCCCTCGGCTGCATCGGCCTACCGCGTACAAGGCGTACCTACCCTGATTCTGTTTAAAGAAGGAAAAATCCTATGGCGCCAATCTGGCGTGGTGCCGGTCAGTCAATTGCAGGAACTGATCACCAGATATCAATGAGGGTGCCCGCATCGGACATCCTCATTTTAACATACATTTGCATTACCATACATTCGCAGGCCTATTCTATTTAAACAATGGGTGAATGAACTGGCTGTCGCCATCCTCTTCTTTGATCATCTGCCCGTTGGCACGTGGCGCAAAAGTCGTTACTGCCAGGGTTTGTTTAGTCAGGTTAAATTTCATCAGGCGCATCAGGCCATTTCCACCATTTCGGTCTTTCGCTGTGGCATACGGCGCACTTCTCCTAGACTGGTAATCGGCCAGATAGGTCTTGATCACATTTCCATTATATTCATCTCTTCTGTAAGACTCGCCGGCAATGTGACCACCAAGCATCATGAACACATTGCTATGGTTTTTGGCAGTTTCATAGACCACTTTGCCCTGCTGGGTGAAATTGGCCATTTCTGTATTGCTGTTCGTTCCCGGACGGATCTCACTTGGAGATTCATTGATGCGGCTGAGCGTACTGTGTGATATCACAATCGCTCTATGATCTTTATACACCGTCAAAATACTATCTGCCCATTTCATCGTCTGCTTTTCATAAACAGGGTCGTGAGTTGGCTTTTTAGGTTCATTGTATACCAGGTAAAGGGCTATGTACTTATCGCCTCCGGCAGTGAAAAGATCAAAATGGTTATCGGCATTATCGGTATCGCCCATAGCACCACCAAACCATTTCTTGCCCTTAAAATGGCTTTTCCCGAAGTATTTTGTAAACGGCGTATTTGGCACACCTTTAGAAGCCTGGTTACCAGGTGTCTGATCGTGGTTGCCAACAGCCATACCATATGGAATATTGGCGGCCTCCAGCTTGTACATCGTTTTTGCGGCCCGCTCCCATTCAGGTTCAGTGTTTTTATCGGTGATGTCTCCAGCATGCACTACATATTTAATATTTTCCTTTTTTACATTGTCAATAATCCATTGCACCTGGTCTTCAAACATTTCCATGGTACCACCATGTTTCAACCCAGTATAATATTGCGTATCGGGCAAAACGGCAATAGAGAAAACCTGATCGCCTTTATCTACCCCATAAGAGGGTGCAGCAGTATAAGAAGTGGACTTACAGCCAATCGTGACGATGATCAGACCGGTAGTAAGCAGCCGCCTGTTGAAAAATTTACGTATTCCTGTTTTCATGCTTCGTGTAATTAGGGTTGGTTTTTTGCGTTTTGAAATTCTTCGAAAATACAAAGGGAACCAGAGGAATACTATTAAATTTGTATTAAGATTTATAATTTTTTCGGACTGACATAGGGTTGTCAGTGGGGATCATTACATTCGGCCAGTTTTACACCACATTTTAAAATTTAACTTATGTCTTATTGCAGCGCAATTGAATTCATGTCTGAAGATAGAAAGGCACTCCACAAAGCCTATCACGACCATAAATATGGCTTTCCTATCCATGACGACAATGAACTTTTTTGCCGGTTGGTCATGGAGATCAACCAGGCAGGACTAAGCTGGGAGACCATTCTTAAAAAAGAAGATACATTTAGGAAAGCATACAACAACTTTGACATTGCCAAAGTAGCAGCTTATACCGAGGCCGATCGCGAACGCCTCCTCTCCGATCCCGGAATCATACGCAACAAGCTAAAAGTCAATGCAGCAATAGAAAATGCAAAAACGATTTTGCAGATGCAAAAAGACCATGGTTCTTTTGAGAAATGGCTGGAACTGCAACATCCTAAAACGAAAGAGGAATGGGTAAAGCTTTTCAAAAAGACTTTCAAATTTACTGGTGGGGAGATCGTCAATGAATTCCTGATGAGCATAGGTTATCTGCCCGGAGCGCATACTCCTGATTGCCCGGTGTACAAAGAGAACTCAAAAGCAGGGGCACTTTGGATGTCGACCAACCAAAAAAAGTAAGCATAGCGAACGGCTGCATCATTTTTCACTGCTTTCTTGGTGTTCTATCAAATTTTTAAAGGTTGCAAAAAAGAAAAACTAAAACTTAATCAGCAGCTTTTCAGCAATGAGCTTCGCATCTTTATAATATTCAAAAAACCATTCCGAACCTTTTTTGACAACCACTCCATTAGCCTCCCCGTTGCTGGCTATAAAACAATCGGCAACGGAGGTTTTAAACAGGCTTAAGATAATTTTCGGTGCGGTATCTATCAACTGATAGCCGGTTGCAGTTGCCTGGGCATACAAAGTACCGGAAGGCTGCCCGGCTTCTGCAACAGCAGGTTTTGTGGCAGGCTGCTGAACTGCAGGCTGTTCCGCAGCGGCCGGTTGACTGACCACAGGCGCTGCCACCTTAGCGGCTCCTGTTAGCGTTCCATTGTAAGCATACTCCAGGTTATTTAATGAGGTAAAGGCTTCTCTTAAAGCCTGACCGTAAGAAGCCTCAAACTCCTTTTCTCTGCTCTTTCCTTCAACACCCTGGTACACAATATTGCCCTGACAGTCCTTCAGTACCAGTGTAAGATTGGTACTGAACATACTTTTTCTTAGAATCAAATCCGCATTCAAGGCACTGCATTTATTATTGGCAATTTCAAGCGGCAGTTCGGCATTGTCATAATAAACCACAAAACCCTTTTCTTCCAGCAATGCTTTGGTCAGCAGATTTAACCTATACTGATTCGCTTCTTTTTGAAAGCTAAATTTTTCAGGCACCAGTGCATATTTGTAATTATTGAGATTTTGCTGGCTATAAGCTGAAAACGACAAAAAGGACAAAAATATTAAAACGTAGGATTTCATCGGCATAATTTTTATTCGATAAATATATCACAAATCTCCGGTCTTTAAGAGTATTTACTTGTAAGGAAAGTCAGCCATTGTAATGTGTCTTTTAAACCGTAAATGACTGGCCAAATCCCGCAGCTCATGTCTGGTATACCGCCGGAAAATGCAGCTCGGGCACTGGTCTTACCTTACACCATTCAAATAAAATGAAATATTTATTTTTTGAGTGCTATCAATATTTAAAGAAATTTTATATGTTTGGGAAGCTGAATGCTTGTGGTCAACAACTATTTGTCGTCAGTAAACACTGAATTAATATTTAAAACAATTAAGAGAATCCCAATACCGGGCTTTTCAAATTAACACAACTACAATTATGGAAAAATTTTCAAAAGTTAAAGAATTACTGGCTTCAGTAGAAGCTGATGCGGACAAGTTTTACAATTCAGGTAACGGTGCTGCCGGAACAAGAGTACGTAAAGCAATGCAGGACCTGAAAACATTGGCTCAGGAGATCCGTGCTGAAGTAACAGAAAAAAAGAACTCAGGTAAATAATTATTACCTGCATAATATAAAAAAGGAGCTGTTATCGGCTCCTTTTTTATGTCCAAACCTTACAAAATACATGATGACCAAAAGCCTAAGTTCAGATTTGCTGAAAACAAAAGAACATTTCGAAATACTTGATGGATTAAGAGGCATAGCGGCCATAGCCATAGTCGTGTTCCATTTCATGGAAATCGTGCATTCGCCCGACAAAAACTTCATTGCCCATGGTTTTTTAGCAGTCGATTTTTTCTTCTGTCTATCTGGATTTGTCATTGCCTATGCTTATGACGACCGCATGGGAAAAATAGGAATAAAAGAATTTTTCAAATCCCGTTTGATCAGGCTGCATCCATTGGTGATCATAGGAGCAGTGTTAGGGTTACTGGCCTTCCTTTTTAATCCATTTGCTGGCATACCTGAAGGATATACTGCAGGAAAAATAACGCTGATTTTTGTATCTACTTTACTGATGATTCCTAATGCCGTCATGGCCGATCGCTATTTTAATGTTTTTGGATTGAATGCACCGGCCTGGTCCTTATTTTGGGAATATATAGCCAGCATCGCATACGCATTGGTACTTCACCGGCTAAAACGTACTGTTTTATTGATTTTAGCAGCCATTGCAGCGATTATCCTATGCTCTGTATGCTACCGTGCCGGTGGCAGCATTTTGGGCGGCTGGTCAGGAGAAACCTTTTGGGATGGTGGTGCCAGAATTGCCTACTCCTTTTTAGCGGGTATGCTTATCTTCCGTTTCAACTGGATCATTAAAAACAAGCTGGGCTTTTTAGGGCTATCCGTATTATTGTTGCTGGCCTTCCTGCTCCCAGACAGCAAATGGAATGGCTTTACACAACTCCTGGTGGTCCTCGTTTACTTCCCCCTGCTGGTCGCTTTGGGTGCAGGTGCTACACTTAACCCAAGCGTCAAGAAAATCTGTGTATTATCGGGCAATATTTCCTATCCCTTGTACATGACACACTACGCAGTGATGTGGATCTTCGCAAACTACTATACCGAATACAAACCTGACACCGCGCTTCTGGTATTAATAATCATTGGTGGAACCATCCTCCTTATAGGCTTTGCCTACCTGGTGATGGTCTTTTACGACATCCCCCTCAGGAAATACTTAACCAGCAAAAGAAAAAGTGCCGGTCACAAAGCATAAAAAAAGAGTTGCAGCATCTACATACTGCAACTCTTTTTTTTTAGAATAACTTGTCGTCCTGCTATTCTACAATCTTAGTCGGCACCAGCCCCGGGGTTTCCCCGCTTGCCAGAGGAAATTCTTTCTCTAACTCATCCAGAACGGACGTGATTTCTAAGTCTACTCTATTTTGTGATCTTGCTTTAACCCAACGGCCCAGGCGGATGTTGTATTCCCCGCCCAATTTATAAAAGAATCCTGCGTTTGTTGGTGCGGGGCGACTTAAACAAATGGTGTTTGAGCCTTGCTTATACAAGGGCTGTGGCTCTAAGGTAACCGGGTTGACCACATCATACCAGTCTGTATTGGCAATACGCAAACCAGCATCTTGCGCCAGGTTGTAGATCGCTCCGTTCGCTCCCGTAATAATCACATCTATTGGGGTCGAATTTTTCGCAACGGTAAGACCTTCAAATACAGCGATACCATCTGCAAAACCGCTGGTCCCGTTCAGCAACAAATCGGCATTGGCGTCTCCCAGTCCGTCACCGGCTGAACCTCCTGTATTTTTGGATACCAGCCATTTGCCATTGGCGATACTCGTGGAGCCCACTCCATTGATTAACTTGTTTGAATTTCCGCCCACATAAAAATATTGTCCTTTTGCTACGGTCCCTGTTTTCAGATCAAACTTATACGACCGTCTGCCGCCTGTAGCCCAGCCGTTAAGCGGTACACCTGTTGGCTGATAGGCCGAGTTCGTATTATGGGTGACCACACAATAAGGCGTGACGGAGAAATCAATGTCCTGTGTGGCTAAAAACTGCATATACTCACCATTGGTTGATGGCGTGCCCTCTGGCATAGGTAAAAACCCGGAAATAACAATGGCCGCCTTTGTAACGGTAGAGCTCAACACGCTGATATCTTCGGACCTGCGGATACGCAGATGCGGCACATATTTACCGTCCGAAGCTTTGGTATATTGGATCACGCCAAAGAAATTGGCCATACCCGGCAGGGAATTGTTGGCGAAAGTCGCCGCATCTTCCGTACGGAGGACAAAGTTATCAAAACCATCGTTCACCAATTTATCTCCTTTGTACGTATCTGTCGGCACAGGCAAAGGGTCAAAGCCGCCTTTTACGAGTACAACTTCTGTACTTTCATATTTGTCCGGATTGGCCAGTATAAAACTGCTGGGCACCCGGTTGACAGGAATGGTTTTTCCGGACGCTACTTTAGTGACCGCTGAATTGTCGACTCCGGTAACCGTCATCAGTCCGTCGATGCGTTTAATGACGCCACCAACCAGGTTGACTGTAACAGAATCTCCCGGTACGTAATTGGATGCTTCCGGGCCTAAGTCAATGGCAATACCCCTAAGCTCATTCAGGCGCAGTTTATCCTGGACCATTAATAATCCCGGACGCATGTTTTTGCCTCTGTGGTCCGATACCACCAGACCGGTAATACCGATAGAACCCAACATGGATTCCTGGTTGAGGGTAAAGTCGGTCCCTTTGTAAAAGCTCCTTAAGTCATAGATAGCAATATGGGGGTTGACTTCTGCCCCCGGAAAGTTTCCTGTTTGATCACAGCCAGCCAGGAGCAATAATGCCGGCAGCAGCAGTGATATCTGGAGTATTAGCTTCTTCATCTTTAAATATTTTTAAAATATACGAATCTGTTGATTAAGGTTTCTGCCACCACACCCGGGTATTGATATCGTCGCCTCCCATTTGGGCCACAGCCTTGCTGTAATTGGTTGGATTGGCAGACTGTACATACAAAGGATAATTCATTCTGGATGGCATATTTCCCCCGTTTTTCAGGCCCTCACCTTTAGGCAATATCGGGTGTCCCGTACGACGGTATTCAAACCATTGCTGAAAATCTGCCAGAAACATACTGTAATATTTCTGGATATGGATCCGTTCCATTTTACTATCGCCTGTTGTCGCATCCAGCGGCAGCGTATTGTCCCACCCAATGCCCGCATTGGTGATGTAGTTCGTAAACTCTGAACCGGCAATATCTGTGCTGAAATTAGGCACCCAGTAATGGATCGCATTGGCAATGCCCTTATGATAATACGTTTCCGCAGATCCTGTAATCCAGCCCTTAGCAGCAGCCTCCGCCAGGATAAATTGCAACTCGGCATAGTTCATGATCAGACCTGTCAACGGATTTTTCTGTAAGGAAAACTCTGAAGTGCTGAATGCATAAAAATAGGATTGCCGCTGTTCCCTTTCGCCAGCCAAATAGCCGCTTTCAATACCGATGAAGCCCGATTGTCCCGCAGCTATCCCCAGCCTGTTCCGCGTGTTCGCCCCATATTTCGCACTAATATCTATGCGTGGGTCGTCCCAGTCGTTTAGCTTCAGCATAAAGAAGTTTGCCATAGACGGGATGGTAAAATCATTCTCACGCAGCGAGATCGCATACGGACTGGTATACGGATCGGTGGTCACCGTACCGCCTGTCCACTTTAATACAGCAGATTCAGCATTTGAAGCGAAGACCGGATATTTTGAAGGATTCGTATCTACAATCTCCTTAATTTTTGCGATCATTTCGCTGGCCACTTCCTGTTTTCCCGAAAGGCGCAAACGCAGGCGCAGGTGGAGGCTGTTGCAAAACTTCCGCCATAAGCCCATGTCTCCTTTATATACAGGATCACTGGCCGGGTCTATGGCCGTATTACCGGAAAGCAAAGTATTGGCCTCTTCCAGTTTTTCAAACAAAGCCGTATATATCTCTTTTTGAGTGTCGAATGCAGGTTCCACCAAACCTATTTTACCCTGGTTGGCTTCTTTAAAAGGCACATCACCATAGGTATCGGTCAGCAGGGAAAAAACCCAGGCTTCACAAACCCGTGAAATGCCTTTATAAGAATCATTCTGATAGTCTGGTTTGGAAGCGATTTCATAGATATCCTTGAAATTCGTCAGTTCAGGATACCATAGGTTCCAGGTATAATCCGCGACATTTGGGCGGAAGTTATAGCGGAACACGACAAAGTCGTCTTCACTTTGTGTAACAGTGACCTGCATCAGTTCATTGTTAAAACTCCTGTTGCGGGATAGGTTTCCGGCCAGGACATTCACCAGCGCCGGCGCCAATAGCTTATCAGGCGTTGTACTGATGATGTTGATGGGATCGGTATTTTCCCGTTCGAAGCCTTTATCACAAGCCGAAAAACAGGTCAATACAGATAAAAGTGCGGCGGTATAAAGTATTTTTTTCATTGTGATCTTAATTAATACTGATAACTAGATTTACACCATAGGTTCGGGTAGACGGGAATTGCCCGACTTCAAAGCCCTGTACAATATCGGTTCCTGCCAGGGTTCCAAACTCCGGATCAAACATCGGCCAGGTCGACCAGATGAAGAGGTTACGTCCGTAGACCCCAATCGTGGCACGAGATACTTTCAGTGATCTGAGTACCGATCTTGGCAGGGTATAATCAAGGCGGGCTTCGCGGAATTTGATAAAATCTGTTTTATAGGTTGCCCCTTCCCCGTTAATGGTTCCCATAGAATAGGTGTAGAAACCGGTGATATCCGTAGCGACTTTGGTGTTGGGACTATAGCTTCCATCGCCATTTTGCACTACACCTTTTCCGATAGCGCCACTGTAGCGGCCAGGTAAAGTAGCGGTTAGTTTACCAAAATCAGCCAAACGTCCATGGGTGTAGGAATGCCCTACCGCACCTTGCTGCCCGTCGAACAACACATTTAATTTAAATTGTTTGAAGCTGAATTCGCTGCCTATACTGGCCCGGTATTTAGGAATGGTAGTCCCCAAATAAACCGGGGTAGGTGCGAGTTTGGGTATCCCTGTACCTGCATCAAAAACTACTTGTCCGTCCGGCGCACGTAAAAACCCTGTTCCATACATATCCCCCATGCTTCCCCCTACCTTAGCGATGATCTGAACGCCACCGACAGCACTTGACCGCAGCAATACCGTGGTATCGGTATTGGCCAGCGCTATAATTTTATTTTTGTTGGTAGAAAAGGTGGCAAAGGTTTTCCATTTAAAGTCTTTGGTTTGGAGTAAAGTTCCGTTCAGGGCCACCTCCATACCGGAGTTGTCGATCTGACCGGCATTGATGATCTGACGGGAATATCCCGACGAACGGTCTACAATACGGTCCAGGATCTGGTTTTTCGTGTTTCCTACGTAGACAGCCACATCAATACCAAGGCGGTTTTTAAACAATTTGATGTCTGTACCTACTTCGTAAGCCGTCGTTTTCAAAGGCTGCAAATCCGGGTTAGGGATCGTGGTCGGGTTTTGCAGGGAACCGTTCGGATAGGTGCCGTTGGCCGCCAAACCATACAGATAGGCCGTGCGATATGGGACGGTACCTCCGCTGCCCACCTGGGAAATCGAAAGCCTCAATTTTGCAAAGCTTACTTCTTTTGGCAATTTGAAAAAGTCGGAAGCAATAAAGCTCAAGCTGGCAGAAGGATAGAAAAAGCCTGAACTTTTCTCCCTGAATGGATTGGCCAGCGTACTGTTCCAGTCCATACGGCTGGTAATATCTAAATAAAGATAATTTTTATACGCGCCCGAGAACAGGCCATATACACTATTGAGTGAAAAGCGCGAAGTATCCGGCACATAGATCAAAGGATTCGCAGCATTGTCAAAACTATATACATTCGGCTCGATTAAGCCATCTGCCCGGGTTTCATTTTTGAAATACCGGTTCTTCAGCATACTTCCCCCTGCGGTGGCCGTGATGCTAAAATCTGTATTCAGTTTCTTGTTGTACTTCAAAAGAAAATCTCCGCTATACTCCTTGGAAAGGATGTCTTGCGTACGGTAAGAGCCGGTCACCAGACGTGCAGCCGTCCATGGGCGTCTTTGCTCACGGTCATCGCTGGTACGGTCCAATGATGCCCTCAACTGCAAACTGAGTTCTTTCGTAAAAGCGTAGTTCAATTGTACGTTTCCGGTCATCCCATTGCGTTTCGATCCATTGATAAACTCATAAGAGATCGCATAAGGATTTTCCGGCGAAGCCGTAAACACATCTTTGAGCTCCTGAAATTCTTTACCATTTACCCAGTAATTGCGCAACCAGTTGATGTCTGCATTGGGCACCCAGAATACATACCAGTACATCACCGATTGGTTTCCATATCCCATGCCCGGCAGGTTGTCGCTCTCTCTGTTGGTATAACCGGCTTTTGCGGTCAGGCTCAGTTTAGAAGTGATTTTACTGTTGACGGATAACGAAACATTTGTCCGTTTGTAGCCTGTATTTGGGATAATCCATTCATTATCACCATGCGTGGCCGAGAGACGGAAATTTGTATTTTTCCTGATGTTGCCGCTCAGGCTCAAAGAATTGGTAAACGTCTTTCCAGGTTCAAAAAACTCCCTGATCTGATTGGTATAAGGTACCCATGGCGTTGCCTCTTTTGCTGCTGCCTGGGTTACAGGATCATATTGTATGAAATTCTGTCCGTTGAACCGCGGGCCAAAGGCCAAACTGCTGGCACTGTTCACCCCGTAGCCATACGTATCCGCGCCACTTTGCCCTTGTCCATATTCATATTGCAGGTCGGGCCAGCGGTTGGCCTCTTCAGTCGAGTAGTTGGACGTATAAGTGACCGCGATGCTGTTGCTTTTGGCACTGCCAGATTTAGTAGTAATGATGATCGCCCCGTTCGCGCCGCGCTGCCCATATAGTGCTGCCGCACCAGGACCTTTCAATACGGTTACGCTTTCAATATCTTCCGGATTGATGTCATTTATACCACTTCCAAAGTCTACCGGCTGCATACCGTCGCCAGGTGCTGCTGCTGATCCTCCGGTTGCGGTGCGTCGTCCGCTCCCGCTACTGATCACCACACCGTCCAATACGATCAGCGCCTCGTTCTCTCCCGTCAGGTTGTTTTCACCACGCAGGATGACCTTATTGGAGCCGGCCGGCCCGCCATTTGACCGCACCATATTTAAACCGGCCACTTTTCCGGATAAAGCATCCAGCCAGTTACCAGAAGGTGCATCAGTCAGTTGGGTGCTATCTATTTTCGTTATGGCATAGCCCAATGCTTTTTCTTCTCGCTTGATCCCGAGTGCAGTCACCACCACCTCGTTCAACTGGCTATTGGACGAAGTAAGCTGTATATTGACGAAGCCCATCCCTTTGGTCACTTTAAATTCTTCTGCCCGATAGCCCAGGAAAGAGATCTCCAGCACCGCATTTTCATTGACGCCCGTAATAGTAAACAGACCTTCCGTGTTCGTCGTGACCACACGGTTGCTCCCTTTAATCTTTACAGTAGCACCTTGCAGGGGGTGATTGTTTTCATCCAATACACGTCCTTTTACATCCATATTCTGAAAGCCTGAGGCAAGCTGCTGCAATACATCAATGCGCTTAGGCTTGATAATAACGGTCTTACTATCAATAGAAAAACTGAGGGACTGGTACTCAAAAACTTGTTCGAGCACATTCACCAGGTCTGCATTTTTCACCTGTATGCTGACCGGCTTTGAATTTTTAAATACACTTTCGGTGTAAATGAATTCATAGCCGCTCTGGGCCCTAATTTCTTTGATTACTGCTTTTAAAGAAGCGTTTGTCTTAGACAAACTGATTTTCTGGGCCAGTGTGGAGGCACTGACCTGCAAAAGAGATGCTATTAATATAACGGTGGTTAATCGCATAATCAGCAAAATTTTATGGGCATACCGCTTTGGTATGACCAGTTTCTTCGTATAAATTCTATACATTTACGTTATTTTTGGTTCTGTGCAGAATGCCTGTTGCCTCGAAAACTCTGGGCATCTGCGATTAGATGTTGGTTTTTTTATTGACGTCGGCCAAACATAGACCAGAGGTGCTAGTCACACTTCTGGTTTTTTTATGCGCCTTAGTTATTCCCTCGTAAACATTTTTCCATTTTTAAATTTTAGGTTTAACATTCTGGTTGCTTATTGATATATTATTCAGCCTCTGGCTTTATTATTTAGATACAATTATTTTTCTGCCTTCAATTTTAAAATGCGCGCCTCCTGTGGATTCCAATATTCTCAGTACCTGGGATACATTGTCAAAACGGGATACCCCACCACCAAATTTCTCTGTTGGCATTTCCCCGGTATAGACCACATCCACGTCATACCAGCGTTCAATCATGCGCATGATATAGCGTATATCATCGTTTTCAAAAAGAAATTTGTTGTTCTTCCAGGCTACCGCACGTTCCGTATCGACCTGGGCGATCTGGATCGATTGTTCAGTAACCGACGACTGATCGCCCGGCTTTAAGATCTTCGATCCTGAGGGGTTAGATACCTTTACACGCCCTTCCAAAAGTGTAGTGGTCACATCCTCTTCATCCGCATAAGCATTGACATTGAAATGCGTACCCAATACCTCGATCTCCTGACCGTTGGTCTCGACGATGAATGGCCTGTTTGTCATCCCGAGCCTGTCGAAGGATTTAGCCACCTGAAAATACGCCTCTCCTTTCAATTTAACAATGCGCTTCTGCCCGTTTAAGCTGGCAGAATACGTGATGCTGGAGGCAGCATTTAAATAGACCAAGGAACCGTCCGGCAAACGCACATTATAGGTCTCTCCTTTTTCGGTGGAAAGTGTATTCTGAGATTGGTTAGCTGCTTCTCGCAATGATGGGTTGGTAGCAGACAACGGACTCGTGTCGTCATTGCGAGAAGCACTTCGCGACGAAGCAATCTCATAAATCAATTGCCCATCTGCAGCTTTCGTCACCCTGATACCCGCTTCTTTCGCAATCTCTCCCGATGCCACATCAGAAAGCTTGATCTTTCTTCCATCGGCAAGCGTCAAAGTAGCACCTACTTTCCCCGGGGCCACATCATTTGCCACCACCTCTTGCTCAACTTGTTTAAGCGCCACAGGCTCAGCTTTAAAAAACCAAACCCCAAGCACAATCAATGCTATGGCAGCTGCAATACCTGACGCAATGCGCGGCCACAATAACAAAGATCTTTTCTTTGGCTGATCATCAATAATATCGGTCACCCTTTCAAAAGACTGGTTCAGCAAAGCGAGAAGCTCTGGTCTGTCCATCAGTTGCTCTGCCACCGGGCCATCCAGGCTCTCTTCAATCAGTAATAAAAAGGCATCATGATCACGGCCAGATTGCAAATGCTCCAGAAACAGTCGCGCATCCTCCTCTTCCAACTCATCGTTGATGTATTTATAAAATGAGTTTTTTAGTTTTTCTAAATGTTCCAAAGCGTATCCATTTACTGCTAATACACTTGGAAACGACCGGTCATCTGCTCCAAAATAAAATAATTGCAAATAAAATCGTCATCCTGAACCGAGCCCTTCGCGAGCTCACCGCAGGTAATTTATTGAATCGTTATTTAGTAGATTTAAGAGAGCAGCGAAATCGCCGTCAGGGCCAGCACCGTACCAAAAGAAGTATGCCTGGCTTTTAAGAACTTTGTGGCTTTTACAATATGGTCATTGATGGTCGACGGAGAAATACCCAGTTGCTGCCCCACCTCTGCATAACTTTTACCTTCAATTTTGCACAATTTATAAATCTGTTTGCGCTGATTGGGCAGCTCCTCAATGGCATCCATGATGAACCGGTCACTTTCTCTATAAGCGATTGATTCCTCTATGTGCGTGTAGAGTTCCGTGCTTTCACGGGACAAGTAAGCCTTGAGTTTTTTGTCCAGGTTGATCTTACGGATGAAGTTATAGACGGTAAACCTGGAAATCTGAAATAAATAAGATTTGAAAGATTGTTCCGGATCAATCAGCTCGCGTTTTTCCCAAACCTTCACAAATACATCCTGTAAAATTTCCTGGGCATCTTCGGCCGATTTGACCATTTTCAGGATGTTGAGGAAAATTCTGGGGCTATAACCTCTGTAAATTTTTTCAAATGCAGAACGGTCTCCTGATTTAAGCGCAATCAACAGCTGAACCTCCTCCGAATTATTTACTCTTTCCTGATAATACATAGTGCATTTCCCCGCTTATCTTTGCAAAGAAACATATTCAATATTAACTAAATTTTCTCAAATTATTAACAAACAGTTCTGTGCAATGTTAAAAAAGCCCATCGTTCATAGGATTAAAAATTTCTTAAATATTATCTACCTTGGGCTCGGTTTCCGTAAATTTAAACAGAGAAATTCGCAAAATGGCAATAAAACCCCTCATCAATGAAAATGAATTGCTGGCCAAAATAGCCACAGGGGATCAGCGCGCATTCAATGAACTGTTTGAAGCCTATTATAATATTCTGGGTGAGTATGTTTTAAAAATCACAAAATCCCTACCTGCCAGTGAAGAAATTGTCCAGGATACGTTTATTAAAATATGGTTAAAAAGATCCGGTCTGCCCGATATTAAAAACTTCACCTACTACCTGTTTATCCTCTGCCGAAACGGTACCCTGGATCATTTAAGAAAAGAGGCCAAACAGCGCCAGTTGCACACCGAACTGGAAAACCACCTATTGGAGGAAAGTCAGCACGAAGATCAGGACGCACCTACCGAAGTTTACCGGAGCCTGATTGATCAGGCGGTAAACAAACTTCCCGCCCAGGCACAAAAAGTATACATCATGAGCCGTCACCAGCGGCTTAAACATGAGGAGATTGCCAGTCAGTTAAATATCTCCCCCGAAACAGTAAAAAAGCACATCCAGTATGCGATAGCCTTTATAAAAACCGATGTCAGCGTCAATATGGATTTAGGCATTCTGGCTATTTTACTCAGTCCGTTACTGTTCAAATAAATTTTTCTAAAATATCGAATATACACTACCCCTTTTTATCCCATCCTGCGTCTTTAGGGAAATAAGAGACTAAACCGCTATCCTAAAGACATGGAACAAACCAGATTAAACGATCTATTTGACCTATATATAAATGGGCAGATCAGTCCTGAGCAGGAAGCTGAATTCTTTTCCCAGCTGGCGGTCCAGGATAACCTTCATGAACTGGAAAAACTACTAGAGGATACATGGGCGGTTTTCGAACCAAAAGTGAAACCTTTTGACCAGCATGCAAAAACAAGAATGCTCAGGGCAATTTATCAATCGGAGGAAACAACATCAAAGTCCACTCCTAAAAAAATCCGCTTATGGTACACCCGCACTGTAATTGCAGCGGCAGTCCTTGCTCTAGCAATCTTTGGCACAGCGCTATTCTATTGGAATACAAAACCAAAAGGTAATCCCACACAAAACCCGATTTCCATAGCCAATGATATCCCGCCCGGAAAAGCAGGTGCAACCCTCACCCTCTTCAATGGTCAGAAAATAAAACTCTCAGATGTTTCCAGTAAGGACCTGGCCAAACAAACTGGCCTGGAGGTTTCTAAAACCGAAAATGGCCAGCTTGTATATACCGTGTACCCACCACTTTCAGCATTGGGCATGACCGAAGGGTTTCATACCCTTTCCACGTCAAGAGGAGAACAATACAGTGTGGTTTTGCCTGACGGCAGTCAGGTTTGGCTAAATGCAGAATCCTCTATAAAATACCCCACCAGTTTTGCCAGGCAGGGCTCCAGACGTGTTTCCTTAACAGGTGAAGGTTATTTTGAAATTTCTAAGGATACGGCGCATCCTTTTATAGTGGAAACAGATAAGCAGAAAGTCGAAGTACTGGGCACCCACTTCAACATCAACAGCTATACAGATGAGCCATCCATTAAAACAACCCTGATCGAAGGATCAGTGCGTGTCTCCGCATCTGCCCAAACGGTCATACTCAGGCCCAACCAGCAATCCATATTAACAGGTATAAACCCCATTCGGGTCGAGGCCATTGACCCCGAGGAAACGATGGCCTGGAAGAACGGGTACTTCCGGTTCAAAGATGAAAAAATACAAAGCATCATGCGAAAGATTTCCCGCTGGTACAATATCGACATAGAATACATCGGAGAGATGCCATCAGAAGGCATTGCCGGCAGGGTATCCCGTTCAAAAAACATCAGCCAGGTGCTTCAGGCCTTAGAAGCCACCAAATTGGTACACTTTACAATAGAAGGAAGGAAGGTGCTCGTGCGTAAATAGGAAACCGTAAATAACCAGATCCCGACGGATCGGAACCTGGTTGACCTGGCTTAGCCAATAACGAATTATTAACTGAACTGCAGTTGCCTGTGCCGTGGAAAGTAAAGGCGCACTGCTCAACCAAATCCAATACGAATGTATAAAATTTATACCAACAAACCAGGTATACCCTATTGCGTATACCGCAAATTATTGCTTATTATGCGATTGACCACCGTACTATTGATGGCATCCCTGATGCAAGTCAGCGCAGCTGGTTTTGCACAGAAAATCTCTTTGTCCGAAAAAAATGCGTCACTCGACAAAGTCCTCGACAAGATCTATGCGCAAAGCGGATTTGACTTCATCATCAATGCCCAATTACTGCGCAATGCAAAGCCTGTAAACATCAATGTCAGTAACATCGAGATAAAAGATGTACTGCTTAAAATATTTGAAGATCAGGTCCTGGATTTCGAAATACAGCAAAAAATGGTCGTCGTGCGAAATAGAGAGCCTTCACTGATCGATAAACTCGTTGCCAGGTTCCAGGAAATCGAGGTGACCGGAAAGGTCGTAGACGAAAAAGGCCAGCCCATATCAGGGGCCACCATCAAGGTTAAAGACAGGAAGATCATGACGACCACCAATGATCAGGGTGTCTTTGTATTGAGAAACATCCCGCAGGATGCCATGATTGAAATCTACTCCCTCGGATATAAGACCAAAGTGATTCAGGCCATCAAAGAAACCGGCACCCTCGTACTCGATATTCTGATCGGGGATTTAACTGAAGTAAATATTGTCTCTACCGGCTATCAGACTTTACCAAAAGAAAGGGCTACCGGCAGTTTTACTAAAATAGACAACAAACTGTTCAATGAGCAAATCAGTACAGACATTCTGAGCCGTTTAGAAGCTGTTGCCAACGGCGTAAGTTTCAACCGGACGACGCTGGGGGCATCAGGATTGATCATCAGGGGCCTGAGTACGATCTCAGGACCAAAACAACCATTGATCGTCGTTGATAATTTTCCATACGAAGGCGACCTGAATAACCTAAACCCAAACGATGTAGAAAATATCACGATACTGAAAGACGCCGCTGCTTCTTCCATCTG
>Ga0160470_100389_pt1 | contig 21454 bp, 19 predicted proteins | sample HID1973I_E11MG_FD_108214 | JGI IMG/M metagenome (GOLD analysis project Ga0160470, IMG submission 108214) | Enriched mosquito-associated microbial communities from UW Madison campus, WI, USA - HID1973I_E11 MG | ecosystem: Host-associated > Arthropoda: Insects > Digestive system > Unclassified ... | reverse complement strand
TACTGTTGCAGGAATATCAAACTTATCACGTTTAAAGTCAATTAAACGGTAAGATTTTTTGTGACCACCGCCCATGTAGCGCATCGTCATCTTTCCTGTATTGTTACGTCCTCCCGATTTTTTAGAAGAAACAACCAATGATTTTTCGGGCTTGGTTGCTGTAATCTCCGTAAAACTGGCACCTACTCTAAAGCGGGTTCCCGGAGTGACTGGTTTAAATTTTCTTAAGCCCATAGTTATATATAATTCAATTCTTATTAAAGATTCGCGTAATAATCAATAGTCTCACCTGCAGCAAGTGTAACAATTGCTTTCTTGTATTTAGGGCTGCGTCCTGAGACCAAACCACCTTTAGTATTTCTGGATTTTACTTTACCGTCAACAACCATTGTGTTGATCGCCAAAATGTTCACTCCATACATTTTCTCTATAGATTGTTTAATCTGCAGCTTATTTGCTTTAGGATCTACTTTAAAAGTAAAGCGGTTAGACTTTTCTGTTAGTGCAGAAGCTTTCTCTGTTAATATTGGTTTCTTTAAAAATTCCATATTATTTGGCAAATGCCTCCTCCAAAGTTTTTATAGAATCTGCAGTGAACAAAAGCTTGCCGCAGTTCAATACATCATATGTATTTAATTGATCTGCAGTAATCACTTTCGCTTTCTGAATGTTTCTGCTTGATAAATAAATGTTGTTATTTTGAGATGGTAAAACCAACAAAGTTTTTTCGTTAGTCAAATCCAATGCAGTCACCAAATTCAAGTAATTTTTAGTCTTGATTGAATCAAAGCTGAAATCTTCCAAAACCAAAACATTGTTGTCTTGTGCTTTATAAGATAAGGCCGATTTACGGGCCAATACTTTCAGTTTCTTGTTCAATTTGAAACTATAATCACGTGGCTGAGGACCGAATACGCGACCACCACCATTAAACAATGGAGATTTGATACTACCAGCACGGGCACCACCGGTACCTTTTTGTTTATATAATTTACGGGTAGAACCAGCAATCTCATTACGCTGTTTAGACTTATGCGTTCCCTGACGTTGATTAGCCAAATACTGCTTTACATCTAAATAAATCGCATGGTCAACCGGTGTAATACCGAAAACTGACTCAGGAAGCTGCACCTTGGCACCTGTCTCTTTTCCTGAAATGTTTAATACTTTAACTTCCATCTGCTTACTTATCTAAGATTACGTAAGAACCTTTAGCTCCCGGTACGGAACCACTAACTACCAGCAGATTTTGATCAGCATATACTTTCAAAACCTGTAAGTTTTGAACCTTTACCCTGTCGCCACCCATTCTTCCTGCCATACGCATACCTTTAAATACGCGGGCCGGATAAGACGCTGCACCCAATGAACCTGGAGCACGCATCCTGTTGTGCTGTCCGTGAGTTTGACCACCCACACCACCAAAACCATGGCGTTTTACAACACCTTGAAAACCTTTACCTTTTGAAGTCCCAACTACATCCACATAATCGCCTTCGCTGAAGATATCCACAGTAACCGTATCGCCTAAGCTCAACGATTCTTCAAATGGAAGAAATTCAACCAATTTACGTTTAGGGGTAGTGTTTGCTTTCGCAAAGTGACCTTTTAAAGGCATGGTTGTGTTTTTTTCTTTGGCTTCACCGAAACCCAACTGAACTGAAACGTAACCGTCTTTCTCCTCGGTCTTAACCTGTGTTACCACACAAGGCCCAGCTTCGATCACCGTACATGGAATGTTTCTTCCATCGGCGTCGAAAATGCTGGTCATTCCTACTTTTTTTCCAATAATACCTGACATTTTCTATTTTAAATTTAACACCCATCGAAGCAGTAGGGCTTCGTTCAAGGTGGATACACTTCCCCTTTTAAGGGAGGGCAAAAATAGGAAAGAAATCTTAATTTTCAAACAGTTAGCTAATTATTTTTTCATTTATTTTCATAAAACCGCCAAACTGTTTAAATTTCGAATATAAACGTTCTGCTAATGTACCAGCTTATTGCTCAGACTAAACAATATGATCGATAAAACCAGAAGTCCAATCAACACATATAGATAATCTCTTTCGATCACAAAACTAAAAATAGAGAAGGCCACACGAGCTACCGGGGTGAATATCAGCAACAAGACTCCAAATTGTATGATGGCTTTTCCATTAAATGACAAAAGTCCTTTAAAAATAGACACCATTGTTGAATAGCCCGAATGGGCAGGATCAAACACCGCATAATCTACCGCTTGATCACCAGCACCCAGCAAATAGATCAACCCTCCTATAAAAACGATAGACATAGACAGGATGACCCCTACTCTAAGAAGTACTCCCAGAACAATCTGAATGTCCTTATCGGCAAAAAAATGTTTAGCTTCTTTCTTCATATAGATCTAATTATATAGCATATACTACCGTTCAAATCCTAAATATTACCCGATAACCCATTATAAATCATCTGCAAAGCCAAAAAAGTAACCACTACGGCAAAAACAATCTTCAACTTATCTGTATTAGTTTTTAATAATATCTTCGAGCCTATTGTAGCACCCAATAAGACCCCCAGGCTGACAGGCATCGCTATCCCGGGATCGATCTGACCACGGTGCAGATATACGACCGCACTGGCCGCCGCAGTTACGCCCATCATAAAGTTACTTGTAGTGGTAGAAACTTTAAACGGAATCTTCATAATGTTGTCCATCGCAATAACTTTTAAAGCACCTGAACCAATCCCCAGTAATCCGGATATAATACCTGCTACAAACATCATCGCAAATCCACCGGCCACGTTGTGCACAGTGTATGGCTGCATACCTCTATCTGTAGGATAAGTCCCATTCAGCTTAAAAAAATTAGACAGTCTGCCCGGCGAAACCGGCTGCTCATGTGCAATCTTTTTACGGACCATCATAAACGCTGACAACAACAATATCAATCCGAAAATAACCGCTATATATTGAGGATTAATAAAGACAGTGATGACAGCACCTGTAATCGCGCTGATCGTCGTAGCTACCTCTAAAAACATCCCTATGCGGATATTCGTAATGCCTTCCTTCACATAAGCGGCAGCTGAGCCCGTAGAGGTGGCTATAACAGAAACGATTGACGCACCGATAGCGTAATGAATATCCACGCCTAAGACCAGGGTAAGTAAAGGAATAATGATTACTCCGCCCCCAAGACCGGTCAATGAGCCTAACAAGCCCGCCAAAAAGGCACCTAATAAAACAATAACTGTAAACAGCAGAACCGTCATACTGCAAATATACTGCTAAGTTGAGCAGGCACTGTAATTATATATAACAGATACCACAAAAAATCCTCTAAAAGAAAAAGAGGGTGTCGAAATGGACACCCTCTTGCATTATATATAAAGTAACTCTATTGATTATTTATTATAATGAATTGGCTAATGACTGAAGTGCAGTAAGATTGTTAACATCAATGCCTTTAGCTTTAGCAGCTTTGATAACATCGCCAGGGATTACAAATACTGAAACTTGAACAAGTTTAGTATTTTGGAAATACGATGCTGGTTGACCACCAGTTCTGTTTACGATGTTAACACTTCCAGAAGGAGAAAGCGTCGCGCCAACAGCTGTTAACTGAGGAGCTGTATAGAAATCATCCTGGAAACCACGAGGAACAGCAGCAGCTCTTGTACCAGTTGCACCAGATACAGTTACGCTAGGGATTGTTGTAGGACCGAAAGGAACTGAAGTTGTAGCACCTGCTAAGTTAGTACCACTTGCAATTGTCCAGTTAATCACGAAATTACCTGAAGAATAAGTAGTTTGATTAGCAACCGGTCCTGTTGTAACAGTAACAGCAGTAGCAATTTGATTTGTACCTACAGTAACAGCAGTACCTGCATTACCAAAATTTGAAGCAGATCCCATAAATGCCGCAGCTGTAAATGGATTAACATCAGTAGTTCCGGCAGTACTGTAAGCTGTAGTAGTGAACGGACCAGGGAATAAGATTCCTGTAGTACCTAAATTATCCTGACCATACGTAGCAGTTGCAACATAAGAGTTAGCATAAGGAGTCAAATCAACCCATCCAGCATTAGCGCCAGCGTGGCTAACAGCATTGTTACCAGTAGTGTTGGTTCCGAAGTATCTGTATTTCACGAATACTTTACCATCTTGCTTATACTTCTCAATAGCAGCACCTAAACCAGGAATAGTATTGATATTCAATTTGGTTTGAGCAGTGTAAGTAGCATTATAATTTGCACTAGCACCAGATTCAGAAGTAACAGTTACAACTTTATTTCTTGCGAAACTCATCACCTGACCTTGTACAACTTCATTAGGATTAGCAGGAGTGTAGTTGTTACCTGGATTAGACGGAGAAGTAGTTACCTTAGCATAAGTCAAATAACCGAAAGCAGCACCATTATTCTCTGTTAATCTGTCAACATCCTGTTGAGTCAATACGAAAGTAGTAGTTGGATTGGTTGTATTGTTTGTATAAATAAATCTTCTTCCTACACTAAAATCAGAATCGAAACTAAAAATAGAACTTGGATTCAATTGATTACCAGAAGTTGGAACTTTATTAAAGATACCAGAACCAGCAACATCTTCGAAAGCCATCTCTCTGTTATCTGACCATCCTGGATAGTTGGCAATGCGAACAGCATCATCAGAATTTACAGTGTAAGTCGAGATAATGTCAAACCTAGCATATGAAGCAGTAGCTACTTGACCATAAGTTTTTGCAGTTTCAACTACGCTTTCAAAACCTCTTGTCAAAACAAAAGTTTTTGCAGCATAAGCAGAACCTAAAGGCATTTGGTTAGAACCCCAAGTACCATCAGCCAATCTTGGACCGTAAAAAATACCAGTAGACTGATCGAAATAAAAATCACCAGTTACAGCATTGCTTGGACTAGTCGCAGTTGGAACACCGTTACCAGCTAAAATTCTAGTACCGCTAGTACCATTTGCACCAGTAGCGCCAGTTGCACCGTTAGCTCCTGTTGCACCGTTAGCTCCTGTTGCACCATTAGCGCCAGTTGCACCGTTAGCTCCTGTTGCGCCAGTTGCGCCAGTTGCACCAGCAGCACCACTTAAAGCAATACCAGCAGGCCATGCACCAGCAGCTTTAGGACCATACAAAGTCCTTGTTGCAGTGTTAAAATAAAAATCGCCGTTTGCGCCATCAGCAGCAGTTGGAGCTACAGCACCAGCTAAAATTTTTGATCCAGCGGCGCCGGTAGCACCAGCAGGACCTACAACACCAGCAGCGCCAGCGGCACCCGTTGCGCCCGCAGGACCCGCAGGACCTTGGTCGCCCTTTTTACATGCATTGAATGCCAGCAAAGAGCTCACCATCATTACACTTAATAAAACTTTTCTCATAATCTAGAGTTAATAAAATTTAATTTCTTGCTTACTCTTATCAGTTTTCAGCTTTCCCTGTTGAATCGAAATAAATTCACGGCACAAATCTAAACTTAAATAATAATTAAAAAAAATTTTATTTTAATTATTTTAAACTTAATCTGTTAAGTTACCTTAAACTTAATAATTCCGCTACTCTTTTTCCTTTTCAAACCCAAATATAATATTTTTTTATTACATCCAAGTTTTTTTAAAAATAATCTTTTTTTAATATCCCCTCACATTTTTTGTTTCTACCCTCTTTTCAGTCAATTTGAAATCCCTCAATCCAATATTATTGGACTCAAATTTAACAGAACCCATAAAAACCAAATCAATAAGATTCCGAATAATGATCATTACCCCATCAATTACTGATATTGCCTCACTCAAAAACTTTTCTAATAGGCAAACCCCATTATCAACTGATGATACCTACCTAAAAAAAATAGCGTGTTACAACATCTATATAGCCCGTCAAATTTAGCCGGAGAAATATAAATAACCCTAAGCAAAGTCAAACATCAATATAATAACCTGCTGAGATAAATCGCTCTTCCCTCAGTATACCAGCTATACCTTATATATATACCACTCTACCCCCGGAAAATTTACCCATAAAAAAAGGGGTGCTTTAAACACCCCTTCTTTAAATTTTTATCAAATCATTAAACTTTGATCTCAACTTCAACACCACTTGGCAATTCAAGCTTCATTAAAGCATCAACAGTTTTAGAGTTGGAACTGTAGATATCCAGCAAACGTTTGTAGGCACAAAGCTGAAACTGCTCACGTGCTTTTTTGTTCACGTGCGGTGAACGCAAAACAGTAAAGATTTTCTTCTCTGTAGGCAAAGGGATCGGTCCGCTTACCACTGCACCCGTAGGCTTTACAGTCTTTACGATTTTCTCAGCAGATTTATCTACCAGGTTGTAATCGTAAGATTTTAATTTAATTCTGATTCTTTGGCTCATGTTCTTTTTTAATTAAAGCCGCTGTTAGAGCTATTAATAACAGCGGCCGATTTATTTTTATGAAGATTAATCTCCGATTTTAACTTTACCTTTTGATTTTGCAATCACTTCGTCCTGAACATTCTTAGGTGCCGGATCGTAGTGATCAAACTCCATAGTAGATGTCGCACGACCTGAAGTAATGGTACGCAATTGGGTTACATAACCAAACATCTCCGAAAGTGGAACCAAAGCTTTGATCACCTGCGAACCTGCACGTGTGTCCATGCCTTGCAGCTGACCACGACGACGGTTAAGATCGCCCATTACATCACCCATGTTCTCTTCAGGAGTCAATACTTCAATTTTCATGATCGGCTCCATCAATACTGGCTTACACTTAGGCAAAGCCTCACGGAAAGCAGAACGTGCAGCAATCTCAAATGACAACGCATCTGAATCGACTGCGTGGAATGAACCATCAATCAAACGAACTTTAAGATCAGGAAGTGGATAACCTGCAATGACACCATTAGACATCGCAGCAGCAAATCCTTTCTCAACTGAAGGGATAAACTCACGAGGAATCGAACCACCTACAATCTCATTCACAAACTGAAGACCGCCTTTTTCGAAGTCTGCATCAATTGGTGAGATAATTACCTGAATATCGGCAAACTTACCACGACCACCTGTTTGTTTCTTATATGTTTCACGGTGTTGAGTAGTACCAGTGATGGCTTCTTTATAAGCTACCTGTGGCGCACCCTGATTTACTTCTACTTTAAACTCCCGTCTTAAACGGTCGATCAAAATATCCAGGTGAAGCTCACCCATACCAGAGATTACAGTTTGACCAGTTTCCTCGTCGGTCTGTACCCTGAATGTAGGATCTTCTTCAGCTAATTTAGACAAGCCCATACCCAATTTATCAACGTCAGCCTGAGTTTTAGGCTCAATCGCCAAACCGATTACCGGCTCAGGGAAGTTCATTGATTCAAGAACAATCGGATTTTTCTCATCGCAAAGTGTATCTCCTGTTTTGATATCCTTAAAGCCTACAACCGCAGCAATATCACCAGCACCTACGTTAGGGATTGGATTTTGCTTGTTGGCATGCATTTGGAAAATACGGGAAATACGCTCCTTATTTTCAGAACGCGTATTATATACGTATGAACCTGCTTCAAGATTACCTGAATATACACGGATAAAGCAAAGACGGCCTACGAAAGGATCTGTTGCAATTTTAAATGCTAAAGCTGCAAAAGGCTCCTGCTCACTTGGCTTACGAAGTACTTCTTCTCCTGTATCTGGATTTGTACCAGTTACACCTTCTGAATCCATTGGCGACGGCAATAACTCCATCACATAATCAAGCATAGTTTGTACACCTTTGTTTTTGAAAGATGAACCACAAACCATAGGAACGATCTTAGCATCAAGAACAGCTGCACGCAATGCATCCAGGATCTCACGCTCTGTGATTGAATTAGGGTCATCGAAGAATTTCTCCATCAATGTCTCATCATAATCCGCTACAGATTCCAATAATTTCTCTCTCCACTCAGCCACTTCATCCAGCATATCTTCCGGAATTGGCACTTCAGTAAAGGTCATTCCTTTATCGTGCTCATTCCAAACAATACCACGGTTGTTGATCAAATCAACCACACCTTTAAAGCTGTCTTCCGCACCGATAGGCAATTGCAAAGGAACTGCATTGCTGCCCAACATATCTTTCACCTGCTTAACAACTTTTAAGAAGTCAGCACCCGAACGGTCCATTTTATTCACGAAACCGATACGTGCAACATTATAGTTGTTGGCCAAACGCCAGTTGGTTTCAGATTGAGGCTCTACACCATCAACCGCAGAAAATAAGAATACCAGACCATCCAATACGCGCAACGAACGGTTTACCTCTACGGTAAAATCCACGTGTCCCGGTGTATCGATGATGTTGATGTGGTAATTCTGACCTCTGTATTTCCAGCCTACAGTTGTCGCAGCAGAGGTAATGGTAATACCACGCTCCTGCTCCTGTGCCATCCAGTCCATGGTAGCCGCACCTTCGTGCACCTCACCAATTTTGTGGCTTACACCAGCATAATAAAGGATACGCTCTGTAGTTGTCGTTTTACCGGCATCAATGTGAGCGGCAATCCCAATATTTCTTGTAAATTTTAAATCTCTTGACATTTTTTGTTTTTGATATCGATATTAGAAACGGAAATGCGAGAACGCTTTGTTGGCTTCAGCCATTTTATGCGTGTCTTCTTTTTTCTTAACTGCAGCACCCTCACCTTTAGCAGCCGATACAATCTCGCCAGCTAATTTTTCTTTCATCGTTTTTTCACCACGTTTGCGTGCGTAAGAAATTAACCATTTCATACCTAAAGCAATTTTACGGTCTGGTCTTACCTCAGTTGGGACCTGGAAGTTAGCACCACCTACACGGCGTGATTTTACTTCAACAGCAGGCATTACATTCGTTAATGCTTTTTTCCAAGTTTCTAATCCGTTTTCGCCTGATTTTTTTTCAGCCAATTCTACAGCGTCATAAAAAATAGAGTAAGCGATAGATTTTTTTCCATCATACATCATATTGTTTACGAACCTGGTTACCTGAACATCGTTAAATTTTGGATCAGGAAGAATAATTCTCTTTTTTGGTTTTGATTTTCTCATGTCTGTTTCCTCCTAATTATTTCTTTTTGCCTTTAGTAGGAGCAGCCGCAACTTGTCCTGGTTTAGGGCGTTTAGTACCATATTTTGAACGACGTTGGTTACGACCGGCAACACCTGAAGTATCCAATGCACCACGGATGATGTGATAACGTACACCCGGTAAATCTTTAACACGACCACCACGGATCAACACAATCGAGTGCTCCTGAAGGTTGTGACCTTCTCCAGGGATGTATGCGTTAACCTCTTTTCCATTGGTTAAACGTACACGCGCTACTTTACGCATTGCTGAGTTTGGTTTTTTAGGGGTAGTGGTATATACACGTGTACATACTCCTCTTCGCTGTGGACAGCTGTCCAACGCTGGAGACTTACTCTTGAACTCCAGTGCTACTCTACCTTTTCTAACTAATTGTTGAATGGTTGGCATTGTTCCTTTTTTGTTTTCTATTTAATTTTAAAACTATACCCCTCAATAAGGGACTGCAAAGGTAAGACAATTCATTTTATAAATCAAGAGGTTAACTAAAATTTCCTTCACAAACAAGGTAATTCTTTAAAAAACCATCCTTTCAGTAAATGAATGGTGAGTCAATGATATTTTAATTGAGTTATGATTCAGGAACCTCCAGCTTTTCACTGACTTTCCAGCTACACGATCCTTCACAAGATTAATCCTTCTTCACACATTCTACACACCTCCTTCACACCAAAGCCACAAACAGGTACCTTTTTGTGAAGAAAGTGTGAGCAATGTGTGTGCCATGTGAGGACACGCCCTTCACCAGATACGAGTTTGTATAGAGGTCGTACTTAACCAGGCAAATTCTAAATATAAAGAAATTATTTTATATTAGCTACAACTAACAAACTTATTAGATCATAAATAATGGGCAGGATTAAAAAAGGAATTCTAGGCGGATTCTCAGGAAAAGTCGCTACGGTAGTTGGCGCAAGCTGGCTAGGCATAGATTATATGCGGGGTTTACCTAATATTAGCGGCGCTCCTGCATCTGAAGAGCAACTGGCGCAACGAAATAAAATGGCTTTATTACGGGGATTTTTATTGGGATTAAAAAGTATTATTGGCAGGTGCGTTCAAAATATTGAGAAATACACCCCAATGAATGAAGCAATCTCTTATAATTTGAAAAATACCATAAAAGGAACCTATCCCAATCAAAGTATAAACTTTCCCCAATTGTTGTTCAGTAAAGGAGAATTAATGGGCGCCTGGTCACCCAAAGTAACTTCGACACAAAGCGGGGCGATCGATTTTAGCTGGGAAAATGGAAATTTTACACCGATGCGTTCAGCAGATGACCAGGTCATTTTGGTGGTCTATGATTCGGAGGAGAAAAATTTCTGCAGCCTGTGCAACGCAGCGAAACGTGAAGAGAAAACTGCGAGACTCATTGTGCCGCCTACTTTTAAGGGGCATAGCGTGCATTGCTATATCAGTTTCTATTCGGAGAGCAGGAAACTGGCTTCTACCAATGAGTATTTGGGTGAGGTCATAGTGTCTTAAGATTATAGTACAAAAAATAAAGTACCCAGAAAAAACCTAGCGGCCTGTTTTTATCATTTTTAGCCATTATAAACTTAATTAAAATGAAATGAAAACATTAGGCACGCTCCTTCTGGCCTTTGCAATGATACTGTCATGCTACTCCTGTGAAAAAAAAGCAAGTGATTTAAATGACGGAAAGTCAAACGGGGATACTTCTAATACTACAGCCTCTAAAAAAATATTCCCCGTACTGTCCAGTAATGGAGAATATCATTTGAAATGGAAAGGAATTACCTGGATAGCCAAACATGCGACAGATATAGCTGCCCCAAGAGGTCCGGGTGAAAACATGTGGAACAAAAATAACGTATGGGTCGACGAAGAAGATCAGCTACATCTGAAACTCACTAAACAGACCAACGGAAGATATACTTGTGCAGAATTACAAAGCGAGAACAATTATCAGTACGGAACGTATTCCTGGAAGGTAGTCAGTCAATTGGATCAATTACATAAAGATGTGATATTTGGCCTGTTTCAGTATGGAGGTGTAGATTATATAAATGAGATAGATTTTGAATTTACCAAATGGAACAATCCCGCTGCCAATTGGTGCAATTATACCGTTTATAGAAAATCAGTAACAAGCCCCAATCCGGAGAACAATTACACCCATATCGATTACCCAGAATCTTTAGCCGGCACACATAGTACGCACACCTATAAGAGAGAAAGCGATAAAATAACATTCAAGAGTTTCCATGGGCATGGCGAAACCTCACTTTTTGCAAATATCCCAGGCGGTACGGCATGGATCTATAATGAGCCCAATCAGGTTCCTACTCAAGCTATGCCTGTTTTTATACAATTATGGACGAAATATAAAAATTTACCGTCGGGATTAAATTACACCCTGACCAGCAGTACGGTAGAAGTGATAGTGAGTGATTTTCAATTTACACCTTAACACCCTCAATTAGGCAACAAGATTATTAATAATTTACTTATTTTTATTCAAGTTCAACACCTATCAAAAAATGATAAATAGATTAATTCGTTGTTGCCTGATTTCAATATTCATCTTTAGCACTATTGAAACAAAGTCTCAATGGGACAATCTGAAATTTAAACACATCAATACCAAAGCCGGACTATCGCAAAACACCATTCAATGCATTTTAGAAGATGATCTAGGCTTCTTATGGTTCGGCACGAAAGACGGCATCAACAAATATGACAGTTACAAATTTTATATTACAAGGAAAGACCCCCAGGTAGAAAACACCATATTCTCCAATGATATTAAGGCAATTACCCAGGATAAAGACAAGCAAATCTGGATTTCATCGCTGGAAAGCGGAAGTGTCAGAATCATTAATCCTATAACAGGCAATATATCTGATTCAAAAAAATATAACCCTGATCAGTTAAACTTATCAAATATTGTTGCGATAGTTCCCACGAAAAACGGCAATTTACTACTATGCAGCAGGGCCTCCGGATTGTTAATTTTTGATCACAACCAGAAAAAAATTAAGAAAACAACCGTCCAGGAATCCATCACTTCGGCAGTTGAGGATGTGAACGGGACAATCTGGCTCGGGACGATCAACAAGGGGATCATTCATGTTACAAAAGATGGCAAAATTATATCCAGGTACAACAACCTGAACAACGGCCAAAAATTATCCCCTGTTAAGGTGACCCAATTGTTTATCGATAAGCGGAACACACTGTGGATTGGAACCTACGGCATGGGCCTTTTTCAGTTTGATCCTATAAAGCAGTGTTTGATTCCTGTAAGGAGAGCATCTACAGATTTCGATCTTGGTTCCCGGTTTATTCTCAGCCTGGCTGAAGACATTAACGGGCAAATTTGGGTGGGGACTGAAAATTCAGGGTTGTATATATTAAATATCAAGGAAGGTAAAACATACGCCTATAAACATGACGATCAGGATCAAAGTACGCTGGGAAGTAATTCTATAAATGTGATCCGAAAGGACCGTAAGGGGAATATGTGGCTGGGAACCTCCAATTCCGGAATTGCGATGGTCAACATCGATGATGTAAACATCCTGCACTACAGACACAGCAAAGATCCGTCAAGCATTAACAATAACATTATAAACGCGATCTTCGAAGATAGCCAAAGGAATATATGGATTGGCACGGATGGCGGAGGCGTCAATATCTTTAATAAACAGGCAGGGAATTTTATAAACAACGCCCAAATCCCTTTTAAGCAAATTGCGGATGGATCCTACATACTAAGCATCAATGAAGACAATCAGGGCAACATTTGGATCGGCACATGGAGCAACGGGGCATATATAGTAAATCTTAAAAATAAAACCATACGAAACATTAATACCCAAAACACCCCTGAACTCAAGAGCAATAGCATCATGGCTATCTTAAAAGATAAACATGAAAAAATGTGGGTGGGTACGTATGGTGGCGGCATAAGTGTTTTCAACCCGGAGAAAAACAGCTGGGTCAATTTTCTTTCCGACAAAACGGACAACAGCATCAATAGCAACCATATTCTGTGTTTGTTTGAAGACAGGAACAACAATATCCTCGTTGGAACAGAAAGCGGCGGGCTAAACGTATATAATCCCGAACTTGGCCAATTCAAAATTATAAATACCCAAAGTGCCTTAAAAGGGGATAAACTGACCAACAATAACGTTAATACCATTGATGAAGACCAAAATGGAGATTTATGGGTGGGTACATCGTATGGGTTAAACAGGATCCATTTACAAAAATATACCAACCGTGCCTATTTGACCAGCAATTCTGATATTTTAAGCGATGTTGTACGTGCGGTGATCACCGACCTTTTTGGCGACATATGGATCGCAACGACCAAGGGTGTCTCCAGGTTACAAGTCAACAGCAACACTTTCACCAATTATACCTTATCAACCGGATTACAGGATGATGAGTTCAGAAACGGGAAACTCCTGGATAAGGATGGTGACATCTATTTTGGCGGTAAAAACGGGTTCAACATCCTCGACCCCAAAGATAAAAAGTCATCGCCTTTCAGCCCGTCCTTAGTGTTCTCAAATTTTGAGCTCAACAACTCCCCTGTCCCCATCTCCAATGCCAATTTACAGACCCCTCTGAAACAATCTATCACTTACACGGATAAGATCACGCTTGACTACGACCAAAATAGCATTGCCTTTGAATTTTCGACACTTAATTATATCGATCCCGAAATAAAAAAATATAAATATAAGCTGGAAGGTCTGGATAAAGAATGGCAATCCTTAAACTCAAAAAACTATATTTCTTTTGCAAATATACCTCCGGGGAATTACACGCTGTTGATAAAAGGCCTGGACAATGATGGTAAATGGTCCAATAACGAAGCAAAGATGGACATCGTCATTAATCCACCCTGGTGGTTGACCTGGTGGTTCAAAAGCTGTATGTTTTTGCTGCTAGCCACGTCTGTTGTTGGGCTATATCTTAACCGGGTTAAAAATATCCGAAATAAGAACAAAATATTGGAAGAAAAAATTGCTTTAAAAACCGAGCAGTTATTCGTAGCCAACAATGAGCTCAGAAAAAACAATGAGGATACCTTGGCTAAGAACTTGATTTTGGAACAAAAAAACAAGGAAATTGAGGCTATAAACGAAATGAAGGACAAGTTTTTTTCTATTCTGGCTCATGATTTAAGAAACCCAATTTCAGCAATCTCTGGTCTTACGGACCTGCTCAAATCAAACATGGATCAATTGTCCAAGCAGGAGCTTGAAGATTATATTGATGATCTGGTGTTGTCTTCACATTCTGTTAATAATTTATTGATTAATTTATTAGAATGGGGAAAATCAAAATCTAATAAGCTTTTCTTTAAGCCGGCTGCTTTCAATTTATTTGAGGCCGTTAAAAAGAATATTTATCTCTTCAATATCGCCATTCAGGAAAAGAATATTGATATAGCGGTCAATATTCAGTCTGATGAGCATATCTATGCAGATTACCAAATGATCAGTACCATCATCCGAAACATCCTGAATAATTCTATAAAATTCAGCCATAGGAACGGAAAAATCAGTTTTGATGCTACAATTGATGAGGAAATCATTTTAAGAATTAAAGACAATGGCGTGGGCATGACCAAACAACAGGTCAAAGATATCTTCAGCAATCAAACCAAGCCCACAAAAGGAACTTCGGGAGAGACCGGTACAGGCTTAGGTTTTCAAATCTGCAGAGAATTTATCAGCGCCCATCATGGTGAACTCCAAATACAAAGCGAATTGGGTACGGGAACTGAGTTTATCATTAAAATACCTATTTTAAAAAACGTTGATTCTATAAAAAAATCAATATCAGATCTGGCCCTCGATGAAACCCCGGTATTCTCTAAATTTGAGGGAAAAAAGATCCTGATCATTGATGACAATAAGGTACTGCGCAATCTGATCAGGCGATCCCTGGAAAAGAATTTCAGGATAGAAGAAGCCGAAAACGGAGTAGAAGGCTTAAGCATGGCGACAAGCGCACAACCTGATCTGATCATATCCGACCTCATTATGCCTCAAATGGATGGCTTAAGCTTATGTAAGATCCTGAAGTCTAAAGTGGAAACTTCCCATATCCCGGTACTGATGTTGACCGGAGAGCAGGATGAAGAACAACAAATCCTGGGTTACAATGCCGGCGCCGATATCTATCTGACAAAACCTTTCAATAATAAGTTGCTTCATACCGTCATCCACAATTTCCTGAGCAAACAGGTCACCGTACAAAAAAAGATCTTCAGCACGCAGCCTGATGCACTTGAAAAAGACGATATTTCAACGGTAGACAAAGAATTCCTGGAGACCATCAATCAGTTCATCCTAGAAAATTTAAATGATTACGAATTGGATTATAAAAAAATAAGCAATCATATGAGCGTAAGCAGGTCTGTGCTCTATGCCAAGTTTAAAACGCTGACGGGACAGGGTGTTCACGATTATATAAAAAACATCCGCCTCGTTGAATCTTTGAAACTTTTGAAACAAGGAAGACTAACCATCAGCCAGATTGCCTATGAAGTAGGTTTTAACTCTATTTCCTATTATTCCAAGTCGTTTTCAAAAGAAATGAAAATGTCTCCTAAGCAATATCAAAAAGAAATACAGCATGACAAATAAAGTGATCTGGCTATTTGGTTTATCCGGCGCCGGAAAAACGACAATCTCCTTAAACTTAAAACAGCAGATTCAAAGCCCTGATCGTAAGGTTGTCTTGCTTGATGGCGACAGCTTAAGAGAAGGTATCAACCAGGATTTATCTTTCAGCGATAACGACCGGTTAGAAAATATCCGTCGTGTGGCAGAAATAGCCAAACTGTTGTCACAAAACAATGTAACCTGCATCTGCAGCATCATCACCCCATTGGATGTGCATAGAAAACTCGCTAGAGCCATTATAGGTGATAATGTATCGATGATTTTTATAGATTGTCCTTTATCTGAGTGCGAAAAAAGAGATGTCAAAGGGCTTTACGAAAAAGCGAGGAACAATATGATTCCCAAATTCACCGGCATTTCGGCGCCTTTTGAGATCCCAAATGATATGGATTTGAAAATCCACACCCAGCACAAATCGCCTGATGAGAATGTCAAAGAAATCATCTCCTATCTTCAACAATCAGGCGCGGCAGACAAAACTGGGATTTAATAAATTAGGCTTATTGTATTCAAAAACATCGCCGTTGGGCTGTGAAATATGTGCGCCACTGTATAATGCAATGGCATGGCCCGCAGCAGTGTCCCACTCCATGGTAGGCCCGTGTCTATAATAGATCTGCGCCTTCCCTTCCGCCACAAGACAAAATTTCAATGAACTTCCAATGCTGATCACTTCTTTCACATCAAATTGAGAAAGATAGTCGTCTTCCTGGCTTGACCGATGTGATTTGCTGCCGACAGCAACAAGCGAGCCGGTCTTTTTCAGACTGTGGATGGCTGTGGTCGTTCCATTTTCAGTTTTATAACTGCCTTTATCTTTCTGTCCATAATAAATGACGTCCAGAACGGGAATATATATCACCCCGAATACCGGCTCGTTATTCACCATCAATGCAATATTCACCGTAAATTGCCCATTTTTTTTGATAAATTCTTTGGTTCCGTCCAGAGGGTCGACACACCAGTAGCATGGCCAATCTTTACGGACCGAATGCGGAATGTCTTTGCCCTCTTCTGACAATATGGGTATTTCCGGAAAATGAGCAGACAGTTTAGCGTCAATAACTTCGTGAGATCGCCGGTCGGCCAGCGTCAATGGGGAATCGTCTTTCTTGAGCTCTACATCCCAGTTGTTATTCGGATCATCATAGATTTTCATAATCTCCCTGCCTGCTTCCTTAGCGATGTCTATCACAATTTGAAAATCCTCAGGTGCAATTACATGATGTAGTATTTCCATATAGTAGTTTTCTTAGCCGTTAATCCTCTTAATGTACAGCTTCGTAAGAATGAATTCTTTTTAATATATCTAATTGAGGCTGACGCTTGATGATGTCTTCCGCGTTCACTTTTTGTTTGATGACCGCTATCAGAGCATTGTTCTCTTTTTCAAACTCCTCTATCCTATCCTGGCTGAAAGTAAGCAGATCCTCTCTGGCATAAACAGGTTTGTAGTTTAAGGCCAGCAAACTATCGTAAGCTACACTTTCAAATATGAGAATCTCCTGATCTGACATCTCATTCAGGAACTTGTTGCTGTTGTCCTGCATAATCGGCTTGGTCAGGTTGGCCCACATCTCCCCGCCTTCCGCTGTTCTTTTAGAATCTTTGGAAGCATAATAATCCAGCATCGACTCTGTAAAAGGAATACTCAGAAAATGACAAAGCTCCTTAATACATGCCGTTGGATCTTCTATCAAAGACTCATAGCGCAGCGCAAAAAATCTTTCCCTAGGTGTTGAGTTTTGTAAATCCAGGCAGGCCTGCTGATCTTCATGCCACTGTTTAGCGATTTGATAAATATGCTTTTCGCCAACAATGGCCTTTTGGAATGATAGCGCCACATCCCTGCCGTCCCTGTACAAATAGATGTATTTTAAATCCGGAATATTTTCCTCCAGGCGGGAAGAATAATACATGTTGCCCATACTTTTACAGCACCATATTGTTGCCTCTTTTTGTGCGGCAAGGTATTCGTATATATTTTTGTTGAGCTCAAACAAACTGTACTCCCGGGTCATTCCAAATAAGATCTCCCCATCCAGTTCTGTTTCCCACTTCACCGGATTTGCCGACACATACTCAACAACATCACCGACCAGCCTCCGGTACGATGTTTCGTCCATAGGCTCATAATACTTCATCAGGGGAAGAAAATTGATTAAAAGATGTACCGGGTGAACAGATACGATCTCAGGAGCCTGATTTAAAATTAACCGGAGTAAGTTAGACCCAGACCGTTGGGTCCCTATCATTTGAATACCTGAATAGCTCATGGTTTACTACATTAAATAACTGACAACACTAATGAATATAGAAATGGGAATAATATATAAGGGGCTTATTTTATAGAAATACAACAGGCAGAAAGCGACAATGCCAAATAGGACGGTATATATGGAGTAGTCCTTAATTGTTTCCAGCAACTGTATTCCTGAAGCGATAATCATACCGATCACCACGGGCTGTATGCCCTTAAGTGCGCCCTTCAGATAAGAGTTATTATGTCTTATCGTCCTGGCAAGACATACCACCAATAAAGCCGAAGGAAAGAAAATAGCCACCGTGGCCAGAATACCGCCGAATAGGCCACCCATTTTATACCCGATAAACGTACAGCTCACTAGAATAGGCCCTGGGGTGACCTGGCCCAAAGCAATCGCATCAATAAATTCCCTTGTATTGATCCAATGCAGGGTGTCTACCAGCAGGCCTTGCATATAGGGAATAATAACAAACCCTCCGCCAAACAGGGATAGGCTCATGCCCGAGAAAACAGAGAAAATCTGCAGATAAAGACTGGACGTGTATACATACAATCCCAACAGAAAGCACACTTCCAGAAGTAGAAGGATACCCAGGATGACCCAGGTAGATTTTTTAAGTACGACCATTTTTTCTGCACTCCGTATACCCTGTTCCGTGCTTCGCCTGGAAATTAGATATCCATAAGTACCTGCTATGCCGATCAGTATAAAGTTGACAAAGACATTTCTTACAAATAGCGTACACAATATAGCAATCAGGCACAATACAAAGCCTGGAACGTCTTTATTAATCTGCTTGCCATACAATGTAAAACCCGTAGAAAAGATGATACAGGCTATCGCAATAATCAAAAATCTACTGGAATTTGAAAAATTAGCGACATCAGGAAATTTGAAATAAAGGGTCGCAAACAAGAACATCAGTACAGTTGCGGGCAATATGATGGCAATCAGACTGACAATCGCACCAATCCATCCCTTCAGCAAATACCCCAGATACGACACTACATTGACAGCCAATGGCCCTGGCAGAAGACTGGCTATGGCCACGGTGCTCATGACATCTTCATTGCTGAGCACTTTTTTTTCGTCGACCAGATGTTTTTGGACAATGACAATCAAGGCCATATGTCCGCCGAAAGAAACAGCGCCTATTTTTAGGAACACAAAAAAAAGCCAGGACAATGAAATCTCAGCTGTTTTGTCTATTTTAACGCTTAAACCTTCGACATTATTCATGGGCGACATTTTTAAAACCCTGAATCTCTTCAATGCGATATGGATCTCCGCCGATACTCATCTTCCAAAGTAGCTTTCCTGCAAAATCTGTAATTAAAAATAACCTTGGATCGGTCAGGCAGACCAACATTCTATCTTTATCCAGCAACATGGAATTGCCTTTCACCGTGGAATGAAATTCTTTGGGATAAGGAATAGCAATTCTGGATTGCGCTGTTTTTTTCTGCTCATCCAGAGCAAATGAAAGTGTACGGGATTGTTTAGTCTTCGTACCGTTATCTAAAAGTTGCAACTCGCCCCTCGGGTTGATATGCACCCAGTGCTGTGCATAGAAATAATGTGCCTTATCCAACTGGAAATCTCCATTCTCCCCAAACTTCCAGATGACCTTGCCCGTCTTTCTATCAATCTTCCATACCTGGTTCAAATCTCTGAACGACATCAGAAATGAGCCCTTGCCGTCGTCAAATAAAGAATTTGCATGAACCAGGTCTTTCTTATTTTTCATGATATTTGGATACTTCAGAATATCGATGTGATCTAAGAAAGACCACTCCCAGATCTTTTTCCCCTCAGGATCAAAGATGACAATACCATCTGCTTTTACGGTGTCATTTTTCGAACCACCCACAGAAGTTAAATCCACAACTTTTTTATCAAATGTAATGGAATAGATATTGCCCTTTGCGTCTTTACGGACTTCATGGTGCACCATCTTATCCATCCCAGCTTCCCCCAGTTTGAAGTGCTTTACATATTCTCCTTTGCGGTTAATTTCCACAATCTCATCTCCCCCTGATGAAGGGATGTCCTCACTCCCAAGAACGCAAAGAACTGTTTGGTCAGGCGTCCAGGAGGAGACCTTTACCCCCTTGGCAAATGATTCATACCAGACCATCTCGCCTGCACCGTTCAAAATAACTGCTGCACCAGGCTGTGTCAGGATCTGGGTAAGAAAAAATTTACTTTCTATATCTGAGCTGGAGGCATCCAGACTGTCTAACGCAAAATAGGGTGTGGTTTGATAAATGGATTTTGTTTGGAAAGGATAGATCTTGCTGCTGTATTTTTCCCTGCCTTTAACAACTTCAATTTGATATTTATACTTTTTTGTAGCGATCAGGTTGTACATCACCAGGGTATGCTTTGCCTGACCGGCCGATGATTCGGTATATAAAGTATCCTGTCCACCCAGCTGCCAGTATTTGATGCGTGCATCAGCCGATTTATTCAGCAGCACTTCTACCTTCAGACGCAACCTGTTTTCGGGCAGATAGTGTAGCCCAATTTTTTGTATATGAAGAGGTTTAAGTATATCCATTAATCTCATACCTCCCAGGACAAGTAAAACGATGCCTACAAGGATGACTATGCCTACAATTAACCTCTTCATATAATATACTATTGCCTAACTCTGTTCTTATTTATGGAAATATCCAGTGAAGTATTGCTTTGTATTTCATTGATCGGGTATGGGAAATACATATAATTGACAATATCCGAATAAGTATTCTGATCTCTCAATAAAGGCTTAACTTTTTCTTTAAATTTCAATAACGGGTTTGAGCCATTACTGGCACTCTTACCCCAACGGATCAAATCATCCCTTCTTCTTCCTTCCATAAAAAACTCGAGCGCACGCTCATCAAATATAAAATCTCGCAATAATTCCTTCGAGCCAAACATATTCAGCGTGATCGCTGAAGCCAGGCTTCTGGCCCTCACTTCATTGATCAAAGAGATGGATTCTGCATTTGGGCCATTTAATTCGTTTAAAGCTTCTGCCCGCATCAGCAATACATCCGCATATCTAATGATACTTACATTGTTGTAGCCTGCATAATTGTAATTATTTACATGCGGGTATTTTAAGCTGTAGGTAAAATCAGTTTGCTTTATTGGCGGGGCTCCACCATCACCATTAAATTCTGTTGGAATGGTTATCGTCTGTCCGTACACAGTTTTGTAAGTGCCCAGCAACAATTTTCTTCTCTCGTCAGTTTTTTCAAATTTCTTATAAAACTGCAAGTGAATCGGGAAGTTGCCCCAGCCCCGGTTGTAATCCCATGGTACGGATTGAATGCCAAAGCTGTTGGATAAAATCCCGTAAGATCCGGTCTCGCTGGATGATTTTAATACAAAAATGAACTCGTTGTCTGAGCGGTTGGTATTGTCAAATATGGCGATCAGGCCACCTT
>Ga0160470_100383_pt1 | contig 21741 bp, 22 predicted proteins | sample HID1973I_E11MG_FD_108214 | JGI IMG/M metagenome (GOLD analysis project Ga0160470, IMG submission 108214) | Enriched mosquito-associated microbial communities from UW Madison campus, WI, USA - HID1973I_E11 MG | ecosystem: Host-associated > Arthropoda: Insects > Digestive system > Unclassified ... | reverse complement strand
TATGGCCTCATCTTTGACATCTTCACTGTACTGTCTTTGTAGTAGTAAATTTTGAATGTGTTCATTCATTTTTGAAATAAATTTATCCCAAAAACTGTAAACCTATATTAGTAGAAGACAGTTTGGTTATGTGCAGAATGCCTTTACTTTCGACGGGACGGGCACCTGCGGTTAAATAGTTGATAATTTATTATTGGCTATTGCCAAACACACACCAGGTTCCGGCAAACCGGGATCTGGTTGTTTTATTTCTGGTATTTATTTCGTCACTAAAATCCTCCTTCCTTCAATCTTAAAGTGAACCTGTCCTGTTGTTTCTATCCGTTTCAATACGGCTGATATCTTGTTATTTCTGGAAATGATCCCTGTAGATTCCAGGTCTTTTGGTACAGAAGGATCGTAAACAATCTCCACATCATACCACCTCGCAACTGAACGCATCACCGCCCGGAAATCTTTTCCGGTAAAAACGACATCACCGTTTTTCCAGGCCATAGCCTCTTCCGGATCCACGTCTTTTACGCTTATCCGGTTAGAACCGGATACAACCGACTGTTGATTGGGTTTGAGTATAACCGCTGCGCCTTGTGAGATTGCTTCGTCGCTGTGCTTCCCTCGCAATGACGATACGCTAACAGATCCTTCAAGAAGGGTCGTTTTCGTCGAGCCTTCATCAGCGTAGCTGTTTATATTGAAATGGGTACCGAGTACTTCAACTTTCTGGCTTTTGCTCTCAACGATGAACGGGTGGGTTTTGTCTTTGGCTACTTGAAAGTAGGCCTCACCGCTCAACCTGACCACCCGCTTCCCATGCGCAGTTAAGGAAGCAGGATAGGTCAGGCTGGAGGCGGCATTCAGCCAGACAGCTGTACCGTCTGGAAGTTTTACCTGGTATGTTTCGCCTTTGGCGGTAGTTAAAGTATTGGATGTATGAGATTGCTTCGTCGTACCTTCTCGCAATGACGACGCAGAGGACAAGTCGTATATCAGCTGACCATCTGCCGATTTGGTGATAGTGACGCCGGCTTCTTTAGCCAGTTCGCCATTGGTAGCGGAGGATAGTTTTATAGTTTTGCCGTTGGCAAGGGTCAAGGTGGCTCCTACGGAGCCTGGGGCGATGTCGTTGAGGTCCCTCGAAACTCGGGATGACAAAGCGGCGTCGGGATGACGTGAAGTGTATAGCCAAGTGCCTAAGGTGATCGCTGCTACCGCAGCGGCGGCTACCGCTATGCGTGGCCACAGCTTTGCTGTAGGACGGGTCAGATAAGGCTTCAGTTCTTCTTCATCCCGATGGCGGGCATTACGCAATTGATCTTCCGACAGGTTGATGCGTCCAGTCTCATTCCATTGCAGATACCAGCTTTCCAGTAATGCAATTTCCTCATCGCTGCATTGCCCCTGCTGATATTTTTCAATTAAATCCTGTAACTGTTTGTTTTGCATCGTAATGGGCTGCGTTTAAGTCGCAACTATATACATTACGATTCATAAAAGCCGATCGGGGATGCATAGTCAAAAAAAAGTTTTCTTTCTTTTCAGACGCAGGCATCTGGGCCTGTGTCTCAGCCCAGGATATCAGGACCAGGGACAGTCCGATTCTGATCTTTAAGGTCCTCAAAGCTTTTTTCATCTGGTCTGCGACCGTTGATTCCGCAATATTCAACCGCAAAGCAATGTCCTTATTAGACAGATTTTCTTTTCGCCGCAACTCAAAGACTTCCCGCATTCTGGCGGGCAATGCCGCAATCTCCCTTTCAATCAATGCAGCAAATTGCTTCTCCCGGATCAAATGATCCGTCTCCACTTCAGACGCAGCTACAAATCCGTTAAATGAATCTTCATACGCCAGCACAATCTTTTTATGTTTAATCAGATCAAAAATCGCATTACGCAAACCTCTGAATAAATAACCCGCCAGGTTATTGTCCGCATCCACATCCGCCTGCTTCAGCCATAACTTAGTAAACAGATCCTGTACCACATCGTGCGCATCATCCTCATCGCGCAACTTATTCAATGCCTGGGTATACAAAGGCGCATGGTACCGGTTAAAGATCTCTGTAAAGGCCATACGATCACCAGCCTTCAGCAAAGCAGCCAGTTCCTGATCGGTATATGAAGAATAAGTAGTCATCTTTTTGGTTTTCCCTAGTCTAATTTAAGGAAAATTTTAAGCACCACCCACAAAATAAGGTATAATTGGTTTCCATCAATGGAATCGCCCTGCGGCTGGAGCAAGTACAGACCTTGCCCATGATTTGTACAGCGCTTGTACACTGAGCATCGAAACAATAGTGTACAAAGACTGCAAAAAGGCTGTAAAAAGTGCGTAAAGCAGACGAATGCAGTCCGGGAGGAGTGCAAAAAATGGCCCTGGGCCGAATTAATTAAGGCTTAACCTCCTCATAGTCCACAAAATCCCCAAGTTTATCGGTTTTACCGCCTTTTGGTTGCGGAGGCATGTAATCAATAGAAATAGACCCTTCAGGCTTTTTTGGTTCCTGACGTTGATAGTTATGTTGCGAAGAGGCGGTCTGCCCCTGCATTTTATTCACCATGTTTTTTATCACCATTGGAAAGATCAAACGGATCAGCATCCGGATCAGCCAAAGCACCAATATCGTGATAAATAAAAATTTAATTAAACCCATTGTTTTTTCTTAATAATTACAAATATAGACGTTAATGCCTTTTTATTATTACAAATTTCAATCCATTATTGCACAGCGATTACAATTTATCCGAGTATCTCAGCTACCCGGCCTACCTGTCCATCTTCCAGTCTGACTTTAATGCCCCTGGAATGATAGGGTGCAGAAGTAAGCAGATTTGCCACAATGCCAGTCGTCAGTTTCCCGCTCCGCTGGTCTTTCTTTAAGATCACCGAGACTTCCAATCCCGGATAAATGTCTTTTCTGTTCTTTCCGTCCATCACCAATTATTTAGAAAAACGCTCTTCAAAAACCTTTTCCATAGCAAACATCTCATCCCTCAGCCTCGCTGCCAGTAAGAAGTCCATATCTTTCGCGGCCTTAGCCATTTCCTTACGGGTTTTATCAATTGACTTCTGCATTTCGCTTTTACTCATGTACTGCACAATAGGGTCGGCGGCCATGCTGATCTCATCAACTTCTATGTATGGTTTCGCGCGCTTGTTCTCCCCGGAGGAGAAGTCCAGTACAGAGGTTTGTTCCATAATCGCTTCCCTGGTTTTGCCCACCGTCTTTGGCGTGATGCCATGTTCAAGGTTATAGATCACCTGTTTTTCACGGCGGCGGTTGGTTTCCTCTATGGTGCGCTCCATAGATTCGGTGATTTTATCGGCATACATAATCACCCGTCCCCGGTCATTTCGTGCTGCACGGCCAATCGTCTGGATCAGAGCTCTGTCCGAACGGAGAAAACCTTCCTTGTCTGCATCCAGAATGGCTACAAATGACACTTCCGGTAAATCCAGCCCTTCCCTCAATAAGTTAATCCCGATAAGCACGTCAAACTCCCCCAAACGTAAACCCCTTAAGATTTCTACTCTTTCCAGGGTCTTCACCTCGGAGTGGATATAGCGGCATTTGATATTCAGGCGGTCCATATATTTAGTCAGCTCTTCAGCCATCCTCTTGGTCAGGGTGGTGACCAATACCCGGTCGCCCATCTTAATGGTTTTATCGATTTCATCCAGGAGGTCGTCCACCTGGTTGATCGCCGGCCTGACCTCTATAATCGGGTCCAGCAAACCGGTCGGCCGAATCACCTGCTCGACGACGATACCGTCTGATTTTTGAAGTTCATAATCTGCCGGGGTAGCACTAACATAGATTGTCTGCGGGGCCAGGCGCTCAAACTCTTCAAAGTTTAAAGGGCGGTTGTCCAGTGCCGAAGGCAAGCGGAAGCCATATTCTACCAGCGACATCTTCCGTGAGCGGTCTCCGCCATACATCGCCCGGATCTGCGGAACGGTTACATGGCTTTCATCGATCACCATCAGGTAATCATCCGGGAAATAATCCAGCAGGCAAAAGGGACGCATGCCCGGTGCGCGGCCGTCAAAAAAGCGTGAATAATTTTCTATCCCTGAGCAATAGCCCAGTTCCTTCATCATTTCGATATCAAAATTGACCCGCTCTTCTAAACGCTTTGCCTCCAGCAGGTGGCGATCTTCCAGCAATTGGTTTTTACGGACTTCCAGTTCCTCCTGGATGCCCCAGATCGAAGAATTGAAACGGTCTTTTGGCGTCACAAAGAGATTGGCCGGATAAATCGCCATATCCTCCAGCTTTTCGATGGTTTTACCTGTTACAGGATCGATCACACTCAACTCCTCCACATCGTCGCCAAAGAAAGAGATGCGGTAGGCGTTGTCCAGGTACGCCGGAAAAATATCTACGGTATCCCCTTTTACCCTAAAGGTACCACGTTTGAAATCATTGGTTGTCCGAGCATACAGGATTTCCACCAGGCTATGCAGGAAGGAGTTTCTTGAAATCCTGGTCCCGACAGAAAAGCGGAATACCGATTTGGAGAAATCTTCCGGGTTTCCCATACCATAGATACAGGAGATGGAAGAAACGACGATCACGTCCCGGCGGCCCGACATGAGGGCCGAGGTGGTGCGTAACCTGAGTTTTTCTATTTCCTCGTTGATCTGAAGGTCTTTTTCTATATAGGTATTGCTACTGGCAATGAATGCCTCGGGCTGATAATAATCGTAGTAAGATACGAAGTAATTGACTGCATTTTCCGGAAAAAACTGCTTAAACTCCCCGTACAATTGGGCCGCAAGTGTTTTATTGTGGCTTAAGATCAGCGTTGGCTTTTGAACCTGCTGAATCACATTGGCCACTGTAAAAGTTTTACCGGAACCTGTAACCCCTAAAAGGGTCTGATAATGCTCCTGGTTTTCCACTCCTTCTACCAGTTGCTGTATCGCATTTGGCTGATCGCCTGTTGGTTTATAATCTGAAACAAGTTGAAACTTCATATTGATCAAATATAAGCAAAATTGGGTCATTGCCCAGACCATTAAACGAAGCTTAACATCCAGATGATACATAGTTTGAATTTAATACGGATATTATGCCAATTAAATTTTATTTTAGCAGAAGATGAAGCTATTGGTGTATACCCCTTTACTGACCCCCAGGATAAAGTATATCTTCAACTTTATCTTTACCGATATTTTAAAGACAAATGTCGAGTTCAGCTCCAACCTGACTGAATTCAAAGCATACGACCGGCCAAAGATCTCCTATGCAGACCATGCCATAGGCAAAGAACTCTTTTTTAAGTGTGCCGACCTGATGCTCGCCCATAAGATAAACCCTCCGGTGATCAAAACGACCGTATTTGGTGACACCATCGTTCCCTTTGCAGTCACGGACAGTGCCTTGCCCTTCGACTTGTTTGCCGCAGCCTTTTACTTTCTGAGCCGTCATGAGGAATATGTGCCATTTGAAGCCGACGAAAACGGCAATTACCCTTTTGAATTAAGCCTGCAACATAAGCTGGGATTGCTCAAGCTACCCGTGATTGATGGCTGGGCGCTGATCCTGAAAAACATCTTGCTGAAACAGTTTCCGGGCTTGTTCTTTGGGAAAAAGACATTTGAACTCGTTCCGATCCATTGTGAATCTGTAGCCAGACCTTCTGTTTCTTCAGGTTTTTTGAGCCGGGGAATCCATTTATTAAAAAATTTGGTTGGATTTGGCGGCACGCCTGTTAAAATAACGGCTAAGCTGGATCAGCTGCATGCCTATCTCAACGACATCTACCAGGAAGAGGAAACCAGGAAGGTCATTTTCAACTGCGACCTGAATGTACAGCTTCCGCAAACCTATCTGCACCTGATCAAGAATGGCGTGACCAAAGATTACAGTGTGGGCTATGAGCGTACCGTGGGTTTCAAAGCAGGCACCTGTACGCCATTCCTGTGGTACGATCTGCAACTGGAAAAAACAACCCACCTGCTGCTGCACCCGGTACCGGCCACAGAGAAAAACCTTTTCCCGGACAAGCATACGAAAGCAGAAACGGCGATCTCCACGCTACAGGCGCTTATAGAAAACGTGAAGCTGGTCAACGGCCCATTTTATTTTTTATCTTTACGCGACGATATTCAACCTAAGTAAACCCGGTTTTCGGCCATTGCCATGGATTTAGCGCTGAAGTTTAGCTTAAGATATTGAAAACACAATGATTAAACACTTATTCTTCGACCTTGATCATACGATCTGGGATTTTGATAAAAATGCGACCGAAACCTTACTCGAACTTTATGAGCTGCATGGCCTGGAGGCACTTGGCTTGAGTTCAGCAGACGACTTTATCGTCCGCTACACCGAAAATAACCAGCTTTTATGGGCGCAGTACCACCTGGGCCAGATCACGAAAGAAACACTGCGGGCGGAACGCTTTCACAAAACGTTTATCGAGCTTGGCATCCATCCAGACCTGGTGCCCCGACAGTTTGAGGAAGATTATGTCAAGATCAGTCCCACCAAAACCAATCTGTTTGATGGCTCAGAAAAGGTACTCGGATATCTTCAGCAAAAATATTCCCTCCACATCATCTCCAATGGCTTCAAGGAAACGACGTTGACCAAAATGGACAGATGCAGCTTGAACACCTACTTTCAAAATGTCATTATCTCAGAAGATGTAGGCGTCAATAAGCCCGACAAGGCAATTTTTGAATATGCATTGGACAAAGCCAATGCCCTAAAGCAGGAGAGCATAATGATCGGGGACAGCATCGAAGCCGATATTCGGGGCGCACAGGATTTTGGCATGCGCGCCATCTTTTTTAACCCCCTAAACAAAGAAACACCCAAAGATGTATCCTGGCAGATCAATCATTTGGAAGAGTTACTGCAACATTTTTAATTTAATCTATCTTTGGTAAGGCAACTAAAATATAACTGATGAACGTCAATAAACTGGTCCGATCCATTCGAAAAGTAGTCGCAGAATACCGGGCATTCCTGAATGCGCTGACTGAGGAACAGTTTCAATTGACACCCCCTATTGGCGGCTGGTCGTACAGCGAGGTGTACAGTCACATCTTTGATGCGAGCATACTCTCCGAAATGGCAGCGACCTATATCCGCAAAGGCAAGGGTAAAGAGGCTAAAACGTTTTTCCTGGTCAGGGTGATCCTGTTCTTCGGGCAGCTTCCCCCGGCCAGGAAATACAAAGCCCCCTCCTCCATTGCCGGAAGGGTCAAAAAAATATCTAAAGTCGAGGCCCTGGACTATATCGACCGGTTCTTAGCACTGCTGGACGAAAACCAGCGTCAATATGGCCTGGCTGACCCAAAACTAAAGACAAAGCATCCGGTCATGGGCTACCTGAATTCGGTTCAGTGGATCCGTTTTATTGAGATTCATTTAAAACATCATCTGAAACAGCTCAAAAGAATAAAAGAAAGCTTTAAAATCAGTAAGACATGAAGTTACCTGGTATTCCTGGATTTGACCAGGCTGCATTTGATAAATACCTGAAAAATACGGGCATGCTGATGTTTGGAAAGGTAGGGAGCCTCGTGATCAAAATGGTCGTCACCATAAAGATCGCCAATTATCTTCAACCTGAAAACTTCGGGATTTTAAATGGTGCGATCGTCTATGTGACTCTTTTTGCCGCGGTTGCGTCGCTGGGGCTGGACCAGGTTATAGTTAAAGAACTTCATACTTACCCCAAAGAGCGGGACCGCATCCTTGGTACTGCTTTCAGAATGAAATTTATCGCAGGCCTGTTATGCATACCAGTAATTTACCTGAGCTGGTTCTTTTTCAGCCTTGAGGACACGCCTTACATTTACGTACTGATCCTCTCTTTTATTGGCATTTTCCAATCTTTTAATGTTATAGACTCTTATTTTCAGTCCGAGGTCAGATCGAAATACATCATGCAGGTACAAATAGCGAGCACGCTCGTTTCCGCATTGATTAAAATGGTATTGATCTATACCAAAAGTCCGCTGGAACTATTCATTTACGCCAGTATTGCTGATTTTATATGGCTAGCCCTTGGCTATTTCATCATCTACAATCGAAAAGGCCGCCGGTTGCTGAACTGGAGCTTTGATGATAAGCTCTCTAAAAAACTAATTGCGTTTTCATGGCCGTTGATTATTTCAGGGATTATGGTTTCACTGTACATGAACATTGACCAGCTCATGCTTCATGAGATGATCGGACCCGCGGCACAGGGTACCTATACTACAGCGGTAAACTTTAGTGCCGCCCTATATTTTATACCCAGTGTGATCGTATCCTCGCTCTTTCCTGCAATTCTCAATGCCAGGAGGGACGATCCTGAACGCTACCAAAGGCGACTCCAGAACCTGTATGATCTCATGGTCTGGTTCAGCATATCATTTGCCCTGGCTGTTACCTTCGCCTCTCCCCTTATTTACAAGTTCATGCCTAAATACTCCGAAGCTGGCCCTATTCTGGCGGTGCATGTTTGGTCGGGTGTCTTTGTTTTCCTGGGCACAGCCAACGGACAATACCTCATCGCGGAAAATTTCAGCAAGCTTACTTTTGTACGGACAACGATTGGGGCAATTGTAAATATTCTTTTAAACCTCTGGCTGATCCCGCTAATGGGCATTATGGGGGCGGCCATCGCTACGCTGGCAGCCTATTTCGCTTCAACTTTCTTTATTGTATTTATCCGGCCATTGAGGCCGCAGGCCCTGATGATGTTCAAATCCCTGTTCCTGGTTACCCTGGTTCAAAAGCTAAGAAAAAGATAGTCTATTGTGCTGATTTAAGACGGTAAATCCCGGTACGCAATGTCTTTGCAATAAATTCATAGCCCTTTGCTTTCAGAAACTGGTAGATTTCAGATTGATCCAACTCATCCAGGTTGATGTTCTCCTCCACCAGGATAAAATCAGGCTTGTACTTATCCCAATTGTTGGAGCGCAGCACCTGATAATCCAGCCCTTCCACATCGATGCTCATAAAATCGATCCTGGTATCTTTAGGCAAATAGGTATCGAAGATCTCTGATAAAGGAAAGATCTCCACATCCACCTCTTTAATGATTTTATACTTATCAGATTCCCTGTTGATGCGTTCTGATACTTCTTTGGAGAAGCTGTTCAATGCAGGCTCATTGAAACAATAGAACTTTAATGTCCCCTTTTCGCCTCCCACTCCGAGGTTCAGGTTAATATCCCGTTTTCTGAATAGCTGGAAGGCTTTAATGGCCGAAGGGGTAGGCTCGACGTTGATCCCTTTCCAGCCTCTTTTATAAAAGTAGCAGGTGTTGGAAAAACGTACCGGATGGTGCGCCCCGATGTCGACAAAAAATCCTTTATACCCTTTTTTTCCCTCATATAGCGATTTCAGGATCATATCTTCCCCCTCTTGCGAATAAGAGGTACTGGAGCTCAAATAGTATAGCGGGAGGTATTTGGATAATATTTTTTTTAACATATTCTGCCTTTTGTAGCGCATTAATCTATTTTTACAAAAAAAGAAAACCTCCTCCTGAACATAAATCAATTCTTTTTCAAAAATACATTTAAGGCTTTATTCTTCATCTTCTTATTCAATATTTTTTTATAAGCTTTATATTTACCCCAACATACCCAATATCCACCAATGGCTGAAATCACAAAGACTGTTACCCAGGCATACAATGACTTTTATACCGATTCAGATGTCGAATGGCGCATGCTGGGGGCGAAAGCCAAAGCAAGTAATATCGTAGAAGTCTGCAAAAGTATCCAGCCTCAAAAGGTAATCGAAGTTGGTGCCGGTGATGGAAGTATCCTGCATTATCTCAATGAATGGAATTTTGGCACAGAGCTGTATGCGCTTGAGATCGCTGAGAGTGGAGTGGAGCTGATTAAAAAACGTGGGCTGAGCCGGCTTAAGGAGGTTCTATCTTTTGACGGGTACAACATCCCTTATGCCGACAATAGCTTTGATCTGGTCATCCTGGCCCATGTGCTGGAACATGTGGAGCATGAGCGGCAATTGCTCAGGGAACTCAAAAGGGTAGCCCGGCATATTGCCATAGAAGTACCCCTGGATTATCGTTTCGGAGTCGACAAAAGAATGAAGCATTTCCTGGACTATGGCCATATCAACATGTATACCCCGACATCCCTGAGGTTTCTGCTGCAAAGTGAGGGATTGGAGATCCTGGCCAACAAAACCTCCCTCACCCCGCCCGAAACTACCATGTTCAATGAATTTGTCAATAGAAAAGTTCCAAAAACGGCAGACAAAGTATTGAAGATCCAGTTAGAATACACATTGAAACAGCTACTTGGATCTTTATTGGGCACCAGGAAGCAGGAGCAATTTGCCAATGCCTATACGGTCTTAACCCGGAAATCCGATCAAAACCTGCAAATATTTTAAGTATGCAAAACTTTGCGCCCATTGCCTTATTTGTTTACAACCGCCCTCAGCATACAGAGCGCACCTTAAAATTTCTGAAGCAAAATGACTTTGCTTCAGAGAGCAGGCTATTCATATTTTCAGATGGGGCTAAATCTCCGGCAGATGAAGAAAAAGTCAAAGAGGTCAGGGCATTGCTGATCAATCTCGACGGCTTTAAATCGGTAGAGGTCATCGCCAGCACGAGCAATATGGGCCTGGCCAACTCGATTATCACAGGCTTAAGCCGTTTGGTGAAGGATTATAAGCAGGTCATTGTTTTTGAAGACGATCTGATCAGCTCACCGCATACCCTTCATTATTTTAATGGTGCCTTAGACCGGTATAGAAATGAAGAAAGGGTCATGCACATCGGCGCTTATATGTACCCACTCAAAGAAAACACCCTTCCCGAGAGCTTTTTCTATCGCGCTGCGACGAGCTGGGGATGGGCCACCTGGGAACGCGCATGGCAACATTTTGAGCCCAATATAGATACATTGATCAAACAGTTTGATCTGCAGAAGAAATATGATTTTTCGATAGAGAATACCATGAATTTCTGGAAACAGATGCAGGATTTTAAGAATGGTAAAAACAATTCCTGGGCAATCCGGTGGTACGCTTCTATCTTTCTTAAAGGCGGTCTGACCTTAAACCCGGCACATTCACTGGTCAACAATATCGGCCATGACGGTTCAGGCATTCACTCCGGCATCAACGACATCTATAACGTCATCATCAACCCCAAGCCGATCACCAAATTCCCGGATGTCATACAAGAAAACAAAGAAGCTTACGAGTCCATTAAACACTTCCTCTCCAATCGAAAAGGCAACTTATGGCAACGGATAAAACGGTATATCAATCAGAAGCTGAAAAGCTGATTACTTTTTCAAATTCTTAATTTCAGTGTCGAGCGTCATTCGCAGGTCGTACATGGATTGCATTAACCGGACTATTTCCTGATGTTTACTTTTATCACCCGTCTGATATTCCTCATAAATCAGGACAGATGCCTTGTATCCTGTTTGGGCGACCTTCTTACAGAATGCATGATATATTTTACTTTCCTGGTCAAGTACCAAACCTTCCATTTTCTTCACCAATTGAAGGTTTTTTTTCCAAACCTCGATACCTGAGGTCTGCACTTCTCTCAATTTCTCTTCGACAGGCAAATCTCTTTCGATCCGGTAAATCCTGTTAAAATTTTCTGAATTTTGCACAAATTGTTCTCTCAGCGCAGTGAATTCTTTTGTCTGATAATTTGGGGTTAGGAAAAACACTGCGATGCCAATACAGGCGGTCAGCATAAAAGCTATAACATAACGTACAACCGTATTTAAGCGCATAGATCCCCAGTCTGCAAATATGCTTCCGATCACAAAACCCCAGATCAGCCCGCCAAAATGTGCAGCATTGTCTACACGTGCACTCATCAATCCGTTTACCAGCATAATCGCGACCAAAAAGAGGGTACTGATCAATAATGCCCTGGTTGCATTCTTTTCAAAAGACCTGCTCAGCAGCAAAGCTAAAAAGGCACCAAACATGCCCATGATCGCACCGGAAGCCCCCAGAGAGATCCAACGCTCATCATGAAAAACCAAACTGCTGAGAGAGCTGGCAATACCGCTCAGCAGATAAATTACCAGGGTCTTCCAACTCCCATACTTATTTTCAATCATCAGCCCGATATACACCAGCGCATACATATTTAAAAAAAGATGGGAGAAGGTAAGGTGCATAAATATGCTGCTGACCAGGCGCCAGACCTGTCCATCGAGAACCAAAGACCGGTTGTTGGCACCCATTGAAAGATAAATTTCATCCTGCGAACCCGGAAACTGACCTGTTATTCCAAGATAAAGCCCAAAAATAAAACCACCAAACAACCAATAAAAGATACTGATATTCAGAATAACAGGCGTTACAACATATCCTTTTCTCGGCACAAAAAGATAAAAGACATTTTTAATCTTATTCTTTGCGGTAAGCGGTGCCCGCTCAAAATAGGTTTCGTCCTGGGCCCTGATATATTCATGAAATTCCGCCAGGCGCTCTTCCCAGACCTCTTTTAAATGAAACTCCACATACTCAAATTCATGAAAGAATCTATCCAGGTTCAACGCATTCTTCCCATAATCGTTGAATAACATCTGCACCCCAATGCATTCACTCTTTACAATTGCAAAGTTCGACACGATACGGATAGAAATTTCCTCACTATACGACTGAAGAGATAGTCCGGTATAAGCAATCAACCCGGTCTCAGACAGATGGCTCAGCTTCCATCCTAAATTCTCAACTGCCTGCCTCGCAATAATGAGGTACCGGTCGGCAGGAAACTCCCCCAAAGGGATATATTTTTCAATCTTAGGTGAATAACCCCAGCTGATATCCATACTATTTAAGTTTTCTGGCTTCTAAAATGAGGTACGGTGATAAAGCCCTGGAATTAAAAGGTATTATTTTGGTGAACACCTTGCCTGAAAACCAAATGGCCTTTTTTAATAGCCGTACAGCGGTGGAGCGCTGCTGCTCATTTTCCAGCCATAAGCCAAAATGTCCATAAAACTTTGACTGTACAACCTCCAGCCCCTGCTTTTCACAAATGGATTTCAGCAATGCCGGGTCCATAGAGCTGATGTTGTGCTTATCATAATTTTCGCGGTCAAATGATTTTTGGAACCAGCCGTTTAAAGCCCTGAAATTGGGCAGGGTGATGAACAATGTGCCACCTGGCCTTACAAACTCGATATGTCTTTTGATGATGTCCGCGGTATCGTTAAAGTGTTCGATTAATCCGCAAGACAGCACCAAATCGTATTGTTGCCCGGGTGTATAATTAAATAAATCGGTCTCAATGATATGGATGTCATCCCGGTTGAGATTATTTTTTTCCAATAAAGCATCTGTTACAGGCTGATGGATAAAATAATCAAGTAAGGTCACGTCAAGGCCAAAATACTTCTTTAAGAACACTGCATAATAGCCTGGAAAACCGCCCAGCTCGATGGCCGTTTTGACCTCCTGCCCCTTGATGACTTCCGCGAGTTCCTTATAAAATAGATAATCTGCAGGTATATTAACAGCAATCCCGTCCTTACTTTCCCAATATTTTACCCAAAAGTCTCTGTCTGTTAATAAATTTTCCATATTATTAGCAAAGAAAAGAAACCATTATGATTTTTCATAAGATTTAGCGTTTGATTGTTAAAGCCTTTTTTAAAAATGTAAATTTGAAGCATTGAGAGTAGTACACCTAAATACATATGAAGGCAACGGTGGTGCAGGAAGAGCCTGCCTGCGGCTTAATGACGCATTGAATACCAATGCGGATGTACACTCACAAGTCATGGTCTATTTCCAGTTTAAGGAAAGCGCTAAGACCGGCACTTTCAGTAAAAATCCTTTTCAAAAAGCCAGGGCAGTATTCAATATCCTGTCTGAACGCTACCTGTCCAAAGCATTCTCTAAAGCAGTAAAGACACCTTTTTCTCTGCAGTGGTTTGGAAAATCCATCGCCCATCACCCTACAGTAAAGCAGGCCGACGTCATCCATATCCATTGGATCAACCACGGTTTTCTCTCGCCAAAGTTTATCGCACAGCTGGACGAGCTGGAGAAACCCATCGTCTGGACTTTTCACGACAGCAATGCCTTCACCGGCGGCTGCCACGTGCGCTACTCCTGCGAAAACTTCCATAAGGAATGTGGCTTTTGTCCGCTGTTGAAAATCAGCGGCAAGAACGACATTTCCCATCAAACCTGGAAGCGCAAGAAAAAAGCGTACTCTGAACTCAACTGTCATATCGTAGCCCCCAGCCATTGGATGGCCGAATCCGTCAAGCTGAGCAGTTTAATGGGCCTTCGGGAAGTGACCGTCATTCCCAATACCATCGAAACGAATGTATTCAAGCCTTATGTAAAATCGGAAGCAAAAAAGATACTCAAGATAGATCCGGATAAATTCGTATTGATGAGTGGTTTTATGCCTTCTAAAAACGACAAACATAAAGGCACAGACTACCTGATCGCTGCGCTCCATGACCTGGCCGGCAGACCGGGCATCGTTAAAGAAAATATAGAACTGGTTATTTTTGGCAATAAGGACAATACGGACATGCCTGAATTCCCGTTCAAAACCACCTTTCTGGGCACCATAAGCAATGATGAGCACCTGGCGAAATGTTATTCTGCCGCAGATGTTTTTGTAACACCTTCCCTGGAAGACAACCTACCCAATACGGTTATGGAAAGCTTATCCTGTGCCACGCCAGTCGTCGCCTTCAAAACGGGTGGCATCCCGGACATGGTGCATCATCTGGAAAACGGCTACCTCGCCGAATATGAATCTTCAGAAGACCTGGCCACTGGTATCGAATGGCTGTACCACGATGAAAATGCACCAGACATTCAAAAGGAAGCCAGGAGAACCGTTTTAACTGAATTTTCCGAAGAGGTAATTGCCGAAAAACATGTATTATTGTATCAATCCCTGATCGATCTTCAACCCAAATAACCCCCTTCTATCCCCATGCAGCCAAAGCTCAGTGTCATCACCATCGTGTACAACAATGTAAAGGACATCGAGCGTACTATGCTTTCCGTATTGAACCAGACCTATCCCAATATAGAATATATCTTAATCGACGGCGCTTCCAATGATGGCACGCAAGAGGTAATCCAAAAATACCAGGACCGGCTGCCACATTTTATCTCGGAGCCTGATAAAGGCATATATGATGCGATGAACAAAGGCCTTGCCCTCGCTACAGGCGACTATATTTTGTTTATGAATTCTGGTGATGAGATCTATGCCCCCGAAACCGTTTCAGAAGTATTTGGGACTGCAGATTCTGCGGATATATATTACGGAGAGACTGAAATGTACAATGAAGACTGGCAAAGTCTCGGACAAAGAAGGCATTGTGCACCAGAAATATTCGACTGGAAGAGCTTTAAATATGGCATGAACATCAGCCACCAGGCCATCTACGTCAAGCGCAGCCTGACGGAGCCCTATGACCTTCAATACAAATACAGTTCGGATATTGACTGGGTCATCAAAGCCGCCAAGAAGGCCTCCAGCATCGTCAACACCCATATGTATGTGGCCAAATACCTGGTAGGCGGCGTTTCTAAAAAGAAGCACCTAGCCAGCCTGAAAGAGCGGTTCCGGATCTTCAGCAAATATTACGGACTCCTGCCCAACCTGGTCAACCATGTTGTGATCGCCATTAAGCTTGCCGGGTATTATATCAGGCACCGCAGAACGAACGACTGATCCTTTTTGAATTATGACAAACAATTGTTGCGCTCTGCTGTCATTATAATTGGCTTATGTAAATAAGCTTATTATTATTCATTACCTATTAAACAACAGCATTATGGGACAGTTAAGCAACAGAATGATAGCAGTGCTATCAGACACCGGCTTTGAAGAATCAGAATTAACAAGTCCGGTAGAAAGACTCAGAGAAGAAGGGGCCACGGTACACATTATTTCTTCTAAAGCGGGTAAAATCCGAGCCATGAAAGGTGATCACGAGTGGTCAATAGAAGTTGATGTCGACAAAACCATCACCGAGGCAAATGCAGACGACTACCACGGCCTGGTGATCCCTGGCGGCGTGATCAACCCCGATTCATTACGTAAAAACGAAGATGCACTGACTTTTGTCAAAGCTTTTTTTGAGGCAGGAAAGCCTGTCGCAGCAATTTGTCACGGCCCGCAAGTCCTGATCTCAGCGGAAGTTGTGGAAGGCCGCAGCATGACCTCCACCAAAACCATCAAAATCGATTTGATCAATGCCGGTGCCAAATGGCACGATGAGGAAGTCGTGGTAGACCAGGGGCTGGTCACCAGCAGAAGCCCGGACGATCTACCGGCTTTCAACGACAAGATCGTAGAAGAGTTTGCAGAAGGCGTACATGAAGGCCAGCATGCTTAAATGGACATTTGTATAAACAAAAGGCCCCGGTATTATCGGGGCCTTTCTTATTTTAAATCCTGCTCATTATAGGCAGAGAAATTAATTATTGAAACTTCTTGGCGTTAACTTTACGCTCGTTTTCAGTCAGATAAATCTTACGCAAACGCATACTCGCCGGTGTGATCTCGATGTACTCATCAGCCTGGATGTACTCCATTGCTTCCTCTAATGAGAATTTAATAGCCGGCGCAATACGTGTATTGTCATCCGTACCCGAAGCACGCATGTTTGTCAACGCTTTACCTTTTACGATGTTGATCACCAAATCATTGTCACGGATGTGCTCACCAAGGATTTGTCCTTCGTAAATATCTACACCCGGATCAACGAAGAAACGTCCGCGGTCCTGCAATTTATCGATTGAATATGCAGTCGTGTTTCCTTTATCCATAGAAACCAATACCCCGTTCAAACGACCAGGAATGGTACCTTTCCAGGGATCATACGACTTGAAACGGTGTGCCATGATGGCCTCTCCTGCTGTAGCAGTCAGTACATTGTTTCTTAAGCCAATGATACCGCGTGAAGGAATTTCAAACTCCAGGTGTTGTAAGTCGCCTTTAGGCTCCATCACCAGCAATTCACCTTTACGCTGCGTAACCAATTCAATTACTTTACCCGCAACTTCACCCGGTACATCTACGATCAGGGTTTCAATAGGCTCACATTTTTTACCGTCAATTTCTTTAACGATAACCTGTGGCTGACCCACCTGGATCTCATATCCTTCGCGACGCATCGTCTCAATCAATACGGATAAATGCAGGATACCCCTTCCATATACCAAATAAGAATCAGGAGATTCAGTCTCTACCACTTTAAGGGCAAGATTTTTCTCCATTTCTTTATATAAACGCTCTCTGATCCGTTGTGATGTCACAAACTTACCCTCTTTACCAAAGAAAGGAGAGTTGTTGATGGTGAACAACATGTTCATCGTAGGTTCATCAATTTTGATTACCGGTAATTGCTCCGGAGCCTCAAAATCAGCAATGGTATCTCCGATTTCGAAACCTTCAATACCGACTACTGCACAAATATCACCTGATTTTACTTCCTGGGTGCGGATCTTGCCCAAACCCTCGAAAGTATATAATTCTTTTACTCTTGATTTTACAACCTTACCATCACGTTTGATCAAAGTCACCGGTTGGTTTTCTTTGATGCTGCCACGGTGTACACGTCCAATCGCGATACGGCCTACGAAAGAAGAATAATCCAACGAGGTGATCTGCATTTGAAGCGTACCATCATTTACAGGAGCTGGTGGAATATTGGCTACTACCGCATCAAGCAATGCAAAGATATCTGTAGTAGGTACTTTCCAGTCTGTACTCATCCATCCTTGTTTGGACGAACCATAGATCACCGGGAAATCCAACTGGTCTTCAGTAGCTTCCAGGTTGAAGAACAATTCAAAGATCTGCTCATACACCTCTTCAGGACGACAGTTTTCTTTATCTACTTTATTGACCACAACAATAGGCTTCAGGCCTAGTGAAAGGGCTTTTTGTGTTACAAAACGCGTTTGGGGCATTGCACCTTCAAAAGCGTCACACAATAACAAAACACCATCTGCCATTTTCAGTACACGCTCTACCTCACCACCAAAATCGGCGTGACCAGGGGTATCGATAATGTTGATCTTAACATCTTTATATTGTACGGAAACGTTCTTTGAAACGATGGTAATTCCTCGCTCACGCTCCAGATCATTGTTGTCAAGTATTAAATCTCCCGACTGTTCGTTGTCGCGGAAGATTGAACAAGCGTGTAAGATCTTATCAACCAGTGTAGTTTTACCGTGGTCAACGTGGGCTATGATGGCAATATTTCTAATTTTTTGCATAAAATGCGTATGATTTTTGGCGCAAAGATAGGGTTTATAAACGAGAAATTTGCTGTATCTCTTGCTTTTATCTATATTAACCCTTAAATACTAAGGTTTTACCAGTTGCTGAAGTAGGGCCGAAAATTCCTTTATCCCCTCCGCGTAGCTGGTCGGCGCGATCCCAAAATGCCGTTCAAACCGGGAAGAATCGAAGATATAATCGTGCTGATACTGATAATACATCTCTACAGTTCCCCGGATCAAGGGGTCAAATACACCAGCAAGCTGTAATAAAAATTTATTTATGCCGATATAAGATGTTTTCACAGCATAGGCCCGGGCTGCCAGTTCCAAAAAATCATGTCCGCTGAGTGCGGGTGCCGTTGGTAAATGCCAGATCTGATTGTCTGTTTCAGGATGTTGACCCAGCAAAAACATGCCTTCCGCAGCATCAGGGATATAAGTAAAGCTGTGTTTTGTGGCTGCATCCCCAAGCCACATCGCCCTGCCCCCCTGGGCATACTTCGCCAGTACCATGCCGTCATAAAAACTGTTCAGCGATTGCGCCCCATAAAAATCGGCTGCCCGACCTATGCTCGCCTGTATATTGCCCGCCTTTGCCTCCTCCATTAGTTGCTCTGCTACTTTTGCCCTGACTTCTCCCTTTTTGCTGATCGGGTGATATGGCGTATCCTCTGTCATTTTGCCTTCCACCAATCCGTACATATATACATTGTCAAAGAAGATCAGCCTGGCAGAATTCGCCTTTGCCAGATCGATTACATTGCGCATGATCAACGGCCATTGCAGCGCCCATACTTTGGCATCATACTTCAATCCAGCACAAAGATAGATCACCGATGCCCCTTTGACCGCCTGAGAGAGCTCCTGGTAGCTCAAAAGATCGGCCTTCGCCCAGGTTGCCTGTCCGATATTCACCGGTCTTCTGCTAATTAATTTTACGGTTTGTTGCGCTTGCAATAATTTGTGCGTCAAAGCATTGCTTACAGGCCCGCCGGCTCCTAAAATTACATGCATAGTTTTTTTCTTCAAAACTAGCGGTATAGTGAAACCCGGAACGTTAACAAAAGATAAGAAAAACTTTAAGGGGCTTTGCCGGGATTAAAACGGGTCATATGCCTTGCAAAGCATGGATCGCCACGAATGATTATGCAGAAGCAATCATTTTGTCGGCCGGCGACATGATCCGTCTCCTGATCCGCGAAAGGGAAACAGGTGTGATACCGAGAAAGTTGGCGATATAATGCTGAGGGATCCTTTTCACTATATCTTTACCGCTTCGCAGCAATTCCAGGTAGCGTTCCTCAGGATTTTGCGTCACAAAAGCCAGCACCCGGTCTTCATAACAGCACAAATAGTCTTCGGCCAGCAGGCGAAGAAAACGCTCCATTTTATAGGCCAGCAGCGGATGGCTGATCAGCTTCTGCAAATCCTGACGATTGATCTGGATGATCTCTGTATCTTCCAGGGCCTGGATATTGGTAAAAGAAGGCAAACCTTTCAAAAAGCTTTTATAAGAAGTCACCCACTCCTCTTCCAAAACGAAATAACCGGTAATTTCTTCACCTTCTTTCACATGGTAAAAACGCATGGACCCACTGACGATCAATGCAATGCGGTCACACACTTCCCCATCATAAATAAAATGAACCTTCTTTTTAACGGCCTTTTTATGCAGGGAAGGTTCTATTAAAGCCCATTCGTCATCATTGATCGCTACAAATCTTTCCATTTGCATTCTAAAGGGGAGTACTTCCTGTTTCATAACTCGAATGTATTCGTTCTCATACTGCTTAGGGTAAATAGAACCTTTGTCTTACCCTGATAAAGATACTTAAAATGCTAAAACTTATCCGTATCTTTCCTGTTAAGATAGTAGGATCCTGCTATTTTAGGGAGATATGCACATGGAAAGTAGTAAAGAAGCAATTTTAGTTGGTGCCACCGGCCTGATAGGCAATAGCTTATTAGAACAGCTACTTCATGAGCAGGTGTACAGTAAAGTTGTCGTCATAGTACGCAGGCAGCTTTCCAGAACGCATCCAAAACTCACTCAGATTGTCACCGATTTTGATGATCTCGAAGCCCATGCGGATGAAATAAAGGGCGATGTTGTCTTTTGTGCATTGGGCACGACCAAAAGCAAGACCCCCGATCCTGAGCAGTACCGTAAAATTGACTACCAATATCCTTTGGACATTGCCCGCATCGCGCAGCAAAATGGTGCGACCCAATATCATTTGGTCTCCTCAATAGGCGCCGACCCTTCTTCCAGCATCTTTTACAGTCGGCTAAAAGGAGAAGTAGAGCGCGATCTTCAGAAGGTCCCGTTTAAAAGCATCCACATTTACCGTCCTTCTCTCCTGGATGGAGACCGTAAAGAACACCGTACCGCAGAGGGCTTTATGACCGGTTTCATGCGGATCATCAACCCGTTGCTCATCGGAGGATTAAAAAAGTACCGCAGTATCAAGGCAAAGAAAGTGGCTTCGGCAATGATCAAGCAATCGCTGATCAAGCATTCGCCGGGAGATCCCTTTAGCCCGTTTATTTATCCTTCCGATCAGATCGAAGCCTTAAGCTAAAGAATTCTTTAAGCTGGCGCAGCATTGTTCTTTTGATGAATCGCATATGTGGTTGCTATGTGTCCGCTCTGTGCTCGTATCCCCTAGGGTGATGCTTCGTTTCCTCTAGAGTGTTGGTTCGCTTGAGAACCTATCAACCCTTAACGGGATATGTACATGTCCTCAAGCGGAACTCTAGCAGAAGCAAACACAGATCAAACACACAACATACTCATAAAATGCGCATCAGACAGTAGAAGTTTTTTCATATATTTAAACATACTGACGCCCGAATGTGTTACCTTAAACTAAAGATCAAACTATGATAAGATTTGTATTAGAAATTTTGCTGATGGGCCTGGCCATGTTGCTGGGTGCATACCTTGTACCGGGAGTACAGGTAGATGGCTATGGGAGTGCCATCATTGCCGCGGTATTGATAGCCTTGGCCAACGCCACCATAGGATTTATTTTGAGGATATTTACTTTTCCCCTCAATTTCCTTACCCTGGGACTGGTGTCGTTTATCATCAGTGTACTCATGATCCTGCTGGTGGACAACATGATGACAGGCTTTAACACAACTGGGTTTTGGGCAGCGGCCATTCTTGCTATTGTTGTGGCTTTAATCAAAGCGGTCTTTAGCATGATCGCAGGAGAAAAAGATTAAGAGAGATTATTTAATAATCTCTCTTGAAATCACCATTTTCTGAATCTCTGAAGTACCTTCATAGATTTGGGTGATTTTTGCGTCACGCATTAAGCGCTCCACGTGATATTCTTTTACAAAACCATAACCGCCATGAATCTGTACGGCTTCTACTGTCACATCCATAGCGACTTTGGAAGCATATAACTTGGCCATAGAACCGGCCATGACATAAGGCAGCCCCTGATCTTTGAGCCAGGCAGCTTTATAAACCAATAGT
>Ga0160470_100380_pt1 | contig 22098 bp, 18 predicted proteins | sample HID1973I_E11MG_FD_108214 | JGI IMG/M metagenome (GOLD analysis project Ga0160470, IMG submission 108214) | Enriched mosquito-associated microbial communities from UW Madison campus, WI, USA - HID1973I_E11 MG | ecosystem: Host-associated > Arthropoda: Insects > Digestive system > Unclassified ... | reverse complement strand
GGTGAGCACGCTGCTGCTGAAGTCGCGCTTCATCCTTCTCGTATGCTTCGGCGCGTTCGCAGGCAGCGGCTAGCCTCACTGGTGCCTGAGCGACGTCGGGCATTTCGTGAACACCCGCGCCTCCGCGCGGCTGCGCGAAGAGGCCGGGTTGATCGTGCTGGCCGACTGCGGGGCCGATCCGGACTACCGGTTCCTCGACGTCGAGAACCTGGTGCGGCGCGCGCGCATCGACCTGAACGCGGACATCGATTTCCTCAAGCCCTGCGCCGGCGCGCAGTGGGACCGTCTGGCGCTGTTCGGCTCGCTCAACGACCTGGCCTCGACCAGCAGCCAGGCCTGCCTGGCGCTGGCGCGCATCACCTATGCGAGCGGCCAGCGCGGGCACCTGTTGCTGGTCAAGCCGAACGTGTCGTCGGACCTGGCGGTGGACCTTGTGAACTTCAAGGCGGCCAACCCCCTGTTCCCGCAGCAGCCGACCACCGACCAGTTCTTCGACGAGGCGCAGTGGGAGTGCTACTTCCGCCTCGGGGCGGCGATCGGCGAGCGGATCGACGCCGAGCTGCTCGATCGGGTGGCGCAGGACACCAATGGCCTGTTCGAGCCGGACGACGGCCAGCCCAGCGGGGCGCCGGCGCCCGCGCCGGCCGCCGAGGGGCCGGGCAACGTGTCCGGCGCGGTCGCCTCGATGAGCCGGCTGCAGGCGCGGGTGCTGCGCACCGGCGCGGTGACGGCGTCGCTGGGCATCGGCACCGCGGCGACCATCGGCGTCGCGCTGTGGCAGGGCATCGACGCGGTGCGCGCCGACGAGCAGAAGCAAAGCGCGGATGAGGACGCCGCCCTCAAGGACCTGACCGAGCGCTGGGCGCGCCTGCGAGCGGGCAGCAGCTCCAACGAGGCGACCTCGCTTCTGGCGGCGGACCTGCTGCGCACCGGCGACCTTTTGTGCCGGCAGGGCAAGCAGAACTTCATGGCCAGCTTCAGGCTGTCGGTGCGGATCGTCGACGACGCCAAGTCGGCCTGCGCCTCGCAGCCGGAACGCAGCCGCACGCCGGCCTGCCAGCGCCTGCTCGACCGGGGCAACGGCATCGACTGCCTGCAGCCGGCCAGCGAGCCGCCGTGCAAGCCGCGCTACTGGGCGCGCGACTACACCGGCCGAACGCCGCCGCAGGAGAACTGCAGCGGCTTCGGCAGCAGCTCGACCTCGTTCGTGACGGCGCTGGTGGCGCGCGCCCACGTTCCGTTCCGGATCCGTTTCCGGGAGCCGGCGCCGCCTGCTGCGCCGGCAGCGCTGCCGGCGCCGGCCGGGCCGCTGCTGCCGCCGCCGTTGCCGGAGGAGCTCGCTGGCGACGAGGCGGCCGATGCCGGCCGCGAAGCGCCCGGCGCGGCCGCACCGCCCGTGCCGGCGGCATCCGTGGCCGCGGCCGCACCGCCGCCCTCCGCGGCCTCGCCTCCGCCGAACGTGTGCGCGAACGCGCTGGTCTACATCCAGGTCTACGGGCAGGAGGCGCGCGAGCAGGCGCGCGCGCTGCGGCGCCCATGGCGCGAACTGGGCGCCACGGTGCCGCGCACCGAGGACGTGCTGGAAAGCTCGCGTGCGGCCGGGCGGGCGCCGCCGAGCGGCCAGCGCCAGCCGACCATCCTCTATCACGACGTCGCACAGGCGGCCTGCGCCCGCGCGATGGCGCAGGTGGCCAGGCCGCCCTCCGGCCGCTGGGTGGTGCGCCCGCTGCCGGGGCCGCAACTGGCAACCTACGGCGCGATCGAGGTCTGGCTGCCGCGTGGCGCGCCCGGCGCCAGCACGCGGCCCGTTCCCGCCGCTGGCGACGGCGGCTGAGCGCACTGGAGACCGGCATGGAATGCCCGCGCTGCCAACGCTCCAATCGCGCGGGCGGCCGCTTCTGCGCCGCCTGTGGCAACGCGCTGCCAGGGCGTTGCCCGGCCTGCCAGGGCGCCACACTGGGCAGCGACCGCTTCTGCGGACATTGCGGTCGGCAGCTCGCCGATCCCCACACGCCTGCGGCCGACGGCCCGGCGACAGGCCCCGAGCGCCGCCAGCTCACCACCCTGTTCTGCGACCTGGTCGGATCGACCGCGCTGTCGCAGCAACTCGATCCGGAGGACGTGCGCGAAATCATCCTGGCCTACCAGCACACCACGCGGCGACTGATCGAGCGCTACGACGGCTACGTCGCCCGCTACGTGGGCGACGGCGTGCTGGCGTACTTCGGGTATCCGTCCGCGCACGAGGACGACGCCGCGCGTGCGGTCCACGCGGCCCTGGAGATCGTCGCGGCGCACCGTGAAAGGGCCGCCGCGCCGACGGTCGCGCCGCCGGGGGTGCGCATCGGCATCGCGACCGGCCTGGTGATCGTCGGCGACCGGATCGGGGAGGGCGCTTCGAAGGAGGCCGCCGCGGTCGGCGAATCGGTCAACCTGGCCGCCCGGCTGCAGGCGCTGGCGGCACCTGGCGGGGTGGTCATCAGCCAGCGCACGCGCCAGCTGGTGGAAGGGCGGTTCGAGTTCGCTGACCACGGCATCCATGCGCTCAAGGGGTTCGAGCATCCCGTGCGTGCCTGGCGCGCCCTGCGGGCCACGGTGAGCGAAAGCCGCTTCGACGCCGTGCGCGAGCGCGGCATGACCCCCTTCGTCGGGCGTGTCGACGAGATCGACCTGGGCGAGGCGTTGTGGCGGCGCGCCTGCGGCGGCGAGGGCCAGGTGCTGCTGCTGACGGGGGAGGCGGGCATCGGCAAGTCGCGGGTGGCCGAGTTGCTGGCCGACCGCGCGCACCAGCAGGGCGCGCGTATCACGCGCCTGCAATGCTCGGCCTTCCATTCCAACACGCCCCTGTACCCGTTCATCCAGCGCATCGAGCGCGATGCGCAGTTCGAGCCCGGGGACGGCGATGCGCGCAAGTTCGACAAGCTCGCCCGGCTGCTGGGTGGCGCCGCGCGGCCGGGCAGCCGGGCAGAGAGCGCGCGGCTCGCGCGCCGCGTCGCCCTTCTGGCCGGCATGCTGCTGCTGCCGGACGACGCGCGCTACCCGCGGCTGCGCCTGACGGCGCGGCAGGTCAAGGCGCACACGCTCGACGCCCTGGCCGAGTGGCTGCTCGGCCCGGCCCGGCAGGCGCCGTGCCTCGTGCTGGTCGAGGACGCGCACTGGATCGACCCGACGTCGATGGAGCTGCTCGACCTCCTGGCGCGGCGCGCATCCGGCGCGCGCTGCGTGCTGGTCGTCACATCGCGCGTGCCGCTGGCCGAGCCCTGGGTAGGGCTCGGTCACGTCGCCGGCATCAGCCTGGAGCGACTGGGCGCCGACGAAGCGGCAGCCATGGCGCGCAGCCTCTTGTCCGGCAGTGCGCCGACCGCCGCTCTGATCGCGCAGATCGTCCGCCTGACCGACGGCGTGCCGCTGTTCATCGAGGAGTTCACCAAGGCGATCGAACCGGACCGGGCGGCGCGCTCGGCGCTGGGCGAGGATCACCCGGCGCACGCCTCGCCACAGCCGGCGAGCACCCCGGCGGGCGTGCCACTGACCCTGCAGGATTCGCTCATGGCGCGGCTCGATCGCCTGGGTGGCGCCAAGCAGGTGGCCCAGGTCGCGGCCGTGCTCGGCCGCGAGTTCACCCGCGACGGGCTGGCGCAGCTGTGCGGCCTGGAGCCGCAGCCGTTGGACGCGGCGCTGGAGATCCTGACCGCGTCGCAGGTGGTGTTCGGCCGCGGCGAGGCGCCGCATGCGGCGTTCTCCTTCAAGCATGCGCTGGTGCAGGAGGCCGCGTATGCCAGCCTCTTGCGCAGCCGCCGCCAGGCGCTGCACCTGCGGGCAGGGTCGTTGCTGGCGCACGCCGCCGCGGGCGGCCCTGGCGCCCAGCCCGAGCTGATCGCGCACCACCTCGCGCTCGGCGGCCAGCCGCTGGCGGCAGCCCGGTTCTGCGCGCTCGCGGCCAAGCGCAGTCTGGACGGCTGGGCCAACCTGGAGGCACTGGGCCACACGGGCGCGGGGCTGGCCCAACTGGCCGCCGTGGAAGAAGGCGCCGAGCGCGACCAGGTCGAACTGGCGCTGGCGATGATCGAAGGCACGGCTCATCGGGCGGTGCACGGGTTCGCGTCGATCCGGGTGGAGCGCAGTTTCGCGCGGGCCCTGCAGCTGTGCGAGCGGCTGGGCGATACGCAGCGCGTGGTGGATGTCCGCCGCGGGCTGTTCTCGTTCTACTACGCTCGCGGCGAACTCGACTCGGCGCACGGGCAGGGCGTAGAGGTGATGCGACTGGTCGAATCGCGCCCCGACGATGTCGACACACGCGTGCTGGGCGACTGGATGCTGGGCGTCATGTCGTTCTGGCGCGGCGACTTCCCGGCCGCATGCGAGGGACTCGAACGCGCGGTATCGCTCTACCAGCCGCATGCCGGCGACGCCACCGCGCTGGCGCTGCAGATCGATCCGGGCGTCAATGCCTGGAGCCATCTGACGTGGGTGCTGTGGATCCTGGGGCGGCCCGATTCGGCGCTGGCGTGCGGCGCGCGGGCGGTGGCCACCGCCCGGACCCTGAACCAGCCGCTGGCGCTGGCGATGGCGCAGTTCTTCTCGTGCGCCACCATCGCTTGCTGCGGGCGGTACGAGGTGCTCGACGCGCCGCTCGACGAACTCGTGGCCGTCACCACCGAGCACGGCCTGGTCTACCTCGGCAGCTGCGCCAGAGTGCTGCGCGGGCAGCGGCTGATCGCGTCCGGCCTGTACGCGCAGGGGCTGGCGCAGACGCAACAGGCATTGCGCGAGTTCGAGGCGCAGGGGGCGCACCTGGGGCTGCCCTGGCTGCTGTCGATCATGGCGCTCGGGCATGCCGGCCTGAGCAGGGGGCCGCAGGCGCTCGAGGTGATCGACCGCGCCATCGAGGCGATCGAGCGCAAGGGCGAACGCCAATGGGCACCGGAGGTCTGGCGCACGAAAGCGCAAGTGTTGCTCATGGACGGCATGGACCGTGCGCAGGACGCCAAGGCCGCGCTGGAGACGTCGCTGTCGCTTGCGCGCGAGCAGCGGGCGCATGGCCTGGCATTGCGGTCGGCGACCAGCCTGGCGTCGCTGCTGCTGCGCCTGGGCGATGCCGGCGGCGCGCGGGCCGTGCTGCTGCCAGCGCGTGGCCAAGTCACCGAGGGTGCGGACACCGAGGACCTTCGGGCCGCCGATGCGTTCATCGAGCGCCACCTGATGTCGACCAGTCCAGCGCAAGGAGCCGACCATGCCTAACGACCCGATCGCTAGCGAGCTGCTCATCCGCGGGGTGCGGTTCCCCAACCGCGTCCTGCGGTCGAGCATTGGCGGGCGCAACTGCAACATCGACGGCAGCGTGACGGACGTGTGGAAGAACTTCGAGAAGCGGTTCGCCGAGGGAGGCGTCGGCGGCATCGTCTCCACCACCTTCCACGTGGACCAGTCCCGGCTGTCGCCGCTGCAGTACCCGTCGATCGCGCTGCCCGCACACGTGAAGGCGCTCAGGCGCTACCTGCCGCAGATCAGGCGCGACGGCGCCACGCCGTACATCATCCAGATCGGCGATCCCGGCTACACCACCTACTCGAGCCTGCTGCCCGAGGACACCGACGGGCTCAGTTCATCCGACGGCATCGACCTTGCCTTCGGGTACGCGAACCGCCGGCGCGCGATGTCGCAGGCGCAGATCGAGACGGCGATCGCCAACTACGCCGCTGCCGCGGCGCGCGCTCGCGAGGCCGGCGCCGACGGCGTGGAGATCACCGCGGCGAAGGGCTACCTGATTCACCAGTTCCTCAACCCGGGCATCAACACGCGCACCGACGAATGGGGCGGCACCGCCGACAAGCGCTTCCGATTCCTCGAGTGCATCATGCAGGCCGTGCGCCAGGCGGTCGGTCCGGACTACCTGGTCGGCGTGCGGCTCTCGGCGGTCGACCACAACCAGGACCCGCTGGCGCTGTGGCTGCTCAGGCTGCCGTGGCACTTCGCGCCGGTCGAGCGCCGGCTCGGCAACGACCTGGCGCAGATGGGCAGCTATGCGCAGCGGCTCGAAGCACTCGGCGCGGACTTCCTGCATGTCACCGCGGGCTTCGGCTTTCCCAACCCGCACGACGTGCCCGGCCGCTTTCCGTTCGAGGAGGTGCGCATGTTCTTCGATTCCGTGCGGCACCTCAGCGGCAAGGCTTCCGCCCGCGCGGCCCTGGCGCACCTGGCGCCTACCGGGCTGCTGGACTGGCTGACCAACATCGGCTGGGAAGCCGGCCGCGCGGTGAACCTGCCGTACGCGAGCGCCATCAGGCAGCGCGTGGGCATTCCGGTGATCTGCAACGGGGGCATCCAGGACCGCGCCACGATCGAGAACGCGCTGCAGTCCTGCGACATGGTCTCGATGGCCCGCGCCCTGATTGCCGACCCCGGGCTGGTCGGCGACATGCTGGCGCTCAAGCCGCCACGGCTGGCGCCATGCACGCAGTGCAACAAGTGCGTCGGCCGCACCGCCACCAGCCCGCTGGGCTGCTATGACCGCACGCGATTTGCCTCGGACAGCGCGATGGTCGCGGCCATCCTCGCGTTCAACGAGCCCGATTCCCAAGACGACCCCGAGGCCTTGGCGACCGTATCGCAGGTGTGACACTGCAGCCCGCCGGACCGTGGCGACCGGCCATAGGCGATATATCGCACCACCCGCCGGAGTCCTCTCTTTGTGGGATTGAATTCGCAACGGTCGCGCGCATAGTTCGACTGCGCCAAGTGGGCGATCACTTGGCATTGCGCGCGATGTCGCTGCAAGGGCATCGCGCGAGTCTCGCTGCTTCCGGAGGGCTCCGCCATGCCAGAGACGCGATACGAGAATTTCGACCTTCGCCTGTGGCGTGAAGGCGACCGCTACCTGGCGGAGGTCACGGATTCGCCGGCAGGCAAGTCCGCGCGCGAAGTGGTCAGCTGGCCGTTCGCTTCCTCGGCCGAGCGGGTGCTGCTCCTGGAACTCGAGAACGCGGTGCTCAAGAGCCGCGAAGGCTCGCGCGGCGGCATCATCCTTTCGCCCGAGGAGAAGGTGCTGCGCGATTTCGGTGCGGAGGTCTTCCGGGCCGTGTTCAAGGATTCGGGCTCCGTGTCGCGCACCTATTACGGGAGCCAGGAACTGCTACGGATGAAAGACGACACGGGCCTTCGCATCAACCTGACCATCGACCCACCTGAACTGGCCTGCCTGCCGTGGGAGTACGTGTTCGACGCGACCAGCAAACCCGATCGGTACCTCTGCCTGAGCAGCAAGTCGCCGCTCGTGCGCTACCTGCAGACACCCCCGTTCCGGGCGCCGGCCAGCGGCGGAGGCCGGGTCCGCGTGCTCGGCATGATCGCGAACCCCGGCGGCGCCTGGTCCTGGCTGGACACGGAGGCCGAGCGCCGGCACATGGAGGAGGTGCTGCGCGCACCCGGGCTGGACGTGGATTTCAACTGGGTTCTTCGCGCCACGCCCGAGGGCCTGTTCGAGATGATGCAGCGCGGACCCTGGGACATTTTCCATTTCATCGGCCACGGCGGAACCGACCGCTACGTCGACGCGAACGGCCAGACGGGAAGCGAAGGGTTCATCGTGATGGACGACGGCGCCGGAGGACCTGTCAAACTGCCGGCGTCGCGCCTGGCGGAGATCCTCTCGGATGGCGATATCAAGCTGGCAGTGCTGAACTGCTGCGAGAGCGCGCGCGGCAATGCATCGTCGAGCGTCGGAGCGGCGTTGGTCGAGCAGGGTGTGCCGATGGCGATTGCGATGCAGTTCGCCATCACCAACACTGCAGCGTCGCGCTTCTCCGAGCATTTCTACAAGACCCTGACCAGGGGCAATACGGTGGAGCGGGCGCTGACGGTGGCGCGCCGGTCTATCAGGGTGAGCTCCGATGCCGAGTGGGCCATACCGGTGCTGTTCACGCGCGCCGGTTCGTTCTCGCTGTTCAAGCCCGTCGAACCCGCCGTCGGGATGCAGATGCCCATGCAAGGCGCCGGGACGATCGAGGTGGCTGCCGCACCGGCCGTGCCGACACCGCCGACGGGGCCGGCGCAGCTTGCGCCGGTGAAGCTGGAGGCGCACGTCTCGCTGCGTGACCTCTGGCCGGGGAGATGACCATGTGGCACGTGACCATGGTTCTTGCCGTCGGCGCCACGATGCTGCTGGCGGCGGTCGGCTTCAACCGTCCCAGCTGGTCGCGGACGTACACCACGGCCTGGCGCTTCTGGTGGATGGCAGCGGCGAATATCGGGCTGTACCTGCTGGCCCTCATGCTGATCTATGGTGCGCTGGTGCGGCTGACGTCTGACGAATGGGTCAAGGACGAGGGCCCGCGCACGCTGCTGCTGTGGCTGGCGTTGCTCATCGTTGCCTGTCTGCGCGCTTTCGCGCCGGTGTCCTGGCGCCTGCGCGACGCCATGCACCGCCTGGCCGGCATTCCCATGCAGGCGCAGGGGCTGGCGAGGCTGCTGGCGGACGCGCCGCTCGTCGCCGATGCCACGACGCTCGCGCAGGCCAAGGACATGCTGCGCATGCGCGGCATCGACACCGACGAGGTGTGGCTGCCCGTTGCGCAGCCGCTGCACCAGCAGATGCTCAAGGCGACGGAACTGTTCATCCGCCTGCGCGACTGGGACCACAAGCCGCAGATGGAGAAGTACACGCGGGAGGTGGCCCACGAGTTCTACCGGTTGCGCCAGCGCTTCGACCGGCTGTCCTTCCGGGTGTCGCGCACCCTGGCGTCGATCGAGCAGCTGGGCGAGATCAAGGTCGTGGTCGGCAGCCACGGCGTGACCGGATGCGAGGAATTGGACCAGCGCATGCGCCAACTCATCAGCGACATGATCGCCGACGTGTGCGAGGACATCAGCCTGTTCTATCGCGACGCCTGCGTGCTGGCGGCGCGCGGCGTCATGACGAAGTACTGGCGCCGGGGTGCGCGCGCTGCGGCGATCGAGCGGATGGGATTCACGGTCCGGATCAGCGAACGCAGCAGCCTGGTGCAGGTCTTCGCCTATGCAGCGCTGCTGCTGCTGGCGGGGCTGTGGGTGTTCTTCATCGTGCTGCCGCCGAACGACGGAGGCGGACTTGGACCGGTGCAGCGGGTCTGCGTCATCCTGGTGATTGTCATGAGCACGCTGGCCATTGCCATCCTGCCCAAGTTCTACTTCGGCTTCGCCTCTGGCGGCTTGCGCCGCCGCACGCCGGCGGGCTTCATTGCCGGGGCGGCCGTGGCCGCACTCTGCGCGGCGGTGCTGATCAATTTGGTGGCGGGTGCGCTGCTGTACGGCGGTATCGGCGGGGCGGTCAGGCGCGTGACCGAAGCCATTCCGTACCTGCCGTCCTCATTTCTCACGGCCGCCAGCGTCGCCTGGCTGGCGCAGGACCATCGCTGGGCCATGATCGAGGGCAGCATGGCCCGGCGCCTGTGCGACGCTGCTGTCTTCGGCTTGACGTGGATGGCCGCTTCCGTAGTCGCGCGCTGGATAGATGCGGACGCCCCCGGCGAACTCGCGAACTGGACGACGCTGAAGTGGGCGGGAGCAGGCATGGTCTTCGGGGCCCTGATGGGCGCGCTGGTGCCGGAGATGGTGCGCAAGCCGCGCGAGCCGCTGTTGGCCGGAGATGCGAACCCGGTCGTCGGCTATTCCCCGATCAGTCCGCTCGACCCGGGCCTGCTGGCCAGTGCCTGGCCGCATCGCAAGTCGATCCCCGTGGAAAGGACCGCCCCCGAGATGGTGGCGTGAAGAGGACAACCCATGCCGCTGTATCTCCACCAATGGCGCTACAAGGACGAGCCGATCCGCCAGATGCTGGAAAACAAGACGCCGCGCGATCGCGCGGACGTTGTGCGCACGGCAGTCGAGGCGTTCGGCGGCACGCTGCATGCCTTCTACTACGCCTTCGGCGAGTTCGATGGCGTCGCGATCTCGGAGTTCAAGGATGAGTCGACGGCGCTCGGCTGCGTGATGCTGATCTACGGGCAGGGACGCATTCAGCTCGTGCGCACCACGACGTTGTTCTCGCAGGACGCGACGTTCGAGGCTCTGGCCAAGGCGAAGGTGATTCTCGACGGCCCCGCGCCCGGCACCGCTTCTGCCGCCATTCCCTAGGAAATCATGCTGATCCAGGCCATCGACCTAGACGCGCAGATGCCTGCCGGCGCCGTGCTGGAGCGCCTGGCACGCAACGGCTATTGGCTCGACGCGTCGCATGACGCGGCGCGCGAGCGCATCGAGGATGTAAGCCGCCGCCTGGCGCGTCCGTTGGACGAAGTCGCGCGCAGGCTGGCGCGGGACGCGTCCCGCTGCGGCGCGGCGATCCGGCGCCAATGGGGCGTCAACGTGTTGTGGTACGCGCGCGAACTGAAGGAGGTGCTCGTCGCCTGCTGCGCGGCTGCGCCCGGCACGCCTCTGGGCGATGCCCTCGGCTTGCATGAATCCTCCAGCGAGCCGCCGATCGACGGGGACGGCGGTGCAATGGTGTCGCGCGACGGCGTCGTCATGATGAGCGGCATGCCGGTCGCGGTATCGCTGCGCGAAGGCGGTGGCGGATTCGACGCGCCGCATGTCGGCGCCATCGCGGGGGATTGGGTGTTGCGCGGCGAGATCGTCGCGGCCGCGCCCGCGCCAGTCGTGCTGCAGGCGTGGCCGAGGATCGATGCGCCCGACTTCAAGGCCGCAGGCGAGGTTTTCGAAGTTGTCGTCGGGTTCGGAACGCAGGCGCAGGAGCACGTCTCCGGCGGTGTGCTGTCGCTGCCGTTCCCGGCCGACACGCAGGTGCTCGACCTGGTGGTCGAACTCAGCGCCGGCAGGGGGATCGAGGCGCCCGAAGGCTGGAGCCGCCCGCTGCGCGTGACCCCCGCCACCGTCGCGACGGCGCAGGTCACCTTCACGCTCCGAGGCCTGCCGCCCGACGACGTCGCCGGCGCCTGGCTCACGTTGCTGGAAGTTCGCTATCTGCTCAGCGGCACGGTCTGCGGCACGGCCGCTCGGCCGCTGGCCATCCTGCCGGCTGCGTCGCATGCGGGCGGGCCGCCGGCACCAGCGTCGCCAGCAGCACTTCCACCGGGGGCCCAGCCGTGGATTGGCGCGGTCGTTCCGCCGACGCCATTCAACCTGGTCGCCGATCCTGTGGCGCCGGACCTGACGATCGAGATCAGCAAGCCTGACCGCGCGCCCGGCACCGGGCTCTACGTGTGTCGCCTGAGCAGTCCGCACCCGCTGGCGACCGTGACAGGCCCTTTCCAGATCGACCTGGGTGATGACGCCAAGACCTTCGCCCGGGCAATGGTCGACGAGGTACGCCAGTTCAGCGGCGACGCGTTGCTGGCCAAGCACATGGAGGGGGTGGGACGCCTGGTGGCCAACCGGCTGCCCGGCGAGGTGTTCGAGGCCCTGGCCGAAGTCGAGGCGCTGGTGCGCCCGCAGCCGCCTGCGGTGCTGCTGGTCAGCGTCGAATCCCATGTGCCGTGGGAGCTGGCGTGGATGGATGTGCCGTTCGACAGCGCGCGCCCCAGCTTCGTCGGCGCGCAGACGTTGATGGGACGCTGGCAGCGCGATGGCAAGCCGCCGCGCCTGGCTGCTGGCGCGGCGCCGAGGCCCCCGGCGCATCCGGTGTCCGTGCTCGACGTGCGCCACATGGCGACGATGTCCGCCTTGTATGGCGCGACGTCCGGGCTGCGCAGGTTGCCGATGGCGGAAGCCGAGGTGCAGGCGCTGAGCACTCGCTATCCGGGCATCAAGCTATCGGCCACGGCGCAGCAGATGAACGACCTGCTCGACGCTGCGTTGCGCAGCGGTGCCGGGCCACTGGCGGTGCAGGCGGTGCACCTCGCGGGGCACGGCGACTTCGATCCGACGCGCCCGGATGCATCCGCCCTGTACCTGGAGGACGGCAAGGCGCTGCATTCGACATTGTTCCGCGCCGCCAGGTACGGCGGGTCATGCCAGCCGCTGCTGTTTCTCAACGCCTGCATGCTGGGCATCGGCGGCGACCTCCTCGGTGACATGGCGGGTTTTCCTGGCAGTTCGTTGCGCGGCGGCTTCGGCGGCGTGCTCGGTGCGCTGTGGGAGGTCGATGACGCGGTCGCGCATGACATCGCACTGGAGTTCTGGCGCCGGGCACTGCCTGACTCACCCGGCGGCGGGGAGACCATCGGCAGCATCCTGCGCGATGTGCGAGCAGGCTATCAGGGACACGGCGGCGTTCCAGTGGCGACTTGCCTGGCCTATGTCTACTACGGCCACCCGCGCCTGACGCTGCGGCGACTGGTCTGAACCGAAATCAGGAGGAAGCGATGGCGAGCATCTTGAACGGATCGGGCCTGCCCGTGTCGATCGGGCCCGGGTACGCCTTGCGCACGCCGGGCTGGCGCGGCAGCGCGGACTTGCACATGGGTGGCGTTGCCGCGACCCGGTCAGCGGTCCGTGGGCTGGATGCCGGCATGGATGCGCTGGACGCGGCGCTCGGCGCCGCCGACCTTTCCGAGGTGCGCCGGGTCGACCTGTCGCTGCAGGCGATAGCGCCGGGTGCCACCGGCCGCAGCGGGGCGGTCGCCGGCCCGATCGAACTCGAGGTGCCCGATCCGGGGCCGGACGATCGGCAGTTGCTGCTCGAGATCGACGATGCCGGTGTTCTGCACTGGCACCTGCCCGAGCCTGCGGCAGGCGGCGCACCGGTACCTGCTTCGCGGGGGGGTGGTGGCACCACGCGCTTTCGCCTCGCGCCGCCGGTGCCGCCGGCTCCCGCTGGCGCGGGGCCGGCGCAACGCAGCGTGCTCGGCGCCGTCGGGCGCAAGTTGCTCAAGTTGCTGGTCTATCCGGTCACCGATCCCGTGTTGGGCGTGATCAGCGAGCACTTCGTCAACCGCTGGGAAGACGCGAAGCGGCCGCACGGCGTGCGTCGCTTCACGCCCGGGCATTTCAGGCAACCGCACGCGCAGCCGTGCAGCCCGGGCGAACTGGCCGAGCTCGCGGCCAAGGGCCGCGTCCTGCTGTTCATACACGGCACGTTCAGCAGTTCGCACGCCGGGTTCGGTGCGCTGCCGCCGCAGACGCTGGGCGAGTTGGACCAGCGCTATGGCGGCCGCGTACTTGCTTTCGATCATCCCAGCGTCGGCGTCGATCCGACGGCGAATGCCCGGTGGCTGCTGCAACAGCTGCCCGAGAGCGGGGTGGACCTGGACATCGTCTGCCACAGCCGGGGCGGCCTCGTCTCGCGCGTGCTGGCCGAGGCGCCGCACGCGCCGGGCATGGAAACCGGGCGGGCGCGCGTGCACCGCCTGGTGTTCGGTGCGTCGCCGAACAGCGGCACACTGCTGGCGGATCCGGATCACATGGTGTCGATGGTCGACCGGTTGACCACGCTTCTGACCCTGTTCCCGACCGGCCCCGTGACGGAGACCCTCGAAGCGCTCGTGACCGTACTGAAAGTGCTGGCGCATGGCGCCCTCAAGGGCCTTGACGGGCTGGCGTGCATGCGGCCGGAAGGGGACTTCCTCAAGGGGATCAACGGGCACTCCGCGGCAGGCGCCACGTACTACGCGATCTCTGCCGACTATTCCCCCGTCGAGACCGGGCTGCAAGGGTTGGTCGCAGGGGGCAAGAACCTGCTTGTCGACGCCGTGTTCGGCGACGCCGGAAACGACCTGGTGGTGCCGACCGAGGGGGTGTTCGCAAGCAACGGCGGCAGCCGTTTTCCGATCGCAGCGGACAACCTGCTGGTGTTCGATGCGGCGCAGGGAGTGACCCACACGACCCTGTTCCAGAATCCGAAGGTGTCCGAGCGGCTCCTGCAGTGGCTGAACTGAGGTACGCATCCGGCGTACGGATCGCGTAAGTAAAAACCCCGACACCTCCTGAAACCGGTTTCAGATAGAGTGCGGGCACCCGGGCCGAACGACGGCCCGACGCGAACGGAGACACACGTCCCGGCCTACCAACGGCGCCCCGGCGCGCCTCGGATCAACAACGCCAATGAACTACCAGTTCCAGTTCGACGCGGTGTTCGCCGCGTGGCCACTGCTGCTCAAGGGCACCTGGATCACCATCCAGCTCTCGCTGGCCGCCACTGCGATGGGCCTCATCGTGGCCATTGTCTGCGCCTGGGGCAAGACCTCTGGGCCGTCGTGGTTGCGCTTCCTGATCAACGCGTACATCGAGGTCATCCGGAACACGCCGTTCCTGGTGCAGCTGTTCTTCTTCTTCTTCGCGCTGCCGGCCATCGGCCTGCGCTGGTCGCCCTACACCGCGGCCCTGACGGCGATGGTGATCAACCTCGGGGCCTATGCCACCGAGATCATCCGTGCCGGCATCGAGTCGATTCCCAAGGGGCAGATCGAGGCCGGCCGGGCGCTCAACCTCAAGGGCTGGGAGATCTTCGTCTACGTCATCATGAAGCCGGCGCTCAAGGCGATCTATCCGGCCCTGACCAGCCAGTTCATCCTGCTGATGCTCAGCTCGGCCGTGGTGTCGGTGATCTCGGCCGACGACCTCACGTCGGTGGCCGCCACCTTGCAGTCGCAGACCTTCCGCAGCTTCGAGATCTACATCGTCGTCACCGGCATCTACCTGGCGCTGGCGCTGGCCTTCTCGCTGCTGTTCAAGACCATCTACCGGCACGCGCTGGACTACCCGGATCGCCGCTAGGCGCGCAAGGAGAAAAGCACCATGCGGACCTTCGGATTTGCCGAGTTCATGTTCATCGTCGAGGCGGCGCGCTGGACGCTGGCGCTGTCGGCCATCGCCTTCGTCGGCGGGTCGCTGCTGGGCCTGCTGGTGGCGCTGGCGCGCACCTCCGAGAGCGCGGCGGCGCAGTGGGTGGCGGCCGTCTACATCCAGATATTCCAGGGCACGCCGCTGCTGCTGCAGCTGTTCCTGATCTTCTTCGGTGCGCCGGTGATCGGGCTGGACATCAACCCGTGGGTGGCGGCCGGGGTGGCGCTGGTGCTCAACACCGGCGCCTTCCTGGGCGAGATCTGGCGCGGTTGCATCCAGGCCATCCCGCACGGCCAGACCGAGGCGGCGCACGCGCTCAACCTGGGCTACGTCTCGCGCCTGCGCGACGTGGTGCTGCCGCAGGCCTTCCGGATCGCGCTGCCGCCCACGGTCGGGTACATGGTGCAGATCATCAAGGGCACCTCGCTGGCCGCGATCATCGGGTTCACCGAGGTCACGCGCGCCGGCCAGATCATCAACAATGCGACCTTCCAGCCGCTGCAGGTGTTCACCACGGTGGCGGCCATCTACTTCGTCATCTGCTGGCCGCTCTCGCTGCTGGCCGCGCGCATGGAAAAGAAGCGTGCCCGCGCGCTCGCGCGCTGACGCGCCAGGTTCGGTTCTTCACTTATCCCATTTCAACGCAGGAGACTTCGACATGACTTCCATCCTCAGCCGCCGCAACGTGCTGGCCACCCTGGCCGGCGCCGCCTTCGTGTTCGGCGCCGTCCAGGCCCAGGCCCAGTCGCTGGCCGACATCCAGAAGAAGGGTGAAGTGACCATCGGCATGCTGGTCGACTTCCCGCCCTACGGCACCACCAACGCGCAGAACCAGCCCGACGGCTACGACGCCGACGTCGCCAAGCTGATCGCCAAGGACTGGGGCGTCAAGGCGAACATCGTGCCGGTGACCGGCCCGAATCGCATTCCCTTCCTGCTGACCAACAAGGTCGACCTGCTGGTGGCCTCGCTGGCGGTCACGCCGGAGCGCGCCAAGCAGGTGACCTTCTCGCAGCCCTACGCGGCCGCCACCATCGTGCTGTACGCCAAGAAGGACCTGCCGATCAAGGCCGCGGGCGACCTCAAGGGCCACCGCGTGGGCGTGGCGCGCGCCAGTACGCAGGACGTGGTGGTGACCGCGTCGGCGCCCGAAGGCACCGAGATTCGCCGCTTCGACGACGACGCTTCGGCCATGCAGGCCTTGATGTCGGGCCAGGTCGACGCCATCGGTTGCTCCGTCACGGTGGCCGCGCAGATCGCCAAGCGCGTGCCGGCCGGCACGTTCGAGAACAAGTTCACCCTGAAGCAGCAGAACATGGGCATCGCCATGCGGCCGGGCCAGGACGACCTGCTCAAGAACGTGAATGCGTTCATCGAGAAGAACAGCGCCAACGGCGAGCTGAACAAGCTCTACCAGAAGTGGCTGGGCACCGATCTCCCGAAGTTCTGACACGGCACGACGCAAGCACGAAGGGACGCGCATGAGCACGCACGCGATGGGCGACACCATCATCCGCATGGACGGTGTCAACAAGTGGTACGGCAGCTTCCAGGTGCTGACCGACATCGACCTGTCGGTGCGCGCCGGCGAGCGCATCGTGATCTGCGGCCCTTCGGGCTCGGGCAAGTCCACCCTGATCCGCTGCATCAACCGGCTGGAGCAGGTGCAGAAGGGCAAGATCGTGGTCGACGGCATCGAGCTGACGGCCGGTGGCAAGAACGTGGACTCCGTGCGCGCCGAGGTTGGCATGGTGTTCCAGCAGTTCAACCTGTTCCCGCACCTGACCATCCTGCAGAACTGCACGCTGGCGCCGATGCGCTCGCGCGGCATGAGCCGCGAGCAGGCCGAGGAGGTCGCCATGAAGTACCTCACGCGCGTGCGCATTCCCGAGCAGGCCGGCAAGTACCCGAGCCAGCTCTCGGGCGGGCAGCAGCAGCGTGTCGCCATCGCGCGCGCGCTGTGCATGAGCCCGAAGATCATGCTGTTCGACGAGCCCACTTCCGCGCTCGACCCCGAGATGGTCAAGGAAGTGCTCGACACCATGATCGGCCTGGCCGAGGACGGCATGACCATGCTGTGCGTGACGCACGAGATGGGCTTTGCCCGCAGCGTGGCCGACCGCGTGATCTTCATGGCCGAGGGCCGCATCGTCGAGCAGGCGCCCCCGCAGGAGTTCTTCAGCCAGCCCACGGACGAGCGCACGCGCCAGTTCCTGGGACAGATCCTGAGTTCGCACCAGGCCCACTGATCTTCATCCGCCGGGCCGACGACGCGCCCGGCTTTTCGCAGGAGCTGCCAATGACGCCTGTCTACATCGCCCTCAATGCCTTCGGCAACGCGGAAGTCGGCCGGCACGGCCAACCCTGGTTCGCGCGGCTGGCCGCCGAAGCCGGGGCCGACGGCGTCGAGGTCCGCGGCGACCTGCTGCCGGCCGCGCCGCAGGACGACCTGCACAAGGAGCTGGCGCTGATGGCGCCGTTCACCGGCGTCTATTCCGAGCCCCTGGGCCTGTGGACGGCCGACGGCGATCTCGACGGCGGAGCGCTGCAGCGCGGCCTTGTGCGCGCGGCCGCGCTCGGCGCGCCGGTGCTGAAGATGTCGCTGGGCGGCTTCCGCATCGAGCGGCGCGATTCCCTCAACGACCTGGCCCTGCTGCTGCGCGACGCCAAGGTCGAGCTGCTGATCGAGAACGACCAGACCGAGACCGGCGGCACGCTGGCTGCGCTGCAGGACTTCTTCGGTGCTGCCGACGCGGTCGGCCTGCGCCTGGGCATGACCTTCGACATGGGCAATTGGCACCATCAGGGCGAGTCGCCGCTGGAGGCCGCCAGGGCACTGGCCTCGCGCGTGCGCTACGTGCACTGCAAGGGCGTGCAGCGGCTGCCCGCCAAGTGGGTCGCGGTGCCGATGGTCGAATCGCTGGCGCCATGGCGCGCGGTGCTGCGCGCCTTGCCGGGCGACGTGCCGCACGGCATCGAATACCCGCTCGTGGGCGACGACCTGCTGGCCACGACCCGCGCCGAAGTCCAGCGCATCAAGACCCTGCGCGTCACCACTTCTTCCTGACCTTGCACCCATGAGCCCAGACGCCTGCGCCTTCGATGTCGCCCTGTTCGGCGAAGCCATGCTGCTGCTGGTCGCCGACCGCCCGGGCCCGATCGAGAACGCCGAGTCGTTCCACAAACGCACCGCCGGCGCCGAGACCAACGTGGCCATCGGCCTGTCGCGCCTGGGCCTGAAGGTCGGCTGGGCGAGCCGGCTGGGCACCGATTCGATGGGGCGCTCGCTGCTCGCGAGCATGCGGGCCGAAGGCATCGACTGCGCGCACGTCGCGTGCGATGCGCAGCAGCGCACCGGCTTCCAGTTCAAGGGCCGCGTCACCGACGGCAGCGACCCGCCTGTGGAATACCACCGCAAGGGCTCGGCCGCCAGCCTGATGGGCCCGCAGGACGTGGACGAGGCCTGGCTGCGCTCGGCGCGGCACCTGCATGCGACCGGCGTGTTTCCGGCGCTGTCGGCCACCACGCTGGCGGCGGCGCGCAAGACGCTCGAGGTGATGCGCGCGGCCGGCCGCACCATCTCCTTCGACCCCAACCTGCGCCCGACCCTGTGGGCCAGTCCCGAGCTGATGCGCGAGACGCTCAACGACCTGGCACGCCAGGCCGACTGGGTGCTGCCGGGCATCGAGGAAGGGCGCTTTCTCACCGGCCTCGACACGCCCGAGGCCATCGCCCGCTTCTACCGCGAGCGCGGCGCCAGGCTGGTGGCGATCAAGCTCGGGGCCGACGGCGCCTACTTCGACAGCGACACCGCCGGCACCGGCCGCGTGCCGGCCTTCCCGGTCCGCGAGGTGATCGACACCGTGGGCGCCGGCGACGGCTTCGCCGCCGGCCTGATCAGCGCGCTGCTGGAGGGCCGCCCGGTGCCCGAGGCAGTGCGGCGCGGCGCCTGGATCGGCGCGCGCGCGGTGCAGGTGCTGGGCGACACCGAAGGCCTGCCGAGCCGCGCCGAACTCCAGGCGGCGGGGCTGTGACCCACGGGCCGTCCGCAACCAGAATCCGACACTCGGCCGGCAACGGCATCCGCACATGACTCGCAAGAACATCCTCGTCTTCCGCGAACTGCCTCCCGACCAGCTGGCGCGGCTTCAGGCCGAGCACACCGTGGTGCAGGCCGACCCGAAGAAGGACCGCGCCGCGTTCGACGCCGCGCTGGCGCAGGCGCAGGGGCTGATCGGCTCGAGCTTTCCGATCGACGCCGCGGTGCTCGACCGCGCGCCCAAGCTGGAGGTGGTCTCGAGCGTGTCGGTGGGCGTGGACAACTATGCGCTGGACGAGTTGCACCGCCGCGGCATTGTCCTGTGCCACACGCCGGGCGTGCTCGACGAGACGGTGGCCGACACCGTCTTCGCGCTGCTGATGGCAACCAGCCGCCGCGTGGTGGAGCTGTCGAACCTCGTGCGCGAGGGACGTTGGCAGAAGAACATCGGCGAAGACCTGTTCGGCTTCGACGTGCACGGCAAGACGCTGGGGCTGCTGGGCTTCGGCCGCATCGGACAGGCGATCGCGCGGCGTGCCGCATTGGGCTTCGGCATGCCGGTGCTCTACCACACGCGCCGCCCCGTGGACCTGGCGGTGCAGGCGCCGGCGCTGCAGGGCCATGCGCACCACAGGCCGCTGGACCAGTTGCTGGCGCAGTCGGACTTCGTGGTTGCCATGCTGCCGTTGTCGGACAGCACGCGCGGCATGGTCGACGCCGGCCTGTTCGCGCAGATGAAGCCCGGTGCCGTGTTCATCAACGGCGGGCGCGGCGCCACCGTGGACGAACCGGCGCTGCTGGCAGCGCTGGACAGCGGCCACCTGCGCGCTGCCGGACTGGACGTGTTCGCGCGCGAGCCGCTGCCGGCCGAATCTCCCCTGCGCACCCATGCCCGCGTGACGCCGCTGCCGCACATCGGCTCGGCCACGCACGAGACGCGCCACGCGATGGCCAGGCTGGCGGTGGACAACCTGCTGGCGGTGCTGGCCGGGCGCCAGCCGGCCGCGCCCTACGACCTGGGTGCCGCATGAGCAAACCTGCGAGCCCTGCCAGCAGCCGATGAGCACGCGCCAATCGGTCGGACGCGCGCCGGGGCGCGCCACCATTGCCGACGTGGCCACGGCCGCCGGCGTCTCCAAGGCCACGGTCTCGCGCTTTCTCAACCATCGCGACCGGCTGCTCAGCCCCGACATCGCCGCGCGGGTCGAGGCCGCGGTGCTGGCGCTGCAATACGCCCCCAGCCCGATGGCGCAAGCCCTCAGCCGTGGACGCTCCCGGCTGATCGGCTTGGTGGTGGCGGACGTCAGCAACCCGTTCTCGGTCGCGGTGCTGCGCGGTGCCGAGAAGGCGTGCCAGCAGGCGGGCTACCTGGTGATGCTGTTCAACCTGGGCAACGACGGCAGCCGCGAGCGCGAAGCCATCGAGGCGCTGGCCCGCTACCAGGTCGACGGCTTCATCCTCAACACGCTCGGGCGCGGCGCCTCGGCGGTGGACGCCGACACCCTGCACGGCAAGCCGGCCGTGCTGGTCGACCGGCGCCACCCCGCGATGAAAGCCGACTTCGTCTCGCTGGACAACGTGTCGGCCATGCAGCAGGTGTGCGACCACCTGGCGCACAGCGGCTACCGCGAGCTGCTCTACATCAGCGAGCCCAGTCGGGGCGTGAGCTCGCGGCGCGAGCGCATCACCGCCTTCGGCGAATGCGTCAAGACGCTGGGCCCGCGCGTGGCCGGCGAGGTGTTCGAGAGCCGCGAGGACAACGAGCCCCAGGCGCTGGCCGAACTCGACGCCGCACTGCAGGCGCTCAAGCGCCGTGCAGGGCGCGGCCGCCGCGCCGCGGTGGTCGCCGGCAACTCGGTGGTCACGCTGCGCGTGGCCGCGGCGGTGACGCGGCTGGGCTGGCAGTTCGCGCGCGAACTCGGCTTCGTGGGCTTCGACGACACCGAGTGGTCGGCCTTGATCGGGCCGGGCCTGTCGACCATCGCGCAGCCGACCGACGCCATCGGGCACGTGGCGGCGACCTGCCTGATCGAGCGGCTCCAGGGGTTCGAAGGCCCGCCGCGGCAACTGCTGCTGCCGGGCCAGCTGATCTGCCGGGGATCGTCGAGCGCCTAGGCGCCGGCCTCGTGCCGCCATGGCGTCGCGCGAGAATGCGGCCATCATCGAAACATTCAACAGGAGACGCAGCGCCATGAGCAGCAACGGCAAACCTTCGATCGGCATGGTCGGCATCGGCCTGATGGGCCACGGCATCGCCAGCAACATCGCCAGGCATGGCTATCCGCTGACCGTGCTGGAGCATCCGGGCAACCAGCCGCTCGACGCGCTGAAGGCCGCGGGCGCCCGGAGCGTGGCGAGCCTGGCCGACCTCGCGGCCGGTGCCGACGTGATCATCCTGTGCGTGACCGGCTCGCCACAGGTCGAGGCCATCGTGCTGGGCGAGGGCGGCCTGCTGCAGGGCATGAAGCCCGGCACCATCGTCATCGACTGCTCCACCGCCATTCCTACCTCCACGCAGCGCGTGGCCGAGGCGGTGCACGCGGCCGGTGGCCGCTTCCTGGACACGCCGATGACCCGCACGCCGAAGGAGGCCGCCGAGGGACGGCTGAACCTGCTCGTGGGCGGCGACGCCGCGCTGCTCGAGGAATGCCGGCCGTTGCTGTCGTGCTTTGCCGAGAACATTACCCGCACCGGCGGGATCGGCACCGGCCACGGCATGAAGCTGCTGCACAACTACGTGTCGCTCGGCACGGTCGCGCTGATCGCCGAAGCTGCCGCCTGCGCGCAGCGCGCCGGCGTCGATGCGGACGTGTTCGTCGACGTGCTGGCCAAGGGCGGCGGCGGCGGCGTCGCGCTGGAGCGTCTCAAGTCGTTCATCACGCAGCAGGACCCCGCTGGGCTTCGCTTCGCGATGTCCAACGCGCAGAAGGACCTGGGCTACTACGCCGAGATGGCCGGTGGCGCGCAGGCAGCGCGCGCCATTGCCGACGCGGTGCTGGCTACCTATGCCGGCGCGGTCGAACGCGGCGGCCCGCAGCGCTTCGTGCCGGAACTGGTGGCGGTGCTGGCGCAGGACGGCACGGTGCCGCCCGCTCAGAGTCCGAAGGGGTAGGTCTGCGCCCTGCGCCACTGGCGTTGGCAGGAGCCGGCCAACGCGGGTGCATCGGGCGGCAGCATTCCACTTGATTGCGGGCGGGACGAAGGGCTGTGCGCGTCCATGTCTACATCACCATCCCGTGCCCTTGTCTGCGCGCGGCGTTGCGCGACATGTATTGCTGGCGGACCTGCTCGATGCGCTGGTTGGTTTGCTCGATGTCCTGGATCGACGCTTCTGCCGGCGGTGC
>Ga0160470_100373_pt1 | contig 22482 bp, 20 predicted proteins | sample HID1973I_E11MG_FD_108214 | JGI IMG/M metagenome (GOLD analysis project Ga0160470, IMG submission 108214) | Enriched mosquito-associated microbial communities from UW Madison campus, WI, USA - HID1973I_E11 MG | ecosystem: Host-associated > Arthropoda: Insects > Digestive system > Unclassified ... | reverse complement strand
TCCAAGATGAGATTTCCCAGTACGTAAGACCCCTGGAAGACGACCAGGTTGATAGGCTCGAGGTGGAAGCGCAGCAATGTGTGGAGCTGACGAGTACTAATCGGTCGAGGGCTTATCCTAAAAGCTTTCGCAAGAAGGCTGCTTCGGAAGCATGAATACACAGCTAAAGTTTCAAACATTCGCATCCAGTTTTGAAGGTGTAACCTTCAGCAGCATCGCAGCAGTGTAACCACTGAGCGATCGCGATGTTTGGTGTCGATGGCGGAGGGGTTCCACGCGTACCCATACCGAACACGACCGTTAAGTCCTTCAGCGCCGATGGTACTTGGACCGCAGGGTCCTGGGAGAGTAGGACGACGCCAAGCACGATGAAGCCACTGTCAACTGACAGTGGCTTTTTTGTTGAGATTGAGAGGATCGACCTGGATCCAAACCGAAGGGATCGACAAGCTCAACCTAAGGATCGACTGTCCCAAACCCTCAAGGATCGACCCACCCAAACCCTCCCTGTCTCAGGGAGGGCCCCAAAAGGGACTCCCGTCCCCTCTGGACTCCCCCCGGAATACGCTCCCTTGCTCACTCTCAACCATCCCCCCGCTCTTGCTTCTCCGAAGCAAAGCTCTACTGTCCCGACCCCCTTGCTGCTTTCGATCGTCCACCTCCTTATTCGTATATTCCCACCCGTCACCGCCCATTAACGGATACTTGTAGTGCGTAATGAGTAATGAGTAATGCGTAATGCGTAATGCGTAATGCGTAATGCATAATGCATAATGCATAATGATTAGGGCGTACCGCCACAGTGATTGCAACTTGCTATGTGGAGAGTTGTAGTTGTATCGATATCCACAACCTTTGCGTTGTGGATTGGATGTTGAAAGGCGGAGCGATAGCATGGACAATATCGTTATACATGGTCTATGATGGTTATTCAGATGTGGATAAGCGGCTTGAAGCGATTAGGCTTGGTTTGATCCACATTCTATTCACGAAGGGGGATAACTGGAGTGGAAATTCGCAATGTTACGGAACAACATTATAATGACAGCCTGGATTTGTCGGCGTTCGCCTTTCAAATCGCGATGTCCGAAGAGGAACGGGCGAGTCGGCGTGAGCAGTTTAAACCGGACGGGAAGTGGGGGGCGTTCGAGGGTGACAAGCTGCTGGCGCAGTTGACGCTGCTCCCGCTGCAGGTTTATATTAACGGCCGGAAGTTCGCTATGGGCGGACTTGCGGGGGTAGCCACTTGGCCGGAATACCGCCGACAAGGGCTGGTCTCGAAGCTGCTGCGTCATTCGCTCCAGACGATGCGCGATGAGGGTCAGACCGTGTCGATGCTGCATCCGTTCGAGTTTTATTTTTATCGCAAGTATGGCTGGGAGCTGCTGACGGAATACCGGAAATATACGATTGCATCGTATTTGCTGCCGGCAAGGGTACAGGAGCCGGGAGCAATCGAGCGACTGGCTCGGCCGGATACGGAGCTGCTATCGTCCGTTTACGAGCGCTACGCGCAACGTTATAACGGAATGCTGTCGCGCTCCGCCGACTGGTGGGAAGAGCGGATCTATGTTCGGAAGAAGGGGCAGACGGCTGTATATCGCTCGGAGGACGGACAACCGCAAGGATATATCATTTATGACGTTAAAGAACACGTGATGACGATCCATGAACTGGTGCACGAGAATGAAACAGCCCGTCGGGCGTTATGGACGTTCATTGCGAATCACGATTCGATGGCGAAGGAGTTCGCGCTGATTGCGCCCGTGGACGACGATTTGGTGCTGCTGCTCGACAATCCGCGTGTGAAGCAGGAGATCGTTCCTTACTTCATGACGCGTATTGTGGATAGCGAAGCCTTCGTTGCGCAATACGCGTTCGTGTCCACAGGCGATCCACAAGAGGTGGATATACGGGTACACGATCGGGATGCCGAATGGAACGACGGATTGTTCCGTTTGCGTGTCGATGAGCAGGGAAGAGGAACCTTGACCAGAATTGCTGCACTGCCTGAAGCGGATAAGGCGAATGCCTTGGAATGCGACATTCAGACGCTGGCAAGCATGATGTTCGGCTATCGGAGGCCGGCACGGCTGTTTCAGCTTGGCAAGCTGAAGGGAAGCGAACAAGGCGTACAACGATTGGAGCAATGGATACCGGCCGCGCATACCTTCTTATACGATTTCTTCTAAAATGAAAGGTCGACCTTATCCCGTGCGGGAGGGTCGACCTTTCGCCATATTACTTCGCATCCTCCAGCGCGATCGGGACGGCAGGCGCGTTCCAGTCGATGGAGACGTCGCCCATGCCGAGACGCTTTAATAGGCTAGGCGATACGTACAAGCGATAATTCACGACGCGGCTGTTCGTGTCGTCCACCGTCAGGACATGGTGCTGCAGCGAAAGCTTGAACCGATACGAGACGGATTCGCTGCGGGACGTAATGATTTTCTGAACCTGAAGACCGAGCTGTTCGACGAATGGCGCGACAGGCACGTACGTCGTCTGATCGGCTCCGATGAACGCCAGCGGCGCTGCCGTTTTCCACATGCCGCCGCCGTATTCGCCGTCAAGCGTAAGCTGCGCTTCCGGTTGATATTCGGCGGCAAGAGGCGTGACGGGAAGCGTGTCGACTTCAAGCGTCGAGCTTGGAACCGGCCAGCTTCGCGGGGGAAAGCCGATGTTCATGTTCGAGCTCTTCGGTCTAGGATCGTTGGAGCCGATAGCGCGTATCGTCCCGTCGTTTACCCGATAGACAAGAAGCTTGGCGCTGCCGGGCTGCGTAATAACGGCCTCGTTCGTCGTATCCGCGTAATAGTACAAGGAGCCTTCGGCGATCGGCTTCAGCTTGAACGTTGCCGTATCTGCGATATACACTTTGCCTCCGGTGCTGACCAGCAGCCGGCCGTCGTTCGTATAGGATGTGTGCAGGAAGCCTCTTCCCGACCACAGCTCGTGAATAACGCCGGTCGTCATATCTTTCAGAAGCAAGGTGGTGCCTCTGCGCGGCGTAAAGCCTCCCGAATCCGCGTTCCGAACCGGAACGTAGTGCTCGATCTGGAGATAGCCGCTCTTGCCGGTCGGCGACATCGTATAAGCCTGGCCGTCGACGAGCGTATGCCGGGTCGGATCGTACATAAACGACTTATTATAAAAAACGGGCTTATCGGAAGGAATGTAGACGACAGAATCGGTGTAAGGCTTAAAAAATAAATACGGATAATGCATGATCGAGACATAAGGAAGCTTATTCCACTGGCCTTGACGATCCGCATAAATAACAGCGAACACCGAACCGTTCTTGCCCCCTCGGTCATATAGTTGATAAAAAGTGTCTCCGCTTCGCTTGTCGTGGTAAATCGGATAAACTTCTTCGTACTCGCCGATCGGCTTCGCATCGGCGGAAGCCGCGAAGAGCATGGACCCGGCGAGCAGCATTGCCCCCGTCAGCGACGCAATATGGCGTTGATATCGCATGCAAACACTCCTTATATAATCGGAATAATGGGCCGTATCTCGTTTGTAGTACCCGAATAGACGGAGGCCGGGCGATAAAGGTTGCGAAAACAGGCTGGAAGTCACGTATAAACCGATGCCATACGTCCAAACCTAATAGAGCGGATATAAAAAAAGCGGATGACGAAGCTGTCAGACAATTATGACGAATATGTCTTCAACCTCTTGACCTTCGTGCAATAAGTCGTATAATAAAGTTAAAGTCAAAGAAAGTCAAAGTCAGCGACGCAGGGTTCGCAGCCCGCGTCGAAGACGGATGAGGGCGAGGCGGAAGCCAAGGCGCGCTTGAGCGGCAGGAACGGTCCGCTGCTGCAAGACGCTGCATGTTCGGTCGGAAGGACCGTATCTTTGCGCGTTAGGCGTGCAGCGGCGAAGAAGCCGCAAGAGCTTGCGGCCGCAGCCAATGGCATCGGCCTTGCGACTAACGCTTTGACGCAGCAAGAAAGCATTTATAATCCGCAAGACCATGAAGCAAGCGCATCATGAGGGAGGTTGGTGCATGCGTAACATTTCCGATCTCATCGAACAATATTTGAAACAAATGCTTCAGGAGAGCACCGAAGGCGCGGTCGAGATTCAGCGCAACGACCTGGCGGATCGGTTCTCCTGCGTCCCGTCGCAGATCAATTACGTCATCAGCACGAGATTTACGCTGGAGAAGGGTTATCTGGTCGAGAGCAAGCGAGGCGGCGGCGGATATATTCGTATTCAGCGCGCCGAGCTTCCCGCCTTGAAGACGATTGCGCCTTACCTCAGCGGCATTATCGGGGAAAGCGTCGATCAAAGCACGGCGGAAGGCTTGATCTATCAGCTTGAGGAAGCCGAGCTCGTGACGAGACGGGAAGCGCATTTGCTGAAGGCTGCCGTATCGCGCGAGGCGATCGCTCTGAAGCTGCCGCTGCGCGACGAAGTGCGCGCACGCATTATGAAGGCGATGCTCATTGCCCTGCTGTCCAGGTCGTAGCGGCTTGGCGGCGAGCGGCGGCGAGGGCAGTCCGATCGGTTAAGGAGGGATGGCGGCTTGATCTGTCAGGAATGCGGCAAGAAGCCGGCAACGCTTCATTTTACGAAGATCGTGAATGGAGACAAGAAAGAGTATCATATCTGCGAAGCGTGCGCCAGAGACAAGGGAGAGGGTATTCCCGGCTCGGCGAACGGCTTCTCGATTCACAGTCTGCTGTCCGGCCTGCTCGATTTCGAACGGGTGGAACAGGGCGCGAAGCAGGAGACGCTTCGCTGCGAGGATTGCGGATTGACGTATGCGCAGTTCAGCAAAATCGGCCGTTTCGGCTGCAGCTCTTGCTACCGCAGCTTCGAGAGCAAGCTCGATCCGTTGTTCAAACGGGTTCACGGCAATACGGTCCACGTCGGCAAAATTCCGAAGCGCTCCGGCGGCATTATCCAGACGAAGCGCGAGATCGAACGGCTGCGGCGTGAGCTGCATGCGAGGATCGACAACGAGGAATTCGAGGCGGCGGCGCAAATCCGGGACCGGATTCGAGAGCTTGAGCGAAAAGCGGAAGGGCTGTAAGCGCGGAAGGGAGGAGGTTCGACTTTGTCGAAGAGAAGGTTCGCCGAGCAGCCGCTCAGCGATTGGATGAAAGGCAAAGGTCCGCATTCGGACATCGTCATCAGCAGCCGCATCCGGGTGGCCCGCAACTTGCGGACGTACCCGTTCCCGATGCTGGCGACAAGCCAGCAGTCGCTGGATGTCATGAACCGGCTGACGGCGGTGGCGGCGCAAGGCAAGCTGGGCGGGATCGGACAATTCGAGACCTACAAGCTGGGAGAGCTAAGCGAGCTGGAGAAGCGAGTGCTGGTCGAGAAGCATCTGATTAGTCCGAACCTTGCGAACGAGTCGCGCAACGGAGCGCTTATTTTGAACGAAGACGAATCCGTCAGCATCATGATTAACGAAGAAGACCATCTGCGAATCCAATGTTTATATCCCGGGTTTCAAATTCAAGAGGCTTGGGCGTTGGCGAGCAGCATTGACGATATTTTTGAAGAGCAGGCGGACTACGCCTTCGACGAGCGAAGAGGCTACTTAACGAGCTGTCCGACCAATGTCGGCACTGGCATTCGCGCATCGGTCATGATGCATTTGCCGGCGCTCGTGCTGACGCAGCAGATTAATCGCATTTTGTCGGCGGTTACGCAGGTTGGCCTGGCGGTACGGGGGATGTACGGCGAAGGCAGCGAATCGCTAGGCAATCTGTTTCAAATCTCGAATCAAATTACGTTGGGACAGTCCGAAGCCGAGATTATCGACAACCTGTACAGCGTGGCGCAGCAAATTATCGAACACGAGAAGGCGGCGAGAAAACGGCTCGTTGCCGAATCGCCGATACGGATCGAGGATCGGGTAAGGCGGTCATACGGCATTTTGTCGCATGCGGCCGTGATGGATTCGAAGGAAGCCGCGCAGCGGCTGTCCGATATTCGTCTCGGAATCGATCTGGGGATGATCGAGGATCTGAAGCAGCAGGATTTGAACGAGCTGATGGTCATGACGCAGCCGGGCTTTCTGCAGCAGGTGTTCAATGAGGCGCTAAGTCCCGAAGCGCGGGATATCCGGCGGGCGGAGCTGATCCGCGGCTTAATATCGCAGCACAACAATCATGGGGGTGTATCGCAATGATGTTCGGAAGATTCACGGAACGTGCACAGAAGGTGCTTGCTTTGGCGCAGGAGGAAGCAGTTCGTCTCGGCCATAACAATATCGGTACGGAGCATATTTTGCTCGGCTTGATCCGCGAAGGAGAAGGCATTGCGGCGAAGGCGCTCATCGGTCTCGGTCTCGGACTGGAGAAAATTCAAGACGAGGTCGAAGCGCTCATCGGCCGCGGACAAGAGCAGCCGACGAATATCGCCTATACGCCTAGAGCGAAGAAAGTGATCGAGCTGTCGATGGACGAAGCGAGAAAGCTCGGCCATACGTACGTTGGCACGGAGCATATTTTGCTCGGCTTGATCCGGGAAGGCGAGGGCGTCGCGGCGCGCGTGCTGAACAATCTGGGCATCAGCCTGAACAAAGCGCGTCAGCAAGTGCTGCAACTGCTCGGCAGCAGCGAAGCGGTATCGAGCAACCACGGCGCGCCTTCGAACGTCAGCACGCCGACGCTTGACGGACTGGCGCGCGACTTGACGGCCTTCGCCCGCGAAGGCAATCTCGATCCGGTTATCGGCCGCAGCAAAGAAATCGAGCGCGTGATTCAAGTGCTCAGCCGCCGGACGAAGAACAATCCGGTGCTGATCGGGGAGCCGGGCGTCGGCAAGACGGCGATTGCGGAAGGGCTGGCGCAAAAAATTATCGCCGGCGAAATTCCGGAGACGCTGCGCGATAAACGGGTGATGACGCTCGACATGGGCTCGGTTGTCGCCGGTACGAAGTACCGCGGCGAATTCGAGGACCGTCTCAAAAAAATTATGGACGAAATTCGTCAAGCGAACAACATCATCCTGTTCATCGACGAATTGCATACACTGATCGGCGCAGGCGGCGCGGAAGGCGCGATCGACGCCTCGAATATTCTGAAGCCGTCGCTGGCGCGCGGCGAGCTGCAATGCATCGGCGCGACAACGCTGGACGAATACCGCAAATATATCGAGAAGGACGCCGCGCTGGAGCGCCGCTTCCAACCGATTACGGTCGACCAGCCGTCGCCGGAGGAAGCGGTCCAGATTCTCCACGGACTGCGCGACCGTTACGAAGCGCATCACCGCGTGAAAATTACGGACGAAGCGATCGAGCAGGCTGTGAAGCTGTCCGACCGCTACATCACGGATCGGTTCCTGCCGGACAAAGCGATCGACCTGATCGACGAGGCGTCGTCCAAAGTAAGGCTCAAAACGTACACGGTACCGCCGAACCTGAAACAGCTTGAAAACCGTCTGGAGGATATCCGCAAGGAGAAAGACTCCGCGGTGCAGTCGCAGGAGTTCGAGAAGGCGGCGGCGCTGCGAGATACGGAGCAAAAGCTGCGCGAAGAGCTTGATGTGACGCGCAACCAATGGAAAGAGAAGCAGGGCCGCACCGATTCCGAGGTAACGCCGGAGGATATCGCGCAGGTCGTCGCAAGCTGGACCGGCATTCCGGTCAGCAAGCTGGCGGAGGAAGAGACGCAGCGTCTGTTGAAGATGGAAGACATTCTGCATGACCGCGTCATCGGCCAGACCGATGCGGTGAAGGCGGTATCGCGGGCGATCCGCCGCGCGCGCGCCGGCCTGAAAGATCCAAAGCGTCCGATCGGCTCGTTCATCTTCCTCGGTCCTACGGGCGTCGGTAAGACGGAGCTTGCAAGAGCGCTGGCGGAAGCGATGTTCGGCGACGAGAATGCCGTCATCCGAATCGACATGTCCGAGTATATGGAGAAGCATTCGACCTCCCGTCTCGTCGGGGCGCCTCCGGGATACGTCGGTTACGAAGAAGGCGGTCAATTGACCGAGAAAGTGCGCCGCAAGCCGTATTCGGTCGTGCTGCTCGACGAGATCGAGAAGGCGCATCCGGAAGTGTTCAACATTTTGCTGCAAGTGCTGGAGGACGGACGTCTGACCGATTCGAAGGGCCGTATCGTCGACTTCCGCAATACGTTGATTATCATGACGTCCAACGTCGGCGCGGACCAAATCAAACGCAACTCGACGCTCGGCTTCACGGCTGTCCATGATGCGGGCCGCGAGTTCAACCAAATGAGAGACAAAGTGATGGGCGAGCTGAAGAAGAGCTTCCGTCCGGAGTTCCTGAACCGGATCGACGAGACGATCGTCTTCCATTCGCTCGAGCAGGAGCATATTTCGCAGATCGTGACGCTTATGTCCGACGAGCTGCGCAAGCGGCTGAAAGAGCAAGAGGTCGACTTCATGCTGACGGAGGCTGCGAAGAACTTCCTGGCGAAGGAAGGCTTCGATCCGCAGTATGGCGCTCGTCCGCTTCGCCGGGCCATCCAGAAGCATATCGAGGACCGTCTGTCCGAGGATCTGCTGATGGGCAACATTACGAAAGGCGACTCGCTTGTCATCGACGAGAAGGATGGCGAGCTTGTCGTGAACCGCACAAGCGGCAGCGGTCAGCAGGTGGACAACGCGGAGCCTGCGAACAAATAACGATTAACGATTGACCGAGACCTCGCGCGGTCTGGTGCCTGAGAGATTGCAAAGGCCGGCAGGCCGTTGACGAAGTTAAGCCCCGCATCGGAATTTTCCGTGCGGGGCTCTTTGGCTATTGACGGCTGTGGAAAGCAATGGTAATATTCTAATCACACTAAGTCAATAGGAATTATAGTATTAACGAGTTTCCAAGCGCGGCGTCGCTTGGCTCGTCAATCGCCGACCAGGTATCTGGAGGTCTTTACGACGGAGGTAATCCGAGTAAAGGCCTTTTTCGCGTATGCAGGTCACCAAAGAGCGGCATGAGGAGAGGATGTGGCGGGATGAAGAAGAACGACGCGCTATCGAACAGATGGGCATGGACCATAGCGGTTATGGCATTGGCCGGCGTGGTGGCGCTGGCCGGCTGCGGGAACGAGAGCAAATCGACGGCAAGCGGCGCGGGCACGGGCGGTACGGAGTACGAAACGCTGGAGCTTCGTTACCAAGGAAGCGTAGGGTCCGTCACCTACCCGGAGTTGGCGGAGGCGCTCGGTTATTTGGCTCCGATCAAGCTGAAATGGATCGGCAATACGATCAGCGGTCCGCAGGACATTCAGACGGCGGCGACGGGACAATCCGATTTTGGCGGGGCGTTCAACGGGGCGATCGTCAAGCTGATTTCCGCAGGCGCGCCGGTTAAGGCCGTTATCGGCTATTACGGTGTCGACGAGAATACATATGGCGGTTTCTATGTCCTCGACGATAGTCCGATTAAGACGGCGAAAGATTTGATCGGCAAAAAAATCGGCGTCAACACGCTCGGCGCGCATTCCGAGTTCGTCATCAAAGAATATTTGCGCCGAAACGGACTGACGGAGGACGAAATCAAACAGGTAACGCTGGTCGTCATTCCGCCGGTCAACTCCGAGCAGACGCTTCGGCAGGGACAGATCGACGTGGCGTCGCTGGGCAGCATCCTTCGGGACAAAGCGCTCGAGCGGGGCGGCATTCGTCCATTGTTCACCGACTACGATCTGTTCGGAACGTTCACAGCCGGCAGCTACGTGTTCACGAACAAATTTATTCAAGACAATCCGAACACGGTGCGCAAATTCGTCGAGGCGATGGGCCAAGCGATTGAATGGGCACGGACTACGCCTCGCGAGCAGGTTATCGCCAAGTACAAAGAAATTATCGAGAAGCGGGGCCGTAAAGAAGACGCAACCGCCATTCAATATTGGAAAAGCACCGGCATCGCGGGCAAGGGCGGCTATATCCGCGAAAGCGAGTTCCAGGTATGGACGGACTGGCTCGTCAAAAGCGGCGAACTGAAGGAAGGCCAGATCAAGCCAACCGATCTCTACACCAACGAATTCAGCGCCTTCCAGAACGACCAGGAGCAAAAGTAACGGTCTGCTTCCCCTTCGGCACCGAGCGACTTCGCGGCTGCCGAAGAGGGGATGGATGGAATGACTGCAACGCGAGGTATCTCGTCAGACTAGTCGGGCTCCGCCACAGCCTTCTTCCGACCGTTGCTTCACGGTATCCCGCAGGGCGAAGCCCGGCAATGTGGGGAGCGGTAGAGTGGAGCGTGTCCCGGAGGGACGGGAAGCGGGGAAGGGCGCATGGATGAGGGAAGGGGCGTCGAATAGGGAGTGGACGTGGGAGCGGGAGTAGCAGGGGATAAAGGGGGGAAACCGCATGATTCAGTTCCTTAACGTCAATAAGTTTTTTAAAGTCCGCAATGCGGCGACGGGCAGGGGGGCGTACTCGGCCTTTATGGCCGTGAAGGACATTAATTTCGAGGTTCGCGACGGGGAGTTTATGGTTATCGTCGGGCCGAGCGGCTGCGGCAAGTCGACGCTGCTTGAGATGCTGGGCGGACTGACGAAGCCGTCGTCCGGGCAAATCTTGCAGGGCGGCAAGCCGATCGAGGGACCGGGACTGGACCGGGGCATCGTATTCCAGCAGTACGCGCTGTTCCCGTGGAAGACGGCGCAGCAGAACGTCGAATTCGGTCTGGAAGCCAAGGGCGTTTCGCGCAGAGAGCGGAGCGAGCGCGCGAGCCATTTTCTCGAGCTGGTCGGTCTAAGAGGCTTCGAGCAGCGATACCCGCATGAGCTGTCCGGCGGCATGAAGCAGCGGGTCGCCATTGCCCGAAGTCTGGCGTACGACCCGGACGTTCTGCTGATGGATGAGCCGTTCGCGGCGCTCGACGCACAGACGAGGGAGACGCTGCAAGGCGAACTGCTGCGCATTTGGGAACAGACGAAGAAGACGATCATTTTCATTACGCACGGGATTGACGAAGCGGTCTATCTCGGACAGCGGGTTGCGGTCATGACGTCGAGGCCCGGCACCATTAAACAAATTATCGATATTCCGATCGATACGCGAATCGCGGAAGAAGATGTCCGGTCTCTGCCGGCGTTCGGCGAGCTGCGGCATCAAATATGGGAGCTGCTCCGAGAGGAAGTATCGAGAGCGGAGCTGCAAGAGCGAAGCAAAGCGCAGTCCGGCCACGCCGCCGGCGTACGCGCTTGACGACAAGCGGAGGAGGAAGAAGACAATGACCGTCATGGACAAAACGGTATCCGTGCCTTTCAGGGGCACGACGAGATTGAAAGCACTATCGCTGCCGCTCGTCTTGCTGAACAAGGTGTTCAAACGCACGATTGCCATCATTCTGCTGCTCGTGGTGTGGGAAATCGTTCCGCGGGCCGGACTTGTCGACAGAACTTTTTTTCCGCCGTTCAGCGTGGACATTCGCGCGTGGTGGGAGCTATTGGTCAGCGGCGATTTGGGCACGCATTTTCAATCGAGCATCGGCCGGTCGTTAACGGGGTTTATTCTCGCAATCGCGGCTGCAATACCGCTTGGCCTGCTGATCGGCTGGTATCCGAAGCTGGCGGAGCTGCTGACGCCGCTGCTGGAGCTGTTCCGCAATACGGCCGCGCTGGCGCTGCTGCCCGTCTTCATTCTTATTCTCGGAATTGGCGAAACGTCCAAAATCGCCATCGTATTCTACGCCTGCTCGTGGCCGATTCTGCTCAACACGATTAACGGGGTAAAAAATGTCGATCCGCTGCTTGTCAAATCCGCCAAGTCGATGGGACTGGGACCGCTGCGACTGTTTCAGAAGGTCATTCTGCCCGCATCCGTGCCGACGATCTTTACCGGCATTCGGCTGGCAGGCGCCAATTCGATTCTAGTGCTCGTCGCGGCGGAAATGGTCGGAGCCAAAGCGGGGCTCGGCTACCTTATCAACTACACGCAGTTCAATTTTCAAATTCCGCAAATGTTCGCCGGCATTATTACGATTTCACTGCTCGGGCTGCTTTTCAATCAACTGCTGGTAACGCTGGAACGAAAATTTTCGTCCTGGAAGACGCAATCGAACGATTAACGATTGAAATTAAGGGAGTGAACGATAATGAGCGAAACGAATCAAACAAATACGAATTCATCAAACCAGCCAGCCGTAACGGCGGCGAGCGCGGGAACGGGCAGTCCATTCGCCGGCGGCCGCAAGCAATTGAAGCTTGGCGCATTCTTGATGATTCCGGGCCATCACGTCGCCGCATGGCGTTATCCGGACGCGGAAGCGTCGGGCGTACTCGATTTCGGCTTCTATAAGCGGCTTGCGCAGACGGCGGAGCGAGGCAAGTTCGATATGGTGTTTCTGGCCGACGGCTACGCGGTGGCGGAGCGGTTCCCGGAAGCGCTGGAGCAGACGGTCAACGTCCGTCCCGAGCCGTTCACGCTGTTGTCGGCGCTGAGCGCGGTGACGGAGAGAATCGGCTTGGCCGGCACGGTGTCGACGACGTACAACGAGCCGTTCCACGTCGCTCGCAAGTTCGCTTCGCTTGATTATTTAAGCGGCGGCCGCGCGGCATGGAACGTCGTGACGTCGGGTACGGATGCGGAAGCGCGCAACTTTAATCTGGAGAAGCATGTTCAGCACGATCTCCGGTATGAACGCGCCGAAGAGTTCGTCGACGTCGTCGCGAAGCTGTGGGACAGTTGGGACGACGACGCGCTGCTGTACGACAAAGCGTCGGCTCGCTTCGCGGATCGCGGCAAGGTGCAGCCGATCAACCATAAGGGCAAGTTTTTTAGCGTGCGCGGTCCGCTTAACGTCGCCCGTCCGATCCAAGGCCATCCCGTCGTCATTCAAGCGGGGGCGTCGGAGCCGGGCAAAGAGCTTGCCGCCCGTACGGCGGAGGTGATTTTTACGGCGTGGCAGACGCTGGAGGAAGCGCAGCGATTCTATGCCGATGTGAAAGGCCGGATGGCCAAGTACGGACGCAAGCCCGACGAGCTGAAAATTATGCCCGGCGTATTCCCGATCATCGGGCGGACGGAGGCGGAAGCGGCGGAGAAGAAGGCGCTGCTTGAACAGCTTATTCCGGAGCAGGCCGGCGTGGCGCTATTGTCCGGTCTGATTAGCTTCGATCTGTCGCCGTATCCGGTCGACGGCCCGCTGCCGGAGCTGCCGCACCTGTCGCAAATCAACGGGGGCAAGAGCCGGTTCCAACTGCTCAAAGATTTGGCCGACCGCGAACAATTGACGATACGACAGTTGTATCAGCGGATCGCAGGAGCGCGCGGACATCGGGAAATTATCGGCACGCCGTCCCAAATCGCCGATCAGTTGCAGGAATGGTTCGAGAACGGCGCGGCCGACGGCTTCAATATTATGCCGCCGTATTTGCCGGGAGGTCTCGAAGAATTCGTCGAGCTCGTCGTGCCGGAGCTGCAGCGCCGCGGCTTGTTCCGTCTGGAATACGAAGGGGAGACGCTGAGGGACAATCTTGGCCTCCGGCGACCTTCGATCCACAGCCGTATCCCGCAGGCGCAGCCTGTCGCGAAGGCGGCGGAGTGAGAGCCGTGCAGGCAGCGAGCATCGAAGGAACAGCCGGCCGGGGAGGGCGTCGTCTGCCAATGGCGGCGCTGTTCCTCGGCTCTTTTCTATCCATCTATCACGTTGTATCGCTGAACGCCGTGCTGCCCGGTTTCATTGCCATCTTTCATACCGACCTCCAGACGGTGCAGTGGCTGATGACCGGATTTACGCTCGCCACCGGCATGGCCGCCCCGGTGTGCGCTTATCTCGAAGAACGGTTCGGAGCGAGACGGCTGTTTCTGCTGTGCACCGTCATGCTGACGGTATGCTCGATCACCTGCTCTTTCGCCTGGAACGTCGGATCGCTGATCGTCTTCCGTACGCTGCAAGGCATATTCTGCGGCATTATGCAGCCGCTGACGTTGTCGATCATCTACGGAACGATGCCGAAGGAGCAGCATTCGTCCGCGCTGGGCTGGTGGACGATGTCAACGATTCTGGGGCCGGCATTGGCGCCGACCGTCAGCGGCTGGCTGCTGCAGTCCAACTGGCGGCTGCTGTTCTGGGTCACGGTGCCGCTTGGCCTGCTTGTCTGGTGGATGGGCTTCACGAGCCTGCCGCACCGGGCAAGCCGCGATGCGGCGAACCGACCGGATATTCCGAGCCTATGCTATGTCACCGGCGGCACGCTGTCGCTGCTGCTTGCGTTCAGCAATCTGAACCGTTGGGGACTCGGTTCGCCAATGCTGCTGGCGCTCGGCTTGTGCTCCCTTGCGCTCATTGCGCTGTTCGTGCGCCGCAGCCTGCGGATCGACCGGCCGCTGCTCCAGCTTCGTCTCTTCGCGAACCGGACGTTCACCGCAAGCTTGTCCGCTTCGCTTATTCTGATTACCGGGTTATATTCGGGTATTTACTTCATTCCTCTCTTTCTGCAGCAGGTGCAGGGCATGACGGCCATGCACGTCGGCTTGCTGCTGCTGCCGCCCGCCTTGACGATGACGGTGGCGACGGCGCTTGCTTCCAGACTGTATGCAAGGCTCGGCGCCCGAAAGCTGCTCGTCGCCGGCACGCTGCTGGCGACATGGCAGTTCAGCCGTCTGCAAGAGCATTCGAGCCACGGCTATGTGATGCTGTGGATGGCCGTCCGTTACGTCGGCATCGGCTTATCGATGACGCCTGCCATGAACGCGGGCATGTCGTCCGTCGAGCAGCGGCTGTCTTCGCATGCTTCCGCGCTTATCAATTGGATTCGGCAGGCGGGAGGCGCGCTCGCAATCGGTTTGTTCACCGCCTATTTCTATGCGAGGACGAATGCCTATGGAGGCGATCCGGGCAGCTTTGCCGCCGGAGCCGATGCCTACATTCACGGCTTGAGCGACGTCTTCGTGCTCGCGCTTGCGCTTACGTCGTGCGGCTTGCCGCTGGCGCTGCTGCTCCGGCGAAGAGGCGGGGCGGCCCCGGCGGCCGGTTCGGGCGTATTGGCGCAAGAGGCTCGAGACGTATAACGGAACGAGCGCTTGGTCTCTTCGGTCGTCCGATTTGTTTCGCGCCCTCCCGACTGGTAAACTAATGAAGAATAATGACAGTCGAGCGATACGGAGGGCGATTTGCGATGATAATGGTGACGAATACGATCTCGATCCGTTCAGGCCACGGCCGGGCGGTTGCCGAGCGCTTCAAGAATCCGAAGGGCGTCCACAAGATGCCGGGCTTCGTGCGGATGGAATTGCTGCTGTCCGAATCGGAGGAGCAGGACGAACTGAAAGTGATGACGCTGTGGGAGACGAAGGAAGCGTTCGACGGTTGGGTGAGCAGCGATTCGTTCAAGCAGGCGCATGCGGGCCGGGGCAAGCCGGCGGCAGCCGAAGGGGCGCCTGCCCACGCCTCGGCTGAAGGGGAGCGTCCGGCTTCGTCCGGGGAGGGGCCGGTCATGCTGGGGGCGAAGCTCTCCATTCATGAGCTGCTGTTCGCGCAGCAGGCCGAGGAAGCGCATGGCCAATCGGAGAGCTAGGCTCGAATTATAGCTTGGCCTATCGCCTGCGAGCAATCCATGCATCATACGAATCGTCGAAGGGACACCGCTTATGCCGGATTTAGAGGCTGAAGCGGCGTTCCTTTTTGCCGTGGGCTTTATATTGCGCCTTGGAAATGGTAAACTTTGAATGATATCGTTTACTGCTAAGGGAGCCGACAATGGCAAAAATAAAAGTGAAGTTCGCTTGCACGGAATGCGGCACCGAATCGCCGAAGTGGCTGGGCAAGTGCCCGGGCTGCGGCGCCTGGAACTCGATGGTGGAGGAGAAGGAAACGGTCGTCCGTACGACAGGAGCGGCAGGAGCCGCCGTTTTTCAAACGAAAGAAAAACCGCGTTCCATCATACACATAGAAAGTGACCAAGAACCGCGTGTCGATACGAGACTGGGCGAGCTGAACCGCGTTCTGGGCGGCGGGGTCGTCCCGGGCTCGCTTATACTCGTCGGCGGTGATCCGGGCATCGGCAAGTCGACGCTGCTGCTGCAAGCGTCCCATTCGCTGGCGGCTAGCGGCTTGCGGGTGCTATATATATCGGGCGAGGAATCGGTCCGTCAAACCAAGCTGCGCGCGGACCGTCTCGGCTCGCTGTCGGAGCAGTTGTACGTGCTGTGCGAGACGAATGTCGATTCGATCCGCGAGGCGATCGAATCGGTCGAGCCGGCGCTCGTCGTCATCGATTCGATTCAGACGGTGTTCGATCCGAACGTGCAATCGGCGCCGGGCAGCGTAGCGCAAGTAAGGGAGTGCACGTCGCACTTCATGCGCATTGCGAAGATTAAAGGCATCGCGACCGTTCTTGTCGGACATGTAACGAAGGAAGGTGCGATCGCGGGACCGCGGATGCTGGAGCATATGGTCGACTGCGTTCTTTATTTCGAAGGCGAGCGCCACCATACATATCGGCTGCTTCGCGCCGTGAAGAACCGATTCGGCTCGACGAACGAAATCGGCATATTCGAGATGGGGGAAGCGGGCCTTCGCGAGGTGGCGAATCCATCCGAGCTATTCCTGTCCGAGCGTCCGCTCGGCGTAGCCGGCTCGACCGTCGTGGCGAGCATGGAGGGCACAAGGCCCGTTCTTGTCGAGCTGCAAGCGTTGGTCGCCTCCACGAATTTTCCGTCTCCGAGGCGTATGTCCGCCGGCATTGACCATCACCGGATGGCGCTTATTATTGCCGTGCTGGAGAAGCGGATGGGCATGTTTCTGCAAAATCAAGACGCCTACCTGAATGTCGCGGGCGGCGTCAAGCTCGACGAGCCGGCAGTCGACCTGGCGGTTGCGGTCAGCATCGCGTCAAGCTTCCGGGATGCGCCGACGCGGCCGTACGATGTCGTATTCGGCGAAGTCGGCCTGACCGGCGAGGTTCGTGCCGTATCCCGCGCCGAGCAGCGGGTGCGCGAAGCGGAGAAGCTCGGCTTCAAGCGGGTTATCATGCCTGAGAATAGTCTCAAGGGCTGGAGGCCGCCGTCTAACATCGAAATTATCGGCGTATCCACCGTGGCAGAGGCGCTCGCGGCAGCGCTCGGATAGAGGGGGCACATAATGAAAGAACAGAGAGAGCTAGAGGTTATGTACCAGTTGCTGCAACTAGTAGCGCCAGGTACGGCGTTCCGCGACGGTTTGGAGAACGTGCTGCGCGCCAAGACGGGAGCGCTGCTCGTCGTCGGCTATAGCCCGGAAGTGATGCAGGTCGTGGACGGCGGGTTCTCGATTAATTGCGATTTCTCGCCGAACTACTTGTACGAATTGGCGAAGATGGACGGCGCTATCATTCTAAGCGAGGATCTTAAGCGCATCCTGTATGCGAATACGCAGCTTATTCCGGACAGCTCGATCACGTCGTCCGAGACGGGCATTCGCCACCGGACGGCGGAGCGGGTTGCGAAGCAGACGGGCAAGCTCGTCGTGTCGATTTCCCAGCGGCGCAACATCATTACGTTGTATCAAGGCAATTTGCGCTATGCTTTGAAAGATATGGGCGTCATTCTGACGAAGGCCAATCAGGCGATTCAGACGCTTGAAAAATATAAGGCCGTACTCAATCAAGCATTCACGAATCTGTCTGCGGCCGAGTTCGAGGAGCTTGTTACGCTGCAAGAGGTCGGACACGTCATTCATCGGGTTGAGATGGTCGTTCGGATCAAGATGGAAATTAAACGATACGTGACGGAGCTTGGAACGGAAGGCCGGCTGATCGGCATGCAGATGGATGAACTGGTCGGCGGCGTTGAGGAGGATGCGTGGTTCCTGCTCAAAGACTACGCCAAGGACAACTCGGACGACCGGATACGGGAGATCCGGATCGCGCTCAAGAAGCTTAGCAATGACGAGCTTATGGATCCTCCGCATATTATCCGGCTGCTTGGATACCCGGGAACGTCGGTGGAAGAGCCGGTGTCGCCGCGCGGTTACCGTCTGCTGCATAAGATTCCTCGCCTTCCGATCGTCGTCATGCATAACCTCGTGGAGCGGTTTCACCATTTGCCGCATATCGTCATGGCGACGTACGAGGAGCTGGACGAAGTGGACGGCATCGGCGAAGTGCGCGCTCGCGCGATCAAGGAAGGTCTGAAACGGATCCAGGATCAAATGTTCATTGACAGGCAGATTTAAATCCCATAGAATGAGGGAATGCATTCGCGTCATCTGGGTCTGTATGGAATTAATATGTCCGGCGCGTGTACATGAAGCATTTTTCTGGGCATAGTAGAGATGAGGTGGGACGAAATGATCACAAAATCGATACCGAGCCTGTTTACGGTAGGCAATCTCTTTCTTGGCATTGTCGCCATCATTCTCGTGTTTAATGAGAAACCGGAATTGGCGGCCATGATGGTTATTATAGCCATGCTGCTCGACGGCGTGGACGGACGGATTGCCCGGGCGCTTAATGCGCAGAGCGAGTTCGGCAAGGAGCTCGATTCGTTGTCCGATGTTATATCGTTCGGCGTTGCTCCGGCATTTATTATGTATGTGGTTGCGTTTCAAGAGTTGAATCAGGCGGCGGCATGGATCATTACGGCGCTGTTCCCGATCTGCGGCGCGCTGAGACTGGCGAGGTTCAACGTTATATCCGGCATGCCGGGTTATTTTATCGGTCTTCCTATTCCGGCCGCTGGCGGCGTGCTGTCGACGCTTGCGCTGTTCTACAAAGATATCCCGGTCGTCGTGCTGCTCGCGAGCACGCTGCTGCTGTCGTTTCTGATGGTTAGCACGGTTAAATATCCGAATTTCAAAAAAATCGGCATTCCGAAGAGCGCGATCTGGGTTGTGCCGGTCATTGTGGTTGTCGCCGTCGTGCTCGGCTATATGTTCCCTAAGCATCTGTCCAAAATTATATTCGTACCGCTGCTGCTGTACGCGCTGTACGGATTAAAAAAAAACGTTAGAGCGCTGTTCCGCAGAACGGTGCGCAAGAGCCGTCGCCGCGCTGCGGAAGAGGCGGCCAAGTCGGAGCACAGCGCATAAGCTGCGCTTCGCAGAAGAGGGGTTGCCCGTCGTCATCGAAGATGACATGCGGGCAGCCCCTCTTTGTCTTGTTGCCGTTATTAGACTTCGACCGATTCGCCCGGACGCAGCACCTGGTGTCTCAGATCGGCCTTGCTCATCTGCTCGGCCCATTCCGACGGGTCCTGCGTGATCGGAGGGAACGTATTGTAATGCATCGGCACGGTCAATCCCGGCTGGAGCCACGATGCGGCTCGGACGGAATCCTCGATGCCCATCGTAAAATTGTCGCCGATCGGCAGGCAGGCGACGTCAATGGATGCCCACTCGGCAATGAGCTTCATGTCCGAGAATAGGCCCGTATCGCCGGCATGATAGAGCGTCTGCCCGCCGACCGTCAGCAGGAAGCCGGCGGCTACGCCGCCGACGTCGAATTGGCCGTCGCCATATTCGATTCCGGCGCTATGCCAAGCCGGCGTCACTTTGACGCGGCCCCAAGGGAAGTTGAACGCACCGCCAATTCCCATCGGATGAACCGATGCGCCCTGGCGGGCGAAATGGTTGGCCAGCTCGAACGTCGTCACGACGGGGCAACCGTTCGCTTGGGCGATCGAGACGGCATCGCCTGTATGATCGGCATGGCCATGCGTAACAAGCACCGCGTCGATGGAGACGAGTTGGTCCGGCTTAACCGCAGCCAATGGATTGCCCGTCAGGAACGGATCGATAACGAAGCGTTTGCCGTCTGCCTCTATCAGCATACAAGAATGGCCGAGAAACGTAATTTTCATTGCATTTAACCTCCTGATCTTCGGATATTTTATCGATGAATGACATTGCTGTAGATAGAGCCTCCTCAAGCAGAATAACATAAATGGCGGCCGATGCAAGCGACGCTGCTTGCAATTGGCAGGGCGGAAGCAGCCGTCCAATCGCGAACGCGGCATATCGGGCTTGAAGGGACCATGCATAACGTCGTAAAAATACAAACAGCCGGCTGCGCTTTCCGCAGCCGGCTGTTTGTATGGGTATCGTATGGCTTAGTATTGTTTTGCCGTCGTGTAGTCGGCCTTTTGCTTAATCATGTCTTTCTTCGTCTTGGCTAATCCGGCATCGACGGTCGTGTCGATAATGACCCACTTGCCGTCGAGCAGCACCTCGTTCCACGCATGATACGTATCGACAAAGCTCGATTGGCCCATAACCAGCTTGGTTGGAATATTGAGGCTTCTCAGCATGCCGGCCATAAGCGCCGAATAGCCGTAGCAGATGTCTTTCTTCGAGCTCAGCGTACGATCGAGCTGCGGGATATAGTTAGCCGCCGGATTGGCCGCCAGCTTGTAGTCATATTTGATGTTGCTTACGATATAGTCGTATATGGCGCGAACCTTCTCGGCATCTGTTTTTTTGTTCCGAGTCAGCTCCTTTGCCTTCATGATCGTCTGGCTGGCGCCGTTCCAGTCGATATTTTGAATCGAATTAAGAAAGACAATCTTGCTGTCCGCAAGCTTCAGCGCAACCGACTGCTTGCCGACGACTTTATATTGCTTCCCTTCGATATTCTCGAGAATCGAAACGGTGTAATCGCCGTTGCCGAGCTGTAGCGGAAATACTTCTTCCGCTTGCTTGCCCGGAGTGAGCGTGTAGGTGTAGCTGTCGTTGTTATGGCTAATCATGACCTTGGTCGTGACGTTGGCTTTGACGGCGTAATGAATGCCGACGACTCCTTGAGCCAGATTAGCGCTGTTCAGCCAATCGGGCGTTGCGGCGCCGGCTTGCGCTGCCCCGAGTTGAATCGTCGAAAACATGCACAATAAAGCGGTCATAAGAGCGAGGAATTTACGCATTCCTTAAAACTCCCTTCGGTAGCTGGCTGCCATCATGCTGGAAGGCCCTATAGCTTTGCGTCCCTACCTTTCGATAGGTTTGCCATTATCGTATAAAGTTTTATTGGATGAAGAGGAAAGAAGAGAACAAAAAAAGCCTGTTCATTCGGTAGCTGGCTGCCATCATACTGGAAGGCCCTGTAGCTTTGCGTCCCTACCTTTCGATAGGTTTGCCGGTAACGTGAATTTGCTTTTTATGTAGATAGATTATCATAAATTTCTGAACAATGGTAGATATATCCTATATTTTATCGACTTAAGAAGGATTTTTTATGGATTGCGACTCCAGCTTCGCTTGCACAATAAGCCGATGCGTAGGATTAACTAGCGGATCGCATGTTATGAGCGTCAGAATCGAGTCCCGGGCATTGCGGTTCAACACGGTTACGTCGGTCGGCTTAACGACTTTGATCGAATAGACGACATAGCGGTAAGCCGCTTCCGATGTCTGAACGTCGATCTTATCGCCGATCCCAACCTCATTCAACCGATTGAACAGACGTCCCGTCTTGCGGGCGCGATGAGCGGCAATGGCGGTATTGCCGACGGAGCCGAGCGGGCTCGTCTCGGTCAAGCGGGTGGCCGCGTGCTTCATATTAGCTTTCGTAGCCCCTTCGAGAATCGGGAGCTTTAAGTCGATGCGATCAATCGCAATCGTACCGATCAAGTGGTCCGCCGCATCTGCTGCCGCCTCGTCAGAGGAGGGCTCCGATTCGTCGTTGTCCCCATCGTTCAGCAGCTCCGACAAGCGCTTCAATCCTTCCGCTGCGGATGCGCTGGTCGACACCCGCGGTGAGCTGTCGACCGCTTGCGCCGCTTCCGCCAGCAGAGCGGCCTGTTCGCGGTCCGCGCGCCATTCCGACCATTGCGGGTACAGCAATACGACAAGACCGGCAAGCACAATAATCGATGCTAGTAGCCGCATTCGGCATGGCCTCTCTTTCGGTGACAAAATAAAGACGACTGCCGAAGCGGCAAATCAGTCTGACAAAAATGGACATATAGCAGAGAAACGGCTCGTTTCTCTGCTATATGTTTTATTTCGTATGGATTAGGCTCTTTGTCTGCGGAATAGCAGCAGCATTAGTCCGATGGCCAGCAGCGCCGAGCCTGCCGCGTAGTAAGGAGCCGGACTGGCTTCGCCGGTCTGCGGCAGCGCTCCGAGCGGAACCGATTCATCGTCCAGCGAGATGAAGAGGTCTTCTGTCTGGCTGCCGTCAGCCGCTTTCTGATTCGCGGAGTCTGCTTCCGACGACGGCTTGTCCGCTGGCTCCGGTGTTGCGGTGCCCAGCGGCACATCATCGTCGTCCACAACGATGACCTCATGCAACTCGTCTATTGGAGGGTCGGTCGACGATGGCGGATCGACAGGGTCCACCGGGTCGACTGGATCGACAGGATCGACGGGGTCAACCGGATCAACCGGGTCGACAGGGTCAACCGGGTCAACCGGGTCGACAGGATCGACGGGATCAACCGGATCGACGGGGTCAACCGGATCAACCGGGTCGACAGGGTCAACCGGGTCAACCGGGTCGACAGGATCGACGGGGTCAACCGGATCCACCGGGTCGACAGGGTCAACCGGGTCAACCGGGTCGACAGGATCGACGGGGTCAACCGGATCCACCGGGTCGACAGGGTCAACCGGGTCAACCGGGT
>Ga0160470_100367_pt1 | contig 22790 bp, 21 predicted proteins | sample HID1973I_E11MG_FD_108214 | JGI IMG/M metagenome (GOLD analysis project Ga0160470, IMG submission 108214) | Enriched mosquito-associated microbial communities from UW Madison campus, WI, USA - HID1973I_E11 MG | ecosystem: Host-associated > Arthropoda: Insects > Digestive system > Unclassified ... | reverse complement strand
TTAACTCGGCAAATTCAATCGCTCCTGCGTGATCGCTAAGCTGGGTCATCGCCAGCCCGGCGTAGACGCAGGGATTAATCCGTCGAAACGGTTCCAGGTTCATGTCCACATTCAGGGCCAGGCCATGAAAGGAACACCCGTGGCGAATACGCAGCCCCAAAGACGCTATTTTCGCCCCGTTGACGTAGACACCCGGTGCATCCGGCTTGGCCGCTGCCGTGACGCCATAGCTGGCCAGCAGCTCGATCAGGCAGTGCTCCATGCGGGTGACCAGGTCACGCACGCCGAAGCCAAGCTTGCGAACATCGAGCAACAGGTACGCCACCAGTTGACCGGGACCGTGGTAGGTCACCTGTCCGCCGCGATCAACCTGCACCACCGGAATATCACCGGGGAGCAACAAGTGTTCGGCTTTACCGGCCTGGCCCTGGGTAAACACCGGCGGGTGCTCGACCAGCCAGATTTCGTCCGCAGCATCGGTGCCGCGTTCATTGGTGAAGCGTTGCATGGCATGCCAGACCGGCTCGTAAGCCATCTGGCCGAGCTCGCGAAAGCCCAGCGTGCCAGACATCACAGCACCATGTGCACGAAACCGGTAGCCCGCAACTCGCTGTTGATGTCGTACAGCTGTTCTTGACCGGTGGCGATGATGTGCAGCTGGATAGTCGTGTACTTGCCGTTAGTACTCTGGCGTTCAGCAAACGTCTTGAGGTCAACGGTCGCGTGTTTTTCAAGAATCGCGATGATCCTGTCCTTGAAACCCACGCCGGTGTCACCGATTACTTTAATCGGGTAATCCGCGCAGGGAAATTCGATCTTTGGCGCCTTTACTTCGGTATCAGTCATGGCGTAACGGCCTCGTGAGCGTAAGCCGTGGCAACGAACAGGGCCCCGTTCCTTATTGGAACGAGGCCATGCAGGTCCACACTAAATCAGTTGAACAAGCCGTAGAAGAATAGACGGATGCTATCCCACATGCGACGGAAGATACCACCCTCGTCGACCGCGTCCAGAGCGATCAGGTCTGCGCTGTGCACAACCTTGTCGTCCAGTTTCACTTCGACTTTACCGATCACGTCGCCCTTGGCGATTGGCGCAATCAGCTGTGGGTTCATGGTCATGCTGGCGACGAGCTTTTTCAGCTGGCCTTTTGGCAGGGTCATGGTCAGGTCTTCAGCCAGACCGGCCTTGACTTGATTGGTGGTGCCTTTCCAGACAGGAGCCTGAGCCAGCTCGGTGCCTTTCTGATAGAAGGTCTGTGTTTCGAAGAAGCGGAAACCATAAGTCAGCAGCTTCTGGGTTTCGGAAGCACGTGCCACGTCACTGTTGGTGCCGAACACTACCGCGATCAGGCGCATGCCATCACGGACAGCCGAGGACACCATGCAATAGCCGGCTTCATCGGTGTGACCGGTTTTCAGGCCGTCGACGGTTTTGTCGCGCCACAGCAACAGGTTGCGGTTCGGTTGCTTGATGCCGTTCCAGAAGAACTCTTTCTGCGAGTAGATCGCGTAATGAGCCGGGTCTTCGTGGATGATCGCGCGAGCCAGCACGGCCATGTCATGAGCCGACGAGTAATGCTCGGGGTTCGGCAGACCGGTCGGGTTCATGAAGTGGGAGTTGGTCAGCCCCAGATCGGTGGCAGTTTTGTTCATCATGTCGGCGAATGCGTCTTCGCTGCCGGCGATGTGCTCAGAGAGCGCAACACTGGCGTCGTTACCCGACTGAATGATGATGCCGTGCAGCAGGTCGCTGACAGTCACCTGCGAGCCAACCTTGATGAACATCCGCGAACCACCGGTACGCCAGGCGTTTTCGCTGACCGTTACCGGATCGTTTTCGCCGATCTGGCCACGACGGATTTCCAGGGTCGCGATGTAGGCGGTCATCAGCTTGGTCAGGCTGGCCGGAGGCAGACGCTGATCACCATTGTTCTCTACCAGCACGTTGCCGCTGCTGGCGTCCATGAGCACATAGGATTTAGCGGCCAGTTGGGGTGGCGATGGCATCATCTCAACCGCGAACGCGGCAGGCGAGATGAGCAGCGGTACTAGCAGGCACAGTCGTTTGGCAAAGGTGGTGATGTTCATCCGTCTCTCGAAATCGCTAATGGAAACTGCCCGAGGGCAAAACTAATCAGACAGCTTTCTAACGAGCTGTCGCGTGTTCAGTTGTTCACTCAGAGCCCTTGCCGGGCTTTTGTTCTTCAACGAGCCAACAACCAGGTCCACCCCCCAAATAGCAAGTGAACCGTCATTCAAGTACCGCGTACTACTCGGCAGTGACCAGGCTCGGCGAACCGAGATTGGCCAGCCGCACGCTGTTCTGCACTTGCTGGATTTCACCCTGCGAGCCGATTGGCCCCAGGCGAACCCGATGCAGTGTCTGTTGATTGCGCACGATCGAACTGATGAACACCGGAGCGCTCACCATTCCGCTCAGCTTCGATCTCAGGAGTTCTGCAGCGTCCGGGTTGGCGAACGCGCCCACCTGCAGATACTGGCCAGACGCTGGTACAGAAGCGTTTTTTTTTGCATCGATCTGCACGGGCACTACGGCCGCTGCGTGCTGCTGCGGCGGTGGCGTCCATTGTTCGACCGTACCGGCCGACGCGGTAATGACCGGGGCCTTGTTCTGTGCAACCTGCGGCTCGTTAAGCATCAACGGCGCCGGACGACCCTTGGCGGCCCACCACTGCTGCGGATCGATACCTTCGACCTTGACTCGCGCAGTGCCGGTTTCGGCATAGCCGAGCTTCTTGGCAGCCGCGTAGGACAGGTCGATGATCCGGTCCGAATAGAAGGGACCACGATCATTGACCCGCAGGACTACCGACTTGTTATTGTCCAGGTTGGTCACCCGAACGTAACTTGGCAGTGGCAAGGTCTTGTGAGCGGCGCTCATGCCATACAGGTCATACACTTCGCCGTTGGCGGTATTCTGACCATGGAACTTGGTGCCGTACCAGGACGCCGTGCCCGAGGCCACATAAGTCTTGGACTCTTGCAGCGGGAAGTAAGTCTTGCCCAGCACGGTGTACGGGTTGGCCTTGTAGGGGCCGGTGTGCAGGGTTGGCGTGGCATCCGGGATGCGCGATACGTCGACGTCCCACCATGGCGCGCCGTCCTTGTGAGCACGGTTGATGTCCAGCCCCGGCGTCGAGCGCACGGCAGTGGATGAGGATTTCTGAGCCGGCGCACGGCTGGTCGAACAACTGGCGACCAGCACTGCCAACGCGGCGAATGCCATCAGCTTCAGGGGTTTATTCATAGGCAATGCCCGCATTACTTGACGCCCCGTGCTTGGACCAGCTGTTCAGACAGTTGATGTACGGCCATGGCGTACATCACGCTGCGGTTATAACGCGTGATCGCGTAAAAATTCTTCAGGCCCATCCAGTATTCAGGGCCGTTGTCACCTTCCAGGCGGAAAGCGGTGACCGGCATATCATCGCGCAGCGCATCATGACTTGACCACCCCAACGCTCGCAACTCCCCGACGGTTTTAGTCGGTTCAATGCCAGTGGTCAAACCTTCCTCTACCTGATCGCCACGAACATCGGCGCGACTGACCACCGGCTCACCGGAGACCCAGCCGTGACGCTTGAAATAACTGGCGACGCTGCCGATGGCGTCATCCGGGTTGTTCCAGATATTGATGTGGCCGTCACCGTCAAAGTCCACTGCATAGGCGCGAAAGCTGCTGGGCATGAACTGCGGCAGGCCCATCGCCCCGGCGTACGAGCCCTTGAGGGTCAACGGATCGACTTGCTCTTCACGGGCCAGCAGCAGGAACTCACGCAGTTCCTTGCGGAAAAATTCGGCACGAGGAGGATAGTCGAAGCCCAGGGTCGACAATGCGTCGATCACCCGGAAATTCCCGGTATTACGTCCGAAAAAGGTCTCAACCCCAATGATGGACACGATAACCTGCGCCGGCACTCCGTATTCCTGCTCCGCGCGGGCCAGCACGGCCTCGTGCTGACGCCAGAAATCCACGCCCCGGGCGATACGCGCATCGGAGATGAACATTGGCCGGTACTCGTTCCACTGCTTGACCCGCTCGGCAGGTTTCGAGATCGCGTCCAGAATCGACTGCTTGCGCTCGGCTTCGCGGAACACGCCCATCAGCTGCTCACCAGCGAAACCGTAGTCGCGGGTCATTTCACCGACGAATTCAGCCACCTGGGGTGAGCCTTCGTAATCGCCGGCCAGCGCATCTTGCGCTGTGCCAAGGATGCTTACCAGGCCGACCCACGGCGCATATCGAGTCGCCCAGCCACGCATTACTTGCATTGAAATCTTCACCTTATTCAAACTTGTGCGATCCACTTACGATGGGTATGGATCGACATCAAAACCCCAAACGCTGACAGCAGCGTCACCAACGAAGTTCCTCCGTAGCTAATGAACGGCAACGGCACCCCTACAACCGGCAACAGGCCACTGACCATACCGATGTTGACGAAAACGTAAACAAAAAACGTCATGGTCAGGCTGCCCGCGAGCAATTTGCCGAACAATGTCTGGGCCTGAGCGGTAATTACCAGCCCGCGACCGATCAGTAAAAGGTAAATCAGCAGCAGCGCACAAATGCCCACCAGGCCGAATTCTTCGCCCATTACCGCGATAATGAAGTCCGTGTGACTTTCCGGCAGGAAGTCCAGGTGAGACTGGGTGCCCAGCAACCAGCCTTTGCCGAACACACCGCCGGAACCGATGGCCGCTTTCGACTGAATGATGTTCCAGCCAGTGCCAAGCGGATCGCTCTCAGGGTCGAGGAACGTCAGGATTCGCTGCTTCTGGTAGTCGTGCATGATGAAAAACCACATGGCGATGGCCACAGGCACTGCGGCTGCCAGCACACTGATAATCCAGCGCCAGCGCAATCCGCCCATGAACAGCACGAAGGCGCCGCCCGCAAGAATCAGCAGCGAGGTGCCCAGGTCGGGCTGCCGCACAATCAGGATGAAGGGCAGTCCGATCAGGAACAGACTGACGCCCACATGCTTGAGCTGCGGCGGCAAGGTGCGCTTGGACAGGTACCAGGCAATGGTCGCCGGCATCAGGATCTTCATGAATTCCGAGGGCTGGAAGCGAATCACCCCGGGGATGTTGATCCAGCGCGTCGCACCCATGGCGTTGTGGCCCATGACGTCCACCACCACCAGCAAGAGCACGCCGACCACATAACCGACCGGCACCCAGCGAGCCATGAAGCGCGGTTCGAACTGGGCGATAACGACCATCGACACCAGGCCGATGCCAAACGATGTGGCTTGTTTGGCCAGCAGATCCCAGCTCTTGCCACTGGCTGAATAGAGGACGAACAGGCTGCCGGCGGCCAGGGTCAGCAACAGGATCAGTAACGGGCCATCGATGTGCAGTCGTTGCAACAGCGTCGCCCGGCGACGCATCACATCCTCACTGGAGAGCATGCGATCAAAATTATTCATCACGGGCCGTAGCCTCCGCACTGATAGGGCTGGCGTATTCGGCCTTCAATCGGCCGTCCTGGCCCAGAAGCCAGGCATCCATCACTTGGCGTACCACGGGTGCGGCGACGCCAGAACCGGACTCGCCGTTCTCGACCATCACCGACACGACGATTTTCGGGTTGTCGGCCGGCGCAAAGCCCACGAACAAGGCGTGGTCACGGTGACGCTCCTGAACTTTCGAGCGGTCGTACTTCTCACCCTGCTTGATGGCGACCACCTGGGCCGTACCACTCTTGCCGGCGATTCGGTACTGGGAACCTGCAGCGGCCTTGCGCGCGGTACCCCGAGCGCCGTGCATCACCTGCTGCATGCCGTGGTTGACCTTGTTCCAGTCGGACGGGTCTCGCAGGACGATATTCGGCATCGGGTTTTCATCTTTCGGTCTTTCACCTTCGACGGTCTTGGCCAGGTGCGGGCGGTTCCAGATGCCTTTGTTGGCGACCAGCGCCGTGGCTTGCGCCAATTGCAGTGGCGTCGACTGCATGTAACCCTGACCGATCCCGAGAATCAGTGTTTCGCCCGGGAACCACGCCTGACGACGGGTTGCACGCTTCCATTCACGGGACGGCATCAAGCCCGGCGACTCCTCGAACATGTCCAGAGAGACCTTCTGGCCGATGCCGAACTTGCCCATGTAGGCGGACAGTCGATCGATGCCCAGCTTGTGGGCCAGGTCATAGAAGTAGGTGTCGTTGGACCGCATGATTGCCGTATCGAGGTCCACGAAGCCGTCGCCGCTGCGGTTCCAGTTACGGTACTTGTGATCGTAATTGGGCAGTTGGTAATAGCCAGGGTCGAAGACTCGGGTCGACGCAGTGACCACACCCGAATCCAGTCCTGCGATGGCCACGGCGGGCTTGATGGTCGAGCCAGGCGGGTACAGACCTCGCAGGACACGGTTGAACAGCGGACGATCAATGGAGTCACGCAGCTCTGCATACGCCTTGAAGCTGATGCCTGTCACAAACAGGTTCGGATCGAAACTCGGCTGACTGACCATCGCCAGCACTTCGCCGGTCGCCGGGTCCAGCGCCACAACGGCGCCACGCCGACCGCCCAGCGCCGCTTCTGCGGCTTCCTGCAATTTGATGTCCAGGCTCAGGACGATGTCCTTGCCGGGAATCGGATCGGTACGCTTGAGCACACGCAACACGCGGCCTCGAGCGTTGGTTTCGACTTCCTCGTAACCCACCTGACCGTGCAACTCGGGCTCGTAGAAGCGCTCGATGCCGGTTTTGCCAATTTGATGGGTGCCGCTGTAACTCACCGGGTCCAGAGTCTTCAGCTCTTTCTCGTTGATCCGCCCCATGTAACCCACGGAGTGTGCAAAATGCGCACCCTGCGGGTAGTGACGGACCAGCTGCGCGACCACTTCTACCCCTGGCAGGCGGAACTGGTTCACGGCGATTCGTGCTATCTGCTCTTCGGTCAACTCGAACAGGATCGGCACCGGCTCGAACGGCCGACGCCCCTGCCGCATGCGCTTCTCGAAAATCACCCGATCCTCAGGCGTCAGCTCCAATACCTGGACGATCACGTCGAGCACTTGCTGCCAGTCGCCAGAGCGCTCACGGGTCATGCTCAGGCTGAAGCTGGGCCGGTTGTCGGCAATGACCACACCGTTGCGGTCGAAAATCAGCCCACGGGGCGGCGGAATCGGCTGCACATGGACGCGGTTGTTTTCCGAAAGGGTCGAGTGGTACTCGTACTGAATCACCTGGAGGAAATACAGCCGCGCGATCAGCACACAAATCAGCACCACCACCGCAATAGCCCCGAACACGACGCGGCCACGCACCAGACGGGCGTCTTTTTCGTGGTCCTTGATGCGGATCGGCTGAGGCATGAGGGCAGAACTACTTGTGGTAAGGGTGGCCGGACAGCACTGTCCAGGCACGATACAGCTGTTCGCCGATCAGGATCCGCACCAGCGGGTGCGGCAACGTCAACGGCGAGAGCGACCAGCGCTGATCCGCCCGCGCGCACACTTCCGGCGCCAGCCCTTCCGGGCCACCGACCATGAAATTCACTGTGCGCGAGTCCAGCCGCCAGCGATCGAGCTCGACCGCCAGTTGCTCGGTGCTCCAGGGCTTGCCGTGGACTTCGAGTGTGACAATCCGCTCGTTCGGCCCGACCTTGGCCAGCATGGCTTCGCCTTCCTGGCGGATGAAACGAGCCACGTCGGCGTTTTTGCCACGGGTGTTGAGCGGTATTTCCACCAGTTCCAGCGCCAGCTCGGAAGGAAGACGCTTGGCATATTCATGCCAGCCTTCTTCCACCCATTTGGGCATGCGTGAACCGACGGCGATCAGTCGCAGTCGCACAGCGAACCCTTATTGCTGGTCTTTGTTGAGCTTGGTGAAATGCTCATGGGTGTTCTCTGGGCTGTGGTGTGCAGCGCTGGCCGAACGGCTTTGCTCGGCACCGGCCCACAGACGCTCCAGGTCATAGAACTGACGGGCAGAGGCCGTCATCATGTGCACGATGACATCATCCATGTCCAGCAGGACCCAATCGCTGTCGCCCTTGCCTTCTTCACCCAGTGGCTTGACGCCCTGGGCTTTGACGGCTTCGCGGACTTTGTCGAGCATCGCGCCGATCTGGCGGTTGGACGTACCGGTCGCGATGATCATGAAGTCGGTGATGCTCTGCTTTTCACGAACGTCGATGACCTGGATGTCCTGGCCCTTCACGTCTTCCAGGGCTGCTACGGCAACCTTGACCAGTTCTTCGCCACGCAGCTCCGGCCCGGTCGGGGCTTCTACTGGCAGCGGGGCGCTCTTGAACGTGCCTTTGCGCTTTACTTTGGTTTGGTCTTTGTCAGTCATATAAAACTCGTTTTGCTCGTATGTTCAGGCGCTTCAATACACGTTGTTGCACGTGCCTTGAGGCACTCCTATTCAGTTCGACGCACGGTAAAGTCCGTGCGCATCGATGTAGGCCAGGACCGCGTCGGGCACCAGGAAACGTACCGACTTACCGCTGGCCAGCAGTTGACGGATCTGGGTGGCGGATACCGCAAGCGGTGTCTGCCAGACGAATGCAATCTGTCGGCTCGGCCCTTTGAGGGCTAGCGGGTCGCTCACCGAGCGCGCTGCCAGCAGGTTGCGCAAGGCATCCGGCGGTTCGCTGTCGGCATCCGGGCGTTGCAGCACCAGGATGTGGCAATGCTGGAGCAACTCTTCCCAGCGGTGCCAAGTGGGCAGGCCGCAAAAAGCGTCCCAGCCCAAAAGTAGAAAAACCTGGTCTTCAGCGGCCAGCTCGGCACGCATCAGTTCCAGGGTATCGATGGTGTAGGACGGTTTGTCCCGCTGCAATTCGCGGGCGTCCACTACCAACGGCGCCACACCGGCCACCGCGCACTCAACCATCGCCAGACGGTCTTTTGCCGACACTTGCGGCGTGCCGCGATGAGGCGGCCGGGCACTCGGCGTCAGCCGCAACTCATCCAGCGCCAGCGATTCGGCGACTTCCAGTGCACCGCGCAAATGGCCGATGTGCACCGGGTCGAACGTTCCACCCAGCATACCAATGCGTCGCGGAGCAGGCTCGCGGGCAGGATCCGGCGTTGTCAGATCGAGGTCGCCCAAGTCAAACAGACGCCTGGCCGCGCAACTGGCCATCACCGACCACGATGTACTTCTCGCAGGTCAGACCTTCGAGACCCACCGGGCCACGGGCGTGCAGCTTATCAGTAGAAATGCCAATCTCGGCACCCAATCCGTATTCGAAGCCATCGGCGAAGCACGTCGGGGTGTTGATCATCACCGACGCCGAATCGACTTCCGCCACAAAACGCCGGGTATCGCCGACGTTTTCGCTGACGATCGAATCGGTGTGATGGGAGCCGTACTGATTGATGTGTTCGATCGCCTGGTCCAGGCCATCCACGATACGGATCGACAGAACCGGCGCCAGGTATTCGGTATTCCAGTCTTCTTCCGTCGCCGCTACCGCATCGATGATCGCCCGGGTGCGCTCACAACCACGTAGCTCAACGCCTTTTTCGCGGAACTGTGCAGCCATGGACGGCAGGAAATCCCTGGCAACGGCTTGATCCACCAGCAGCGTTTCCATGGCGCCACAAATGCCATAACGGTAGGTCTTGGCATTGAAGGCGATGCGCTGGGCTTTCGGGAGATCGGCATACGCACTGACATAAACATGGCAGATGCCGTCCAGATGCTTGATCACGGGTACACGGGCATCGCGGCTGACACGCTCGATCAGGCCACGGCCGCCACGGGGCACGATGACGTCGACGTATTCCGGCATGGTGATCAGCGCGCCAACGGCGGCACGGTCGGTGGTTTCGACCACTTGCACGACGGCGGCCGGCAGTTCTGCCTCGGCCAGACCGCGCTGGATGCAAGCGGCAATCGCCCGGTTGGAATGGATCGCTTCGGAGCCGCCACGCAGAATGGTCGCGTTGCCGGACTTCAGACACAGGCTTGCAGCGTCGATGGTCACGTTGGGGCGGGATTCATAGATGATCCCGATCACACCCAGCGGTACGCGCATCTTGCCGACCTGAATACCCGATGGCCGAAAACTCATGTCGCGTATGGCACCCACCGGGTCCGGCAGGGCTGCGACCTGGCGCAAGCCGACGATCATGCCGTCGATGCGATCCGGCGTCAGCGCCAGGCGCTCGAGCAATGCGGGCTCAAGACCATTGGCGCGGCCAGCAGCCAGATCCAGTTCATTGGCAGCGGTCAGCTCGGCGCGTGCAGCGTCCAGCGCATTGGCGGCAGCTTGCAGGGCGCGGTTTTTCTGCGCGGTGCTGGCACGGCCGATGACGCGGGATGCTTCGCGAGCAGCGCGACCCAGGCGGGTCATGTAGTCAAGAACGGACTCAGTCATGGTCTTGGCGAGGTCTTAGATAAGGTTTGATAAAGAGTAAAGCGGCAGATTATAGCTGTCGTGTCTCCTGACTAACAGCAGTGACGGGCGGATGGTCGAAATGGAAGGCCATTTGCCGACGTTCAGACGTGATTAAGCTTCAAATTGTTATCATCACGACTCATTCACCGCTGATAAACGCTACTGATCATGACCAATCTGACTCTTCGAGCATCCGCTACGCGGCAGCCCAAGGCGCTTCCAGATGCGTTTTTCAACCGCGACGCCCAAACGCTGGCCCGGGATTTACTCGGCAAAGTTATCCGCCATCGGGTCGGTGATCTGTGGCTCAGTGCCCGAATCATCGAAACCGAGGCCTATTATTTCGACGAAAAAGGCAGCCACGCCTCACTCGGCTATACAGAAAAGCGTAAGGCTTTGTTTCTGGATGGTGGCCACATCTACATGTATTACGCCCGAGGTGGCGACTCCCTGAACTTCAGCGCCCACGGTCCCGGCAACGCCGTACTGATCAAATCGGCCTATCCCTGGACGGATGACCTGAGTGGACCGGCAAGCCTGGCGCAGATGTTGCTCAACAGCCCCGACGCTCAGGGACGCCCTCGCCCCTCGCAAAAGCTGTGTGCCGGCCAGACCTTGCTGTGCAAGGCGCTGGGGCTGAAAGTCCCCGTATGGGACGCCAAGCGCTTCGATCATGAGATATTGCTGGTGGAAGATACCGGTCCTGCCCCTACCCACATCATTCAAACCACACGATTGGGCATCCCCCATGGACGTGACGAACACCTGATGTACCGCTTCGTTGATGGTGCCTACGCGCCCTATTGCACGCGGAACCCGTTGCGACGGGGGCAGGTCGAAGGGCGGGATTATTTTTTGCTATGAACATCCTCTTCCCGTAGGAGCTGCCGCAGGCTGCGATCTTTTGACTTTATTGATTGAAGCAAAGATCGCAGCCTGCGGCAGCTCCTACAGGATCAATCGAAACAGTTGGAGTTGTATGTATGGGCCCATGGCTCGATAGCGTGACCGGTTGGCTGACGGTGAATCCACAATGGCTGGCTGCGGCGGTGTTCATCGTGGCGTTTGTGGAGTGCCTGGCGATTGCCGGGCTGATCGTGCCTGGCACGGTGCTGCTGTTTGCCGTCGCGGTGTTGGCGGGCAGTGGAGCCCTGTCACTGAGCGAAACCCTGCTGCTGGGTTTCATGGCCGGCGTTCTGGGCGACATCGTTTCCTACTTCATTGGACGTCATTTCCATCAGAACATCCGGCGCCTTCCGGGCCTGCGTCACCACCCGGAATGGATCGCCGGGGCTGAGACCTATTTCCAGCGCTACGGTATCGCCAGCCTGCTAGTCGGACGTTTTATCGGTCCGCTACGCCCCATGCTGCCAATGGTCGCCGGGATGTTCGACATGCCTTTCCCGCGCTTTCTCGCCATCAGCTTGCTGGCCGCTGCGGGCTGGAGCGTCGCTTATCTTCTGCCCGGCTGGGCCACGGGCGCGGCAATACGCTTGCCACTGCCGGAAGGGTTCTGGCCTGAAGCGGGTATCGTCGCGGGGAGCATTGCGGCAATGGTCGGCCTGAGTATCACTAGCAGTATGCGCCGCCACCGCAAAGCAACGGTGCTGATTGCAGGCATGAGTTTTTTGATTCTTGCAGGCCTGTTCATTGGCTATCCGCACCTTACCGCTCTTGATCAGGGCGTGATGACGCTCATCCAGGAACATCGCAAACCGATGCTCGATGAGGTCGCCGTCACGTTCACGCTGATCGGCGAGTTCCGCAACATGCTGATGTTCAGCGCCCTGCTGACAGGCCTGCTGCTGCTTACCCGACAGTGGCGACAAGCGATATTCGCTGGCAGCACTCTGCTCTTCACGGCACTGGCCAATACCGCGACGAAGCAATTTTTCGCCCGGGTGCGTCCTGAGGTGTTGAGTGATCCGCTGGTGAGCTACAGCATGCCTAGCGGGCATGCCTCTGGCGCTTTCGCGCTGTTCCTGACCCTGGCTGTGCTGGCCGGGCGCGGACAACCGCCGCGGCTGCGTCTGACGTGGTTGCTATTGGGATGCCTGCCGGCGTTGTCGATCGCCCTGTCACGGGTGTATCTGGGCGCGCATTGGCCGACCGATGTGGTGGCTGGTGCGATGCTCGCCGCGTGCGTATGTGCTGCAAGCCTTTGGCTGATTCAGCGCAAGGAACCGCTCAACGCCATGCCACCCCGGGTCTGGTGGTTAGTGCTGCCGGCCCTGACGATACTGTTCGGCTTTTTCGCGCTAAGGCATTTGCCGCACGCGATGTTGAGGTATGCCTACTGAGTTTGCTGACAAAAGTCCCGTAGCAGCTCTTCTGTGGGAGCAGAGCTTGCTCGCGATGGCAGTGCGCCAGGAAGTCTTGGTGTCGACTGACACGCCGCCATCGCGAGCAAGCTCTGCTCCTACAGGTTTTCGGGCCTCGCAGGCTCGGCAGCTGCTACAAGTCCTACAGCGGTTATAAAAGCTTGCAGCGTTCAGGCAAACAACTCGCCTTGCAACTCATCCAGCAACGCCTGAATGGCATCCAGCCGCTGCTGTGGATCATCGAGTTGCAGCAGATCAATCTTGTCCACTTCGGCAAACGGCAGCAGATAAGCAAGCTGGTTGGCCAGAGACTGCTGACCGGTGGCTTCGGTGCCCATGTTCAATGCTTCAACCATCGGATGTTCGGCCAGTGCCTTGAGCAAGGCGACCAGATCGGCATCCTCATCCTGCAAAGGTTGCTCTGGCTCGTCTTCCAGCCACTCGACTTCGGCAATCGTCAACTGATCGCGCTGGACCTCGGTGCGCAACACATTGAAACGCCGCCCGCCCTGCACGCGAATGCCCAACAAGCCATTTTCCTGCTGCTTGAAGTCGGTGATCAGTGCTTCACAGCCCACCAGTGCATAGCCCTCGGGAGCAAGCCCCACCTCTTCGCCGTCGAGGATGCACACCACGCCAAAACCGCCGCCCTGCTTCATGCAGCGGCCGATCATGTCCAGGTAGCGCGCTTCGAAGATCTGCAAATCGAGAATGCAGCCAGGAAACAACACTGTGTTCAGCGGAAAAAGCGGCAAGCTCATAGACATTTCCTTACACCACCATCGACACCGCCAACGGCAGGAACACCGCCGTGGCCACGCCCATCAGACTCATCGCCAACGCCGCGAAGGCGCCGCACTCTTCACTTTCCTGCATCGCCACCGCCGTGCCGACCGCGTGGGCGGTCATGCCCAGGGCCATACCGCGGGCTTCGGCGCTGTGCACACCCAGTCGGGTCAACAGGCTTGGCCCGAAGATCGCCCCGATCACGCCGGTGATCAGCACAAACACCGCCGCCAATGCCGCGACACCACCAATCTGCTCGGCCACCAACATGGCGATCGGCGACGTCACCGACTTTGGCGCCATCGTCATCAGGATCATGTGTTCGGCGCCAAACCACCAGCCTAGCAACACGCCCATCCCCGTGGCGACGACACCGCCTATCACCAGCGTAGTAAATATCGGCCAGAACAACTGCCGAATCCGTCGCAGATTCAGGTAAAGCGGAACGGCCAGTGCAACCGTCGCCGGCCCTAACAGGATGCTGAGAATCTCGGTGCTTTTGCGGTATTCGGCGTAGGTCAGACCACAACTGATCAACACGCCGATCACCAACAGCATGGAGACCAGCACCGGCTGCAAAAAGATCCAGCGGGTTTTCTCGAACGCCGCCAACACCAACTGATAGGCGCCAAGCGTGATCCCGATACCGAACAACGGATGGTGGATTACTGACGCCCAGGCGCCGTGCCAATCGAAAATCATTGGCTGTCCTCGGGATGCGCATGACGCTTGACCATGCGCTGCATCAGCACGCCGGCAAACGCCATGGACAGCAGGAGCGACAACACCAGGGCGCCGACGATGGCCCAGAAGTCAGCGGCAATGTCCTTGGCATACACCATCACGCCCACTGCCGGCGGTACCAGCAGCAACGGCAGATAACGCAACAGACTGCTGGCTGCCAGGTTCAGAGGTTCGTCCACCTGGCCACGGAATATCAGGAACACCAGCAGCAACAGCAGGCCGACGATAGGCCCCGGCAGCACCGGCAGAAACAGGTGATTGATCGCTGTGCCGAGCAATTGGAACAGCACCAGCCAGGTTAAACCTCGTAACAACATCCTTAAACCTCCTGCAGAACCCGTCCCCCGCGGTAGCGGGCAGAGCATTATAAGCACGTCATCGCTATAGATCGGCATTCGCCAAAAGCATGGTCAGTTGACCTTGGCCCATTGCCATGTTGATCTAAAGTGGTAATTCGGGAGGTCAAATCCCCCCACCTAAAAACTATAAAACCGATGAACCCAAGGAGAGTCTCAATGCCCTATGTTCCCGTTGCAGAGCTCAAAGATTATGTCGGCAAGGAACTTGGATGTTCCGAATGGCTCACCATCGATCAGGAGCGCATCAACCTGTTCGCCGAAGCCACCGGGGATTATCAGTTCATCCATGTCGACCCGGTCAAAGCCGCGCAAACGCCTTTCGGCAGCACTATCGCCCACGGCTTCCTGTCGCTGTCACTGATCCCGAAACTCATGGAAGACATCCTCGTCCTGCCTGAAGGCCTGAAGATGGTGGTCAATTACGGCCTCGACAGCGTGCGGTTCATTCAACCGGTCAAGGTCAATTCCAAAGTAAGACTCAAGGTCGAACTGAGCGAAGTCAACGAGAAGAAACCCGGCCAATGGCTGCTCAAAGCCACCGCCACGCTTGAGATTGAAGGCTCGGACAAGCCGGCGTACATCGCCGAACCCCTGTCACTCTGCTTCGTGTAAACCAACTCGGATGCGAAGCAGCTCATGCTGTTTCGCGCCCCCTCTCTATATATAAGTGATAGAGCTGCGGCATACTCGGTCGCCTAATTGCCCGGATCCCGCTATGCGCTCGATTGCCCTCCTCGCCTTGACCCTGATGCTGACCGCTTGCGGCGACGGTGAATCACTGTTGCCCCCTGACGCTCGTTTGCCGGACGGTGGGCGTTATCGCGGCGATCTGGTCAACGGACTGCTGCAAGGCCAGGGCCGCATCGACTACCCGAACAGCAGCTGGTACGCCGGCGAGTTCGACAAAGGGCAATGGCATGGCCAGGGGGAATGGCACGGTAGCAACGGCGAGGTCTATCGCGGGCAATTCAATCAAGGGCTGTTCGACGGCCAAGGCACGCTGACCACCAATGGCAGCAGCTACACCGGCGGGTTCAAGGCGGGTCGGCGTGACGGCGAAGGCACCCTCAAAGAAAACGGCATGACCTACCGTGGCGAGTTCAAGGCCGACCAGTATTCCGGGCTCGGTCGACTCGAACTCGACGACGGCAGTTCGTACCAAGGTCAATTCGCGCACGGCAAACCCAATGGTGAAGGTCAGCGCGGCGACGCCAGCGGCAATCAATTCACCGGGCATTTCGTCGACGGACAGCTGGAAGGCAACGGAACATTCAACAGTGCCGACGGCGACATCTATGTCGGCAGCTTCAAGAACAATCAATTGCACGGCAAGGGCCGCTACGAAAACGCCGACGGCGATGTCTGGCTTGGGCAATTCAAGGAAGGATCGCTGAATGGCAAGGGCGAGTTGATCGGCGCCGATGGCAGTCACTACATCGGCCACTTCAGCGACTGGCGCTTTAGCGGCCCGGGTCGACTGAACCTGCCAGACGGCAGCTTCTACATCGGCCAGTTCGACAACGACAGTTATTCGGGCCGCGGCACCCTGGTATTGACTGATGGTACCGTGCAAAGCGGCACCTGGATCAATGGCCAGCGAGTCCGCGACGCTGACGGCAAGCTGCTGCCCGACAGCCTCGAACTCGGTCTTTTGGCTCAGGGCCGCTTGCTCGAAGAAACGCTGGCCAGCGTGCCCGCCTCGACCCCGGCGATCGAGCTCTACACCTTGACCCTCGGCGGTGATGGCAAGCAGAGCGTGTTCCTGCGTGAATCCGACTATGTCAGCAACATGCTCAGCAGCCGATTTGGTGCTTACGGCCAGATTCGCCTGGTCAATCATCGCGACCATCTCGTCGATCGGCCGATGGCCACCCGGGAAAACCTGCGCCGCGCCGCCGCGACCCTGGCCGAACGCAGCGGACCGGAAGATTTGATCTTCATCTACCTGACCAGCCACGGCAGCAGCGAGCACGAACTGGTGCTCGACCAGCCACGTATGGAGCTGTCAGACCTGCCGGCCGACGAACTCGCCGCCGTGCTGGCCCCGCTGAAAAACCGCGACAAGATCATTGTCATCTCGTCGTGCTATTCCGGTGGTTTCATCCCGATGCTCAAGGATGAACGCACCCTGATCATGACAGCGTCCCGCGCCGACCGTGTGTCGTTCGGCTGCTCGGAAGAAGCCAACTTCACCTACTTCGGTGACGCCCTGTTCGCCCAGGCACTGAACCAGACAGACGATCTTGAGCAGGCGTTCAAGCTGGCCAAGGCTACAGTGGCCGAGCGTGAGCTCGCGGACAGCTTCGAGGCCTCTGAACCGCAGATCTGGGCGCCGAAGACGGTCCTGTCCCACTGGCAGTTGTTGCGCAAACAACAAGCACGCAAGGCATTGCAAAGTGTCTCTATCAGCAGCAAGGATGCAAAGAGCAACTAAGCTGACAGTATCAAGGGAGAAACACTATGTACTTGACGCCTCAGCACGTACTGCTTGCCGGAGCTACCGGGTTAACCGGTGAACACTTGCTTGACCGCCTGCTTAACGAACCCACGATTACCCGGGTTTTGGCCCCTTCACGCCGGCCATTGGCCAAACATCCCCATCTGGAAAATCCCGTCGGCGACCCGGCAGTATTCCTGCCCCAACTTAACGGTCGCGTCGACATCGCCTACTGCTGCCTGGGCACCACGATCAAACAGGCAGGCTCGGAAGAGGCGTTCCGCGCAGTGGACCTGGACATGGTGGTGGCCTTCGCCAAACGTGCCCGAGAGATGGGTGCACGGCACCTGATCGTGATCAGCGCGCTGGGGGCCGATCGCAGGTCCTCGGTTTTCTATAACCGGGTCAAAGGCGAGATGGAATACGCGCTGCGTGAGCAAGACTGGCCGCAACTGACCATTTGCCGCCCATCACTGCTGCTGGGTGATCGGCTGGAACCGCGTTTTGCCGAGAAAGTGGCAGGCCCTTTGTCTCGACTGATTCCGGGTAAATACCACGGTATCGAAGCTTGCCAGCTGGCCCGCGCAATGTGGCGGTTGGCACTGGAAGAGCAGGATGGTGTGCGGGTGGTTGAATCGGATGAACTGAGGAAGTTGGGTAAGTAAGATCAAAAGATCGTCCGAACGCGGCCCGAGCCTTCGGCAGCTCCTACAGGTGTACACATTCCCCCTGTAGGAGCTGCCGAAGGCTCGGGCCGCGTTCGGACGATCTTTTGCCTTCTACAATCCGCCAGTCGCCTGAAAACCCACGCCGAGCACCGTCAACACAGACAACGGCAACAACAGCGTATCGAGCAAGGCACTGGCCGGCAGATCAATGCCCGGATAGCTCGGCGCCTCGGCGCCAAACCTGTCCATCGCACAGCAACCGCCGTTCATGGCATACAAATCCAGTCGAGTCCCTGAGTACACAACCGGCGCCCCAGGCTTGGCGGCATCCAGCGTGCGCGCCGTGGCACAGCCCGCCAATTGCAACGCCAGGATGATCGTCAGCAGCCTATTCATCGCTGGTCAGATGGTGCTCACCCCAACGCGGCAACATGTCCTGGGGAATGTTCAGCAGATTGAGGATCCGCGCCACCACGAAGTCGATCAGGTCATCAATGGTCTGTGGTTGATGATAGAAGCCCGGCGACGCCGGCAAAATCGTTACGCCCATGTTCGACAACTTGAGCATGTGTTCCAGATGGATGCTCGAGTACGGCGCCTCACGCGGTACCAGAATCAACTGGCGACGCTCCTTCAACGTCACGTCGGCGGCACGTTCGATCAGGTTGTTGCACGCTCCCGTCGCGATTGCCGACAAGGTCCCGGTCGAACAGGGTACGACCACCATCGCCGCCGGTGCGCCAGAACCAGAGGCCACGGGCGACATCCAGTCTTCCTTGCCGTACACGCGAATTTGCCCAGCGGCAGCGCCGGTGTATTCGGTGAGAAAGGCCTGCATCATCTGGGTTTTCGGTGGCAGGGTGACGTCCGTCTCGGTGGCCATCACCAACTGAGCGGCCTTGGAAATGAGGAAGTGCACCTCGCGGTCCTCGCGCACCAGGCAGTCCAGAAGGCGCAAACCGTACTGGGCGCCCGAAGCGCCGGTCATTGCCAGCGTGATGCGTTCCGGACCGTTGTTCATTGCAGGGCCTCGGCGAGTTTGCCGTGCAGGCCGCCGAAGCCGCCGTTGCTCATGATCACCACGTGAGTGCCTGGCTGGGCCTGGCTTTTCACGCGCTCGATGATGCCTTCCAGCGTATCGCTGACGATCGAGGGCACGGTGCACAGCGCGGCAGTGCCCGCCAGGTCCCAACCGAGGTTGGCCGGCGCGTACCAGATCACCTGATCGGCATCGTTCACACTTTCCGGCAAGCCATCGCGGTGCGCGCCAAGCTTCATGGAGTTGGAGCGAGGTTCAATGATCGCAATCAGCGGAGCGTCACCGATGCGCTTGCGCAGGCCGTCGAGCGTCGTGGCAATGGCCGTCGGGTGGTGAGCGAAGTCGTCGTAAATAGTGATTCCACGGACTTCGGCAACTTTCTCCATCCGGCGTTTCACGCTTTTGAATGCGCTCAATGCAGTAATCCCCATGGACGGCACAACACCGACATGCCGCGCCGCAGCTAACGTTGCCAACGCGTTGGCAACGTTGTGCTGACCGGTCATGTCCCACTCGACCACGCCTTGAACCACACCTTCGAACATCACTTCGAAGGCAGAACCGTCTTCGCTGAGCAACTTGACCTGCCACTGACCACCCGCACCGGTGGTTTGAACCGGCGTCCAGCAGCCCATTTCGATCACTCGCTGCAACGCGGGCTCGGTGGTCGGATGGATCACCAGGCCTTCGCTGGGAATCGTGCGCACCAGATGATGAAATTGGCGCTCGATTGCCGGAAGATCGGGGAAGATATCCGCATGATCGAACTCAAGATTGTTCAGGATCGCGGTGCGCGGACGGTAGTGAACAAACTTTGAGCGCTTGTCGAAGAAGGCACTGTCGTATTCATCCGCTTCAATCACGAAAAACGGTGTGTCGCCCAGTCGCGCCGACACCGAGAAGTTTTGCGGGACACCACCGATCAGGAAGCCCGGGCTCATGCCGGCGTGCTCCAGCACCCAGGCCAGCATGCTGCTGGTGGTGGTCTTGCCATGAGTGCCGGCGACGGCCAGCACCCAGCGGCCTTGCAGCACGTGATCTGCCAGCCATTGCGGGCCGGAAACGTAAGGCAGGCCTTTATTCAGTACATATTCAACGGCCGGGTTGCCGCGGGACATGGCGTTGCCGATCACCACCAGATCCGGTGCCGGATCCAGTTGGGAGGGGTCGTAACCCTGGGTCAGCTCAATGCCTTGAGCCTCAAGCTGAGTGCTCATCGGCGGATAGACGTTGGCATCGGAACCCGTTACGTGATGGCCCAGCTCTTTGGCCAGAACCGCCATCGAACCCATGAAAGTGCCGCAGATACCAAGAATATGAATGTGCATAGTCGACCTCGTAAAACATGGCCGCAGGTTAGCGTAGGGTGGGAAAATTCGCACCTTTGTTTCAGGCTGATCGCTCCTGAAGGTTCGTGCACATGATCGTTCCCACGCTCCGCGTGGGAATACAGCCCGGGACGCTACGCGTCCCATCCAGGGCCGAACGCGGAGCGTTCGTTGACGCATTCCCACGCAGAGCGTGGGAACGATCGGTTACGCGGAACGGGCAATGCCATGTTTACGCAGCTTTCTATAGAGCGTGTTGCGACTAACACCCAGCAGCTCAGCGGTATGCGTCATATGCCACCGCTGTTGCTCCAACGCATTCAACAACGCCAACCGCTCGGCATCCTCCAGCGGAAACTCCGAGGACTCTTCAACCGCCGACACCGCCTCAGGGCGAACCTGCCGAATCATCACAGGCAAATCGTCCAGACCGATTCGTCCGCCGTCACACAACGCAGCCAGCGTGCGCAGCACATTACGTAACTGCCGAACGTTACCGGGCCAGGCGAAATCCAGCAGCGCCTGTCGCGCCAATCCGTCGATGACCACCGTTTCTCCGCCAGCTTCTTGCGCCAGTAAAAAGTCGAGTAATTCTGATTTATCGGTTCGCTCGCACAACGCCGGCAACGCGACCTCCAGCCCATTGAGCCGGTAATACAAATCCTCGCGGAAACTGCCGTCCTGCACCCGCTCCATCAAATTGCGGTGAGTGGCGCTGATGATCCGCACGTTGACCGACTCCGGCTCACCACCGATCGGCACCACCTGCCGGTCTTCCAGCACTCGTAACAGTCGGGTTTGCATGGCCAGCGGCATGTCGCCGATTTCATCGAGGAACAGCGTGCCGCCATCGGCCTGCTGCAACTTGCCGCGCATGCCTTCCTTGCGTGCGCCCGTGAAACTGCCGCCGCGGTAACCGAACAGTTCACTCTCGATAAGGCTTTCCGGAATGGCCGCGCAGTTGAGGGCTACGAACGCTTTTTCGGCCCGCTGACTGGCGTTGTGCACAGCCTTGGCGAACGCTTCCTTGCCGGAGCCGGTTTCGCCATTGATCAACAGCGGCACGTCCCGCTCGAAGACTCGCAAGGATTTGCGGAAGTCTTCCTGCAGCGATGCATCGCCAAGACAAATACCGGACAAACGTGGACGGTCGGCAATGATCGGGCGCTGCACCACTGGCGCCGGGATGCTACGGGGTTGTCCGCGCAACAACGCAAACAAGTGCCGCCCGTCACGCGTGCGCAACGGCCAACTCGCACTGGCGTTGATGCTGGCGCGGCCCAGCAGTTCATCCAGCGAGCAGTCGAAAAACGCCTCGACCGGCTTGCCCAGAAGCCCGCCGCGTACATGCCCCAATAGATTCAACGCACTTTGGTTGACGGCGCTGATCCGCCCTTCCCCGTCGAACGCCAGCAACCCTTCGCTGAACAGCCCGACGGATTCGGCCTGCAGGTGAAAACGCAGCAACCATTGGTTGTCGAAGTAGCGCAGGAAATAGCAGCTTTCAATCATCTTGGCCGAAAGATTGACCAGGGCCATGGTATGGAACTGGCTCTGGCGCGAGACGTCGTGACGCGCGGAAGACACGTCGAGCACGGCCAACAGCTCGCCATGCGGATCGAAGACCGGGCTGGCCGAACAGGTCAAACCGGTGTGTCGACCACGAAAGTGTTCGTCCTGGTGAATGGTCAGAGACTGCCGCTCCACCAGGCAGGTGCCGATACCGTTGGTGCCTTCGCAGGCTTCGCTCCAGTCGGCGCCCAGCCACAGGCCGGCGCGTTCGAAAATCTTCCGCTCGGTGGGAGCCGTGACGCAATTGAGGATGACGCCGCGAGCGTCGGTCAGCAGCACCGCATGTCCGGCGCCGGAAAGTTGCTGATGGAGACTGGTCATTTCAGTGCCGGCAATCTGCAGCACTTGCTGCAAGCGTTCGCGGCTTTCCAGGACGCGGCCGTGTTCCAGCACGGTCGGCGCAATCGTCAGGGCCGGGTCGAGGTGATAATCCTCAAGACAACGTAGCCAGGAGCGGGCAATGGACGGGTCACTGCCAGGACCGCGCAGACGGGATTTCCCCTGAGTGACGGTCAAGACTTGCTGGGCATGGCGGCTTAAATGATTGTCGTGCATTTTCTTGTTCTTCTCCCTGCCGGGTCTGATTCGCCCCGTGTAGCAGCTGCCGAAGGCTGCGTTCGGCTGCGGAGCAGTCGTAAAACCGTATTCGATATTTCAATGCCAAACCGAGGCGAGTGCTTCGCACTCGAACGCAGCCTTCGGCAGCTGCTACAGACAGTGTGTGGCCGAGCATCCTCCAGCCCAGCGAGTATTGCAATGCTCGCGAGACTCGCCGGTCACAGGCTGCACCAAAACCGGTACAAACTGTCACATAGCCTGTACCGAAACCGTCACAGACGCCCTCCGCCCGTCCGACTGAAACTCCCCAACACCTTGATTTGCCTGACCTGCAAGGCAGTGGCCCGACCTTTGCTCTACGCTTATAACAAGCGCACATGCGCTCTCCCTTATAAGCACAAAAGCCAAGGAGAAATCACCATGCGTTACGCTCACCCCGGTACTGAAGGCGCTATCGTTTCGTTTAAAAGCAAATACGGTAACTACATCGGCGGCGAGTTCGTCGCGCCTGTCAAAGGTCAGTACTTCACCAATACTTCGCCAGTCAATGGCCAGCCCATTGCCGAATTCCCGCGCTCCACGGCCGAAGACATCGAC
>Ga0160470_100366_pt1 | contig 22799 bp, 21 predicted proteins | sample HID1973I_E11MG_FD_108214 | JGI IMG/M metagenome (GOLD analysis project Ga0160470, IMG submission 108214) | Enriched mosquito-associated microbial communities from UW Madison campus, WI, USA - HID1973I_E11 MG | ecosystem: Host-associated > Arthropoda: Insects > Digestive system > Unclassified ... | reverse complement strand
CATTTCGGCATATTCCGGGTTGAACAGGATGCCAGGGCGACTTGCACGCAGGTTAGCGGAGACGGTCTCTTTGTCATTGCCCAGGCACGAAACGATGCCCAGACCAGTGATAACGACGCGGCGCATGCGGATAACCCTTAGAAGTTGTCAGTGGAGGTGAAAACGCCGACCCGAAGGCCTTCGGCGGTGTAGATCTCGCGGCCGTCGACACTGACCGAACCGTCGGCGATGGCCAGGTTCAGCTTGCCCTTCAGGACGCGTTTAATCTGAATGTTATACGTAACTTTTTTGGCGGTCGGCAGAACCTGACCAAAGAACTTCACTTCGCCCGATCCCAAGGCGCGACCGCGGCCCGGCAGACCTTGCCAGCCGAGGAAGAAGCCGACCAGTTGCCACATGGCATCAAGGCCCAGGCAACCTGGCATCACCGGATCGCCTTCGAAATGGCAAGCGAAGAACCACAGGTCCGGGGTGATATCCAGCTCGGCGACCAATTCACCTTTGCCGTACTTGCCGCCTTCTTCGCTGATATGGGTGAGGCGATCCTCCATCAGCATGTTCGGGGCGGGCAGTTGCGCGTTTGCTGGGCCGAACAGCTCACCGCGACTGCAGCGCAGCATGTCTGCCCGAGTAAAGGCGTTTTGTTTGGTCATGCGAGCTCCTCAATGATCCCATGCGGCAGGTGGGGCGAATCTTCCCGGCCGATCAAAGCGTTCATGCCTCGAATCAGCAGCCTACTCATAGACTATTGCGTTGTGGTGAAAGTCACAGCGCCAAGGACATGAATGTACACTTGTGCACTGAAATTATTTTTCAAGCCCCTTTTCGGGCCTGTTCGGGTGCCTAAGACTGCCGCACTTTCGCCTTTCACGCCAGTCGCAGATGGTCGAAAGGCCTGCACTACTGCAGCCAGCGTTGCAGAATTTGCTGTAGGTCAGTTCGTTTGAAGGGCTTGGCCAGGTAATCGTTCATGCCCGCCGATAAACAGGCTTCACGGTCGCCCTGCAGAGCGTTGGCAGTCAGGGCGATGATCGGCACGTCGCTGCAACCGGGTAATTGGCGAATCTGTCGGGTCGCCTCGTAGCCGTCCATGATCGGCAGCCGGCAATCCATCAGGATCGCTTCAAATATCAGGCTCTCGGCGCTGCGCACGGCTTGCGCACCATCGGTCGCGACGCTGACAGTAAAGCCCAGGCTGCGCAACATTGCCTCGATGACCGTCTGGTTAACCGGGTTGTCTTCCACCAGCAGTACGTTGCGCCCGTTACCGTTGCTGTTGGCCGTCACTGCTCGCGGCTCTGGCACTGGCATCTTCTGTTTGAACAGCGCCAGTGGAATTTCCAGCGTAAACACCGAGCCCAATCCTTCTTCGCTCTGGGCCCGCAACGTGCCACCCATGCGTTCCGCCAGCGTGCGGGCAATCGACAAACCCAGGCCCGTACCGCCATAGCGCCTTGAAATGGAACTGTCGGCTTGCTGGAATGCGTTGAACATCAGCTCCAGGCTTTCGGCCGAAATTCCGATGCCGCTGTCGCGAACGGTGCAGGTAAACCACAGCAGCTCATGATCCAGCGACTGCCATTGCGGCTCGATGCTGACGCGCCCGTGCTCGGTGAACTTCAGCGCGTTACCCACCAGATTCACCAGAATCTGCCGGATGCGCGTCGGGTCGCCCTGGACCTGTAGCGTCTGCATGTCCTCGGGGATTTGCAGCGAGAGATCGAGCCCGCGTTGCACGGCGCTGTGCTGGAACGCTTGGGCGCAGCTGCTGATCAGGTCCGCGAGATTGAATGGAATATGTTCAAGGTCCAGCTCTGCACGCTCGATGCGCGAGAAGTCGAGGATGTCATTGATCACCTTGAGCAGGTGCTCGGTGGACTCCGAGGCGAGCGCCGCATATTCGACCTGCTCCTCGGTCATTTCTGTGGTTTCCAGCAGCTGCAACATGCCCAGGACACCGTTCATCGGGGTGCGCAATTCGTGGCTCATCATCGCGAGGAAGTCGGATTTGGCGTTGTTGGCTTTTTCCGCCTCCTCGCGGGTCTGGATCAGTTGCGCCATCGCCTGATGCTGTTCGCGGCTGGCTTGCTCGAGACCGTTTGCCAGGTTGTTGATGTGCTGTGACAGCGCGCCCAGTTCAGTGTCGTCGACAATGGGCAGCGGGGTTTTGTAGTCGCCGTCCTGAATCGCCTTCACTGCATGACCGATATCGCGAATGGGTTGGGAGAGGCTGCCCGCCAGTCGCCGGGCGATCAGGAAGGTAAACAGCAGCGCGAACAGTGCCAGGATGGCGGCCTTGAGCAGGATTTCCTGTTGGCGCTGGCTGAAGGCGTCATTGGACAGCCCCACGATGACCCGGCCCAGATAATCCTCGGTCGGGGCCAGGCTGGCGACGCGGCTGTTCTGGAAGAAATCATTGCTCAGAGCGATCCGTTGCAACCGTACCGGCGCCTGGAACACTTCGACCTGTTGCGAGCGAGTGTGGGTTTCCGAAGGGTGCTCGACGTACACCAGAATCCGGTTGGCACTGTCCTGAACCTCCAGAAAGCGGACGTTGGGCGTGGCCAGGGTGGCCTTGAGCAGACTTTCGAGTACCTCATTGTTGCCCGAGATCACCCCGTACTCGGTGGCCGGCGCCAACTGGTTGGCGATCAACTGTCCGGTGTGGTTGAGCTCCTGGCGCAGATCCTGGATGCGCACGAACGTGAAGAAGCTGATCAACAGCAACGTCAGCAACAGGGCAGGGCCGAGGCTGATGATCTGGGTTCGCGTGTTGATGTCCCAACGACGGTGGAATGTCACGGGCGGCGTTCTCCTGCGGCCAACTGGGTTGCGACAGAAGTTTCATCTATCTGTTCAACACCTAATGAACGAGCCACTTGCGGGTTACTCAATACTTTGAATCGGTTTGGATAGAGCGTGCGCGGCCACGTGGCGGGCGGGCGATCGAGCATTTGGTCGAGAATCGCCAGCCAGTCGTTCTGATCGCTGTAGGTGCTGGCCAGGCTGCCGGCCTTGACGAACGCGGCGTTGGGGCCAATCAGGGCCGTGTGCCGTGTGTAGCTGCTGAGCAACAGGTTCTTCGCCGTTTTGGGGTTGTACAGGTCAGGATCGTCAAGCCCGAGTAGCACGTCGCTGTTTTTCAGCAAGGTTTGCAAGGGCCGGCTGTCATTAGTGTCGTCCCAGTGCTCGGCCACAATCTCAAGGCCCAATGGCACGGCTGCCTGGCGAAGTTCTTTCAGTAGAAATGCGCTGTGCTGGTCGAAAAGGACACCAATGCGCCGGGCCTGAGGCAACAGGATTCGGGTAAGGCGCAGTTGCCGATCCAGCGGAGGATCACTCCATAACAGGCTCAGGTGCGAAGGCAGGGTGGTACCCAGTCGAATACGCGCTTGCAGACGGCTGATCCGCAGCACCAGTGTCGGCGGCCCCTCGGCGTCTTGCAGGCGCCAGTCGAGGCTCGGCAGGTCGAGCAGGATCAGGCGCGTATTGACCGGCAGTTTGCCCGCCAGCGTCAGGTTGGCCAGTGGTTCAAAGCGCACCGTGTCGCGCGGGCGTTTCTCGCTCAGGGCCGTGGTGAAAGTCTGCATGCCGGGGCTGTCCTCCGCGCCGATCAGCAGAATGTCGGCAGAGTTCGCCGAAAAATGACTCAGCAGACCGGCAAACAACAGGCACAACCCGGCCAGCAGGCGGCCAAAGGTTGGCGTCTTGCGTGGCCGGCAGCTCGACATCTTAAAACTCCAGCTCCGCGCTGAAGTACATCACCCGACGCTCGTCATAGTTGTTGTCGATGAAGGTGGTGGGTTGATGGTCGAGACGCTGCTGCATCACGCCGGCCAGTTCCAGTCGGGCCTTGCCGAAATGGATGCGCTTGGCGATGCGTGTGTCGAACCTTTCGAAGCGGTAGCCATTGAGCGCGTCATCGCCATAGTAGAAGAGTGCACTGCTCCAGCCTTTGCCCCAGTCACGCAACCAGCCGGCGGAACCACTGTTGCGCGCGGTCTGTTGCTCATCCAGCGGATTGCTCGCTTGGGCGTCGACATAGGCGTAGGTCAGGCGCAGGCGGTCGGCGCGGTTGATGTTCCAGTCCAACTGCGTTTCAGCCCCGGTAAAACGTGCCGTGTTGGCGTTGCTGGCAATGTACTGATTGTTGCGCAGGGGTTCGCTGATCATGCCGGTGATTTCGTCGTAGAAGAACTTCACATCAACGGCCAGCCCCTGTTCCGCGAAATAGCCGTTGTAGCCCAATTCTCTGGAGCGCATGTGTTCCTGGTCGAGATCACCGGGGCCGCGGGTCCTGACAAAATAGCGGGCACTGGACTGTCCGTAGGCGACTGGCTTCAGATGGGTCACCCGGTAGCTCCAGTTGACGTTGTTCTCGAACATGTCCGGCGATCGCACGGCTTCGGAGTACACCGCCCGCAGGCCATGACGCGGATTGATCAGGTAATTGACCGCGACGCGCGGCGTCAGCGAACTGCCGCTCAACCGCGCGTCCTCGAACATCGCCCCGCCCTGAAGCAGCCAGTGCTCGGTGGCCCGCCACTCGAGTTGGCCAAATGTCCGCCAGGTGGTGTCGTCGAGTGTGCCATTGAAGTAGGTATCGGAATCGGCCCGGTCGTAACGATAGTTCATGCCACTGACCAGGCGCAGACTCTCGGACAGGCTAAGCGTGTCTTGCAGTTCGAGTTCGTAGCGCGATTCCCGGGAGCTTTGGTCGATGTCGCCACACAAGGTCTTGCGGGCCCCGTGCTTCCATTGATCCAGCACTTGATTGGCCAGGTCCCGTTCCTGAGCGGTCCCTGGCGCGGCGCCTTGACCGGTGAAGCGCTCGATATTGCGCGCCAGGCGTTCGGTGTAATTGGGGTTGAGCTGCCAGAGCCGGGTCAATTCGGGGCTGAAGGACAATTCGGCATCGCAGGCGCGCCATGTCTGCTGTCGGTCCCAGTGCTGGGCTGTGCCCTGGACATACAGGCTGTGATCGGGGTTGATGTCCAGGTTCCAGCGCAACGAGCCAGCGTATGACTTGGCAATGGCATCGGCATTGTTACCGGCATCGGTAACCCCCGAAAACACCGGGCGGTAGGTGTAAGGCCGCTGGTTCGTCCCGTCCTTGGCATTCAATTGCCAATCGATGCTTTGTCGTTCGTCGAGTGCCTGGCTGACGGTAAGATTGATACGGTTCAGGCGACGACTGTCGCGATAATCGGCACCGTTGCGATCCGAGTCGAAACCGTCGTCTTGCAGGCCTGAGAGGGACAGGCGCAAGTCTCCACCGTCCCAGCCAGTGCCCTGGCTGGCGTAAAAGTCGTTGATGCCGCGCTGACCCCGGGTGACTTTCATCCGTGTGCCATGGCTGTCGGCCGGGTTGCGCGTGATGATGTTGACCACGGCCATCAGCGCATTGGCGCCATAGCTGACGGTGTTCGGGCCGCGGAAGACTTCGATGCGTTCGATGTCCTCCATGGCGACCGCGATGTCGCTCCAGTCCACCGTGGCCAGGCCTGCGCGGTATACCGAGCGGCCATCGATCAGCACCTGCATGCGTCGCGCTCCGGTAGCGTTGGTGCCGTGGTAATTCACCGCTGGCTGATTGCCGTTGATGTTACCGACCATCATCCCCGGTACCAGGCGCAACAACTCGCTGATATCCCTTGCACCGCTCGCGTTTATCAGCTGGCTGTCGATCACCGTCATGCTGCCAGGTACTGCGGCCGGCGACTGCTTGAGTCGCGTCGCCGTCAGAATCTGCGGTAGCGGCTCGCTGTCGAGGAACAAGTCGTCAGCCATCAAGGGCGAGCTGAAGACCAGCGCCAGAACCAGCGGCGAGCGGGGTGACGTAGCGCCAATTGACACAACACATCCTTGATAGTGATTAACTGGCGCGCATGGTAACCGAGCCGATTGAATTATCCAGTCACAATCCCGGCATTTTCCCGGGTTTCATGGGTCTTCTTCCAACTGATGCGGGTAATTGTCGCGAGGGCTGGCCGCGACCCGGACGCTCCGTATAATGCCGGCATCGCCACTGTATGGATAAACGGATTACATATGACTGAACAGCGCCCAATCGCGGTACTGGGAGGCGGAAGTTTTGGTACCGCCGTGGCCAATCTTCTGGCCGAGAACGGGCACCAGGTCCGACAGTGGATGCGAGATCCCGAACAGGCCGAGGCCATTCGGGTCAATCGCGAGAACCCGCGTTACCTCAAAGGCATCAAGATTTTACCTGCCGTGGAGCCTGTCACCGACTTGCAAGCCACGCTGGAAGCCTGCGACCTGTGCTTCGTCGCACTGCCGTCCAGCGCGTTGCGGTCCGTACTGGTCCCGCACGCCGAGCGCCTGAGCGGCAAGTTGTTGGTGAGCCTGACCAAAGGGATTGAAGCCCACACGTTCAAACTGATGAGCGAGATCCTCGAAGAGATCGCCCCGCAAGCCCGCATCGGCGTGCTTTCCGGGCCGAACCTGGCCCGCGAAATCGCCGAGCATGCCCTGACCGCCACCGTCGTCGCCAGCGAAGATGAAGAGCTGTGCCAGCGCGTTCAGGCGGCCTTGCACGGCCGGACTTTCCGCGTGTACGCCAGCGCCGACCGCTTCGGCGTGGAACTGGGCGGGGCGTTGAAGAACGTCTACGCGATTATCGCGGGCATGGCCGTTGCACTGGGCATGGGTGAAAACACCAAGAGCATGCTGATCACGCGGGCGCTGGCAGAAATGACCCGTTTTGCGGTGAATCAGGGCGCCAACCCGATGACTTTTCTTGGCCTCGCGGGCGTGGGCGATTTGATCGTCACTTGTTCATCGCCGAAAAGCCGCAACTATCAGGTCGGTTTCGCCTTGGGCCAGGGGGTGAGCCTGGAAGACGCGGTGACGCGGCTCGGGGAAGTCGCCGAAGGTGTGAACACGCTCAAAGTCCTCAAGGCCAAAGCCCAGGAGGTGGGTGTGTACATGCCGCTGGTCGCGGGGCTGCATGCGATCCTGTTTGAGGGGCGCACGCTGGAGCAGGTCATCGGGCTATTGATGCGCGGTGAACCGAAAACCGACGTCGACTTTATTTCCACCAGTGGTTTTAACTGAATTTTTCCGCAGCGACCCCATCTACAGAGTCAGGGAGCGAGAAATGAACGATCCGAAAGTAGAAGCAAAATACGAGTCCATCCTGCTGCGCGTCTTGTGGATGCTCATTTACGTGCTGGTCTGGCAAGTGGCCCAATTTATCCTGGGCGCCGTGGTGCTGGTCCAGCTGATCTATCGTTTGATCTATGGTGCCCCGAGCGCCAGCCTGATGAACTTCGGCGACAGCCTGAGCCAGTTTCTGGCGCAGATCGGTCGATTCGGCAGCTTCCACAGCGACCAGAAACCCTGGCCGTTCGCCGACTGGCCAACGCCGCGTACTCCGGAAGGTGAAGCGCCGCACGCCGTGCCGCCAGCACCGCACCCGGTCCGAGATGAGGAACCCAAACTATGAAACTCTGGGTATTGCGTCATGGTGAAGCCGAGCCACATGGCACGCGGCCAGATTCCGAACGGGCACTGACCGCCCATGGTCGTGAAGAAGTGCTGCGCAGCGCTGCCAAATTGATTGGCCAGCCAATCTCCGCGATCTATGCCAGTCCCTTCCTGCGAGCGCAACAGACGGCAGAGCTGGTACGCGAAGCGTTGGGGTTCCAGCCGGAGATCCGTACGGTTGAATGGCTGACCCCCGATAATCGTCCTCAAGCGGTGGCCGAGCAGTTGGTTTCCGTGGACTACGCATTGCTGGTCAGCCATAACCCGCTGGTGGGCAATCTGCTCGGTTATTTGCAGCACGGTCATGTTCAGGAACCCGAAGCGGTGAAAACCGCGGGCCTTGCAGAGCTTGAGGGTGACCTGCCAGTGGCGGGCGCAATGAAGCTCAATGGCATCAAGCACCCTTGAAAGTTGAAAGATCCACCCTGCGGCAGCGCCCGGTATTTTCCCTGTAGGCGTGGCCTTATGCTGCAATCCGTTGATCCAGTTTTTGTCCTCAAATAGTTAACCAAGCAACCGCTTGGTTGACTACGCTTGCTCCAGAACAAAAACAGGAGCGAGTCGCATGTCTGCCGCTATTCGATTGCCACTGGACGTCTTCTACGAGCGTGAGGCTCGTCATCCCCGCCAGCGTTTTCTGGTTCAGCCTGTGGGTGGAGGACAGGTCGAAACACTGACCTGGGCCGACGTCGGCCATCAGGCCCGCTGTGCCGCCCATTGGCTGCGGGCGCGGGAATTGCCCCAAGGCAGCCATATCGCGCTGATCTCGAAGAACTGTGCGCACTGGATCATTGCCGACCTGGCGATCTGGATGGCCGGGCATGTATCCGTTCCGCTGTACCCCAACCTGACCGCTGAATCCGTGGCACAGGTACTGGAACACTCCGAAGCCGTGCTGGCGTTCATTGGCAAACTCGATGACTGGCCAGGCATGTCCCGAGGCATCCAATCGGATCTGCCGACGATCAGTCTGCCGCTGCATCCTCCTGGAACCTTCGATTTCAGCTGGGCTGACTTGCAGGCAAGCTCCCCGATCCAGGACGATCCCAAGCCTGCCGCCGATCAACTGGCAACCATCATCTACACCTCCGGCACCACGGGCATGCCCAAAGGTGTCATGCACAGCTTCGGCAATCTGGGGTTCGCCGCCACTCGTGGCACGCAGCTGTTTGGACTCAACGAGGCGGATCGACTGCTGTCCTATTTGCCGCTGTGCCACGTTGCCGAACGCATGTTCGTCGAAATGGCGTCTATCTACACTGGACAAACGGTGTTTTTTGCCGAAAGCCTCGACACCTTCCTGACGGATCTGCAGCGCGCGCGACCGACTGCATTGTTCGGCGTGCCGCGAATCTGGACCAAATTCCAGATGGGCGTGTACAGCAAGATTCCGGCAAAGCGCCTCGACTTTTTGCTCGGCTTGCCAATTATCGGCAAGCGGGTGGGGCATAAGGTCCTCGCAGGACTGGGGCTGGATGCATTGCGTATCGCGTTGTCCGGCGCCGCGCCCGTACCCCAGAGTTTGCTGCTGTGGTACCGCAAACTCGGGCTTGATGTGCTGGAGGTCTACGGCATGACTGAAAGCTGTGGCTACTCGCACATCTGCCTACCCGGTCAGAACAAACCCGGCTGGATCGGCAAGCCGTGCCCGGAGGTCGAGGTGCGGATCGAACCCTCGGGTGAAGTGCTGGTTCGCAGCGGCGCCACCATGCTGGGCTATTTCAAGGAGCCGGAAAAAACCGCCGACACCCTCACCGAGGATGGCTTCCTGCGCACCGGTGATAAGGGTGAGGAGGATGCTGAAGGCAATCTGCGTCTGACCGGGCGACTCAAGGAAATCTTCAAGACCAGCAAAGGCAAATACGTGGCCCCGGCCCCGATCGAAAATCGCCTGGCGGTGCATTCGCGGATCGAACAGGTGTGCGTGGTGGGCGATGGGCTGACTGCGCCGCTGGGCTTGTGCGTGCTGTCTGCCGTCGGCCAGCAGGACGCGGGCAGTACCGCGCGTGCGGGCCTGCATTCAAGTCTGGAGAGGCTGCTGGAGGAGGTCAACGGCGCCCTCGATAAGCATGAACGCCTGCGCAGACTGGTGGTGGTCAAGGACAGCTGGGCGGTGGAAAACGGCTTTCTGACGCCGACCCTCAAGATCAAGCGCAACGTGATCGAAGCGGCGTACGGTGCGAGGTTTGAAGAATGGAGCGAGCGCAGCGAGACCGTGCTGTGGCAGGATTGATTCACGAACAATACCAACAAAGGATGTCAGCAATGAGCTTGTGGCGTACCACTCCCAATATCGAGCAGTTGAACGCGATCCAGAAAAATACCATTGGCGAAGTCCTGGATATTCGCTTCGAAACGTTCGACGACGAGTCCCTGACCGCCAGCATGGTCATCGACCACCGTACTCACCAACCCTACGGTTTGCTGCATGGCGGCGCTTCTGTGGTTCTGGCTGAAAGCGTGGGATCGATGGCCAGTTACCTGTGCATCGACGCCAGCAAGTTTTACTGCGTGGGCCTGGAGATCAACGCGAACCATTTGCGCGGATTGCGCAGCGGCCGAGTGACCGCCGTGGCCAAGGCGATTCACATCGGCCGTACCACGCATGTGTGGGATATCCGCCTGAGCAGTGATGAGGGCAAGGCGAGTTGCGTGTCGCGGCTGACCATGGCGGTGGTGCCGCTGGGCGAAAATCCGCCGGCGCGGTAAGTTATTAACCGCCCCCCTGTAGCCGCTGGCGAACCTGTGGCGAGGGGATTTATCCCCGTTGGGTCGCGCAGCGGCCCCAAAATCTTTACGACTGCTGCGCAGCCGAACGGGGCGGTGCGACGTTTCGCTAAATCCCCTCGCCACAGGTTCGCCAGCGGCTACACAGGGGCTGGCCGGACTGTCACTGATGCTGGCAGATACGGTCATTGCTGTAGGACGCAGTCTTACGGACAATCAACGCCTGATCTCGCTCATGGATTTGCCGGTATGTCGCAACAGATATTTTTCGCCCACGCCAACGGGTTTCCTTCCGGGACCTACGGCAAATTGTTCGCGGCCCTGGCGCCCGAGTATCAGGTGACGCATCTGGCGCAGCACGCCCACGATCCGCGTTTTCCCGCTGACGATAACTGGTACAACCTGGTAGATGAGTTGATCCACCATCTGGAGTTGCAGGCGGAACCCGTATGGGGCGTCGGTCATTCCTTCGGTGGTGTCCTTCATCTGCACGCTGCATTGCGTCGTCCAGAGCTGTATCGCGGGGTCGTCATGCTTGATTCGCCGGTGCTGACCCGCGCCGATCAATGGGTGATTCGCGCCGCCAAGCGTTTCGGTTTTATCGATCGCCTGACTCCCGCCGGCCGCACCTTGGGTCGCCGGGAAGAATTTACCGATCTGGACAGCGCTCGTCGCTATTTTGCCGGCAAGACTCTTTTTCGCAGCTTCGATCCGGAATGCCTGGACGCGTACCTTCAGCATGGTTTGCATAGGGTCGGTGACACGCTGCGCCTGCGTTTCGACCCCGCGACGGAAATCAGTATCTACCGGGGTGTCCCGCACACCAGTCCCGGGCTGGCTCGGCAATTGAAAGTGCCGCTGGCGGTGGTTCGCGGGCACCGCAGTCGTGTGGTCATGCGCCATCACGCCAGCGCTGTCGGACGCATGCCATTGGGCGAGTCCCTGACGATGCCAGGAGGCCACATGTTTCCCCTCGAACGCCCTCAGGACACTGCCACACTGCTGAAAAACCTGTTCAGCCGCTGGGAAGGTCGACGTCAGCAGGATTGCGCATGAGCCATGTTGTAGAAGAAGTACGCCTGAGCCTGCCGCATATCGAGTTGGCGGCCCATCTGTTCGGTCCTGAAGACGGTTTGCCGGTCATTGCCTTGCACGGCTGGCTGGACAACGCCAACAGCTTCGCGCGGTTGGCGCCCAAGCTCAAAGGCTTGCGCATCATCGCGCTGGACATGGCCGGCCACGGCCACTCTGGTCATCGGCCACCCGGTGCGGGTTACGCCATGTGGGACTATGCCCACGATGTGCTGCAAGTCGCCGAACAGTTGGGATTGAAGCGTTTCGCGTTGATGGGGCATTCCATGGGCGCCATTGCTTCGGTGATCATCGCTGGGTCGTTGCCTGAGCGCGTCACCCACCTGGCGTTGATCGACGGCATCATTCCTCCTACAGACAAAAGTGAAAACGCCGCCGAGCGCATGGGCATGGCCCTGCAGGCGCAGCTGGACCTGCGAGAAAAACGCAAGCCGGTCTACAACACCCTGGACCGCGCCATAGAAGCCCGCATGAAAGGGCTGGTGGCGGTAAGTCGTGAAGCCGCAGAGTTACTGGCTCAACGGGGGTTGATGCCGGTACCGGGAGGGTACACCTGGCGGACCGATAGCCGACTGACGCTGCCTTCGCCATTGCGCCTGAGCCCGGAACAGGCGATGGCCTTCGTTCAGCGGGTCAGGTGTCCTGCAACGCTGGTGGTGGCTGCTGACGGCATGCTGGCCAAACACACCGAGCTCCTGGAGCGTCTACCCTTTAGCCGGGAACAGCTGCCGGGTGGTCATCATTTGCACCTGAACGATGAGGCCGGTGCCGATCTTGTCGCAGACTGTTTCAATCGGTTTTTCGCCGTTCCTTGACTTGCGCCGGGCAACTGTCGAGGCTGGGCGGGTTGAAATGGGAGACAACCATGATAGATCTCTACACCGCTGCGACCCCGAAAGGCCACAAGGTCTCTATCGTGCTCGAGAAACCCGGCATGCCCTGCTTGGCGCACGCCTTGAATATCGACAAAAAGGAACAGAAGTTTGCGCAATATCCCGCCAGCTTCTTCAAAGGCGCCCAGGCCATGCTGATCCGATGAGCCTTTCTATGCGTTCTTTCAGTTTTCTAGCGCTGTGCTGTTTCAGTCCTCTGTTATTTGCTGCTGATGTTCCAGGCAGTCAAGACCTGCCCATCCTGCCCCGGATGGGTGACGCGCAGATTGTTGATTATCGCCCGGCGGTGGAGCTTGAACGGATCTACCCGTTGGGTTCGATCCGCAAGATCAGCGGGCAATTGCGCTTCGATGGCCAGGTCACTGCCCGGGGGCAAACCACTTCGGTGACTTACGAGTTGCCACCGGAACATTCCTCTACCGATGCTTTTACCGCCGCACGGGAAACCTTGCAGAAACAGGGCGCCGAGCTGTTGTTCTGGTGCCAGGCACGAGATTGCGGTGAGAGCAGCCTGTGGGCCAATGAAGTCTTTGGCAATGCCAAGCTGTATGGCGCCGACGACCAGCAGGCGTACCTGTTGTTGCGTCTGGCGGCACCGCAGGACAATACGCTGGTAGCGCTCTACAGCATTACTCGCGGCAATCGTAAAGCCTATCTGCACGTTGAACAGTTCGACGCGACGGCACCCTTGGGTGATGTGTTGCCGACTTCGGCGACCTTGCTTCGTCAGCTCAAAAGCACCGGCGCGCTGGACTTCCCTAAACTGACGGAGGCGCCTGACGATACCTGGCTGCGTTTGCTGTCTCGCGGCTTGAACCTGGACACGAACCTGCGGGTCAGCATTTCCGGGAAAAATGCCGAAGCCTGGCGGCAGGCCTTGGTAGGGCAGGGCGTGCGAGCGGCGCGGATGGAAACCGGTAGCGTCGAAGGCTCTGGCCTGCACATCGAGCTATTGCGATAAGCTGCGCCAGGCGAACGTGCAGTGCGCGTTCGCCGACTCTTTCCTGACTGACTTTTCGAGACGTACATGATCAACAATGATCGGCTGTTGGTGCAGATCCTGCTCCTGGTGCTGTTTGGCGCGAGCTTATGGGTGATGGCGCCGTTTTGGTCGGCATTGTTCTGGGGCGCGGTACTGGCTTTTGCCAGTTGGCCCTTGATGCGTTTGCTGACCCGCTGGCTCAATGGTCGCGAATCCCTGGCGGCGGCATTGCTGACCCTTGGCTGGATGTTGCTGGTGGCAGTACCGCTAGTGTGGCTGGGCTTCAACCTGGCTGATCATGTGCGTGATGCAACGGCGTTCATCAAGGATGTGCAGGTCGATGGCCTGCCGGAAGCGCCGACCTGGCTGGGTTCGATTCCGTTGGTTGGCGAACGTCTGGTCGGGATCTGGAACAGCATCGATGAGCAGGGCGCCGCCATGATGGTGGCGGTCAAGCCGTACCTCGGTCAGGTCGGCAACTGGTTGCTGGCGCGCAGTGCGCAGATCGGTGGCGGTATTCTCGAGCTGACCTTGAGTATCGTCTTCGTGTTCTTCTTTTATCGTGACGGTCCGCGATTGGCGGCGTTCGTTCATGGTCTGCTTGAGCGATTGATCGGCGATCGTGCCGGTTATTACATCGAACTGGTGGCGGGGACGGTTCAGCGCGTGGTGAACGGTGTGATCGGTACGGCGGCGGCTCAAGCCGTACTGGCGCTGACCGGGTTCCTTATCGCCGGGGTTCCCGGGGCCCTGGTGCTCGGGATTGTGACCTTCCTGCTGAGTCTGATACCCATGGGGCCGCCGCTTGTATGGATTCCCGCGACCGCATGGCTGGCCTGGAAAGGTGAGTACGGCATGGCGGTGTTCCTCGGGATCTGGGGCACATTCGTCATCAGCGGTGTGGACAACGTGCTCAAGCCTTACCTGATCAGTCGAGGCGGAAACCTGCCGTTGGTGATTGTGCTGCTGGGTGTGTTCGGCGGGCTGATCGCGTTTGGCTTCATCGGCTTGTTCATCGGTCCGACATTGCTCGCGGTGGCTTACAGCCTGTTGACCGACTGGAGCAAGAGTCACGCCCGTGTAGACGATCGTCGCTGAGTCTTGTCTTCGGGCCTGACGCTCAGGTCCGGGGCAAGCGAATCACTGCGGTCAGACCGCCACCGACAGTTTCTTCCAGATTCAATTGGCCAGCCTGTCGCTCGGCCGCTTCCCGGGCGATGGTCATGCCCAGGCCTACGCCCCCCGAGTTGCGGTTGCGCGAACCTTCCAGACGGAAAAACGGCTCGAACACCGCTTCTCGCTTGTCCGCCGCGATACCAGGGCCGTGATCAACGACCCGGATCACCACGTGGTCGCGATGGTCTTCAAGGGTAATCAACGCTGCCCCTGCATAGCGCAGGGCGTTATCCAGCAGATTGTTGATGCATGAGCGCAACGCCATCGGCTGCACTTGCAATGGAGCACAGTGGCCGCTGACTTCGACGTCGGCGCCCTGGTCCTGAGCATTTTCGCTCAGGGACTCGACCAGCGCCTGCACATCCATCCATTGAGGCGCCTCGCTGGTGCGTTGTTCGTGCAAGTAGGTCAGGGTGGCGTCGAGCATGCTGATCATGTCGTCCAGGTCCTGACGCATTTGCCCCTGCAGCTTCTCGTCGACAATCTGTTCCAGTCGCAACTTGAGCCGAGACAGTGGTGTGCGCAGGTCATGGGACACCGCCCCGAGCATTCTCGAGCGTTGATGAACCTGTTCGATGATCCGTTTCTGCATGAGGTTGAAGGTGTAGGCCGCCTGCCGTGCTTCCCGGGGGCCGGTTTCGTCCAATGGCTGGCTGTCGAGGTTTTCGCTCAAGCGCTCGGCGGCCTCACTCAGACGCCGAATCGGTTGGCTCAGCAGTTTGGCGCCGTACCAGGCGGCAATGATCAGCGAGATGAATTGAAAGGTCAGTGGGACCAACGGCCCGCCAAACCACGGTCGTGGCGGTGGCTTGTTGATCCCCTCGGAAAACGCCGGCGGCGAGGGAGGAGGCGGGGGACCGTAATGGTGAAACCAGGCAAACGCCAACAGGTGGGCAAGGACAATAGCCAGCAACAACACGCCAAACAGACGGCCGAAGAGCGTATCGAAGCGGGCTCGCATCAGCCGATGTCTCGTGCGTCGAAGAGGTAACCCTCACCACGAACGGTTTTGATCAATTGCGGAGCCTTGGGGTCATCCCCCAGTTTTTGGCGCAGACGTGACACCAGCAGATCAATGCTGCGATCGAACGCCTCGATCGAGCGGCCGCGCGCAGCGTCCAGCAGTTGTTCGCGACTGAGCACACGGCGCGGACGTTCGATGAACACCCAGAGCAAGCGAAATTCTGCATTCGATAGCGGAACCACCAGGCCATCAGCGGAAACCAGCTGGCGCAGGACACTGTTCAGGCGCCAGTTGTCGAAGCGAATGTTCGCACGCTGTTCGGTGCGATCATCGCGGACCCGGCGCAGAATGGTTTGAATCCGCGCTACCAGTTCTCGCGGTTCGAACGGTTTGGCCATGTAGTCGTCGGCGCCGAGTTCGAGGCCGATAATGCGGTCGGTAGGCTCGCAACGGGCAGTCAGCATCAGGATGGGGATGTCCGATTCGGCACGCAGCCAGCGGCACAGCGACAAACCGTCCTCACCGGGCAACATCAGGTCGAGCACCACCACATCGAAGTATTCGGCCTGCAGGGCCAGACGCATTGCGTCGCCATCGGTGACGCCGCTGGCGTGGATGTTGAACCGGGCCAGGTAGTCGATCATCAGTTCCCGGATCGGGACGTCATCGTCGACGATCAGCGCGCGAATGTTCCAGCGTTTGCCATCGCCAGTCACTTTTTGCTCATCGTTCAGTGGTGGGGGAGAAGTGTGCATGCGTGCGTTCATCTGCCAGGGAGGCTGCCAACGGCGGCGAGATTGTGGTTTCAGCATAGGCGCCCGGCCCGGAGGCGGGAAGTGCTGGAAGGATCAGTTGCGGTGGCCGAGGGTAGCGATCAAGGATGTTGTGGGCATGTCGGCTGTGTATCGAACTCGACACAATGGGTGGACCGACTAGTCTTGCCAGAGTCTTCGGGACGATTTACCGATCATCGGGTCCCGCAGCGCCGTTGGTTCCGCTACAATGCGCGCCGATTTCGTCCTGCCTGAGAGCCCGCACATGTCCGTCTGCCAGACTCCTATCATCGTCGCCCTGGATTTCCCCGCCCGTGACGCCGCACTGAAGCTGGCCGACCAGTTGGACCCTAAACTGTGCCGGGTCAAAGTCGGCAAGGAACTGTTCACCAGCTGCGCCGCGGAAATTGTCGGCACCTTGCGTGACAAGGGGTTCGAAGTGTTCCTGGACCTCAAGTTTCACGACATTCCGAACACCACGGCCATGGCGGTCAAGGCTGCTGCGGAAATGGGCGTCTGGATGGTCAACGTGCATTGCTCCGGCGGCCTGCGCATGATGGCTGCCTGCCGTGAAGTGCTCGATCAGCGCACCGGCCCCAAGCCGCTGTTGATCGGCGTGACCGTGCTTACCAGCATGGAGCGTGAGGATCTGGCAGGCATCGGCCTGGACATCGAACCGCAGGAACAGGTACTGCGCCTGGCCGCACTGGCAGAGAAAGCCGGGATGGACGGTCTGGTGTGCTCGGCACTGGAAGCCCAGGCACTGAAATCGGCGCATCCGTCGCTCCAATTGGTCACCCCGGGTATTCGTCCGGCGGGCAGCGCCCAGGATGATCAACGCCGTATCCTGACACCGCGTCAGGCACTGGATGCCGGTTCCGATTACCTGGTGATCGGCCGTCCGATCAGCCAGGCCGCAGATCCGGCCAAGGCGTTGGCTGCAGTAGTTGCCGAACTGGCTTAAAAAAATCGCAGGCTTCGGCAACTCGTAGGAGCTGCCGCAGGCTGCGATCTTTTGATCTTTTGATCTTTTGATCTTTTGATCTTTTGATCTTTTGATCTTTTGATCTTTTGTAATTAAACCTTCAACACCAACTTCCCGAAATTCTCCCCGCTGAACAACTTCATCAGCGTCTCCGGGAACGTCTCCAGTCCTTCAACAATGTCTTCCTTGCTCTTGAGCTGCCCTTTGGCCATCCAGCCGGCCATTTCTTGCCCGGCAGCGGCGAACTGTGCGGCGTAGTCCATCACCACAAAGCCTTCCATCCGCGCGCGGTTGACCAGCAACGACAGGTAGTTGGCCGGGCCTTTCACGGCCTCCTTGTTGTTGTACTGGCTGATGGCGCCGCAAATAACCACCCGTGCCTTCATGTTCAGGCGGCTCAAAACCGCATCAAGGATGTCGCCACCGACGTTGTCGAAATACACGTCGACGCCTTTGGGGCACTCGCGCTTGAGGCCGGCTTGAACGTCTTCGCTTTTGTAGTCGATGGCCCCGTCAAAACCCAGTTCGTCGATCAGGAACTTGCACTTGTCGGCGCCGCCAGCGATCCCGACCACCCGGCAGCCCTTGATCTTGGCGATCTGTCCGGCAATGCTCCCCACTGCGCCGGCAGCTCCGGACAGCACCACGGTGTCGCCTTCCTTCGGGGCGCCTACATCGAGCAAGGCAAAGTAGGCCGTCATGCCGGTCATTCCCAGCGCTGACAAATAGCGCGGCAGGGGGGCCAGTTTTGGATCGACTTTGTAGAAACCGCGTGGCTCGCCCAGGAAATAGTCCTGCACGCCCAGGGCGCCATTGACGTAGTCACCGACAGCAAAGCCTGGATTGTTCGACGCTATGACCTTGCCCACACCCAGTGCGCGCATCACTTCGCCGATACCGACTGGCGGGATGTAGGACTTGCCCTCGTTCATCCAGCCACGCATCGCCGGGTCCAGGGACAGGTATTCGTTCTTGACCAGGATCTGACCCGCGGCCGGTTCGCCGACCGGTACTTCCTGAAAGGTGAAGGTCTCGCGGGTCGCCGGGCCCACCGGACGCTTGGCGAGCAGGAACTGGCGATTGGTCTGGGTAGTCATGACAGGCACTCAAGATGAATGAAGCCTTGTTGATAGACCTTCGCGGCGACTCCCGCAAGTTTGGCTGATGCGGCGAATGCACTTCGATCCAGAGCAGTGATAATTGAGTGCATGGTTCCATCACTGCAACTCATGGTCGCCCAACCGGCCTTTTGATAGTGCTGCCGTGCGGTCAGCTCCTGTGACTAGACTGGGCCCACGCGATCCCACGCATCCATCTCTTCGAGGACATAACAATGAGCATGACGTTTTCTGGCAAGGTCGCCGTTGTGACTGGTGCTGCCAATGGTATCGGCCGCGCGACTGCCCAGGCGTTTGCCGCAGAAGGCTTGAAGGTGGTGGTGGCTGACCTGGACACGGCGGGCGGAGAAGGCACGGTGGCGCTCATTCGTACGGCAGGCGGTAACGCGACCTTTGTGCGCTGTAACGTCACCCTGGAAAGCGATGTAAAGAATCTGATGGACGAGGTGATCACCACCTACGGCCGTCTCGACTACGCCTTCAACAACGCCGGGATCGAGATTGAGAAGGGCAAATTGGCTGAAGGCACCGTTGACGAGTTCGACGCGATCATGGGCGTCAACGTCAAGGGCGTCTGGCTGTGCATGAAGTATCAGTTGCCGTTGCTGCTGGCTCAGGGCGGTGGCGCTATCGTCAACACGGCTTCGGTTGCAGGTCTCGGAGCGGCGCCGAAGATGAGTATCTACGCGGCATCGAAACACGCGGTGATCGGACTGACGAAGTCGGCAGCCATCGAATACGCCAAGAAAAAAATCCGCGTCAATGCGGTGTGCCCTGCGGTCATTGACACTGACATGTTCCGTCGCGCCTATGAAGCGGACCCCAAGAAGGCCGAGTTTGCTAACGCCATGCATCCGGTCGGACGCATCGGCAAAGTCGAGGAAATCGCCAGTGCAGTGCTGTACCTGTGCAGCGACGGTGCAGCGTTTACCACGGGGCATTCATTGGCAGTGGACGGTGGCGTCACGGCGTTCTAGGAAGCCCTTTCATGTATGAAAAACGCCGTGCCTGTTCGTAAAGCTGTTCACTTGGACGATCTTCAGAGGAGCACAACACTGTGGCGAGGGGATTTATCCCCGTCCGGCTGCGCAGCAGTCGTAAAACTCGCGACGCGGTGTATCTGATGCACCACGGATGTAGATTTTGGGGCTGCTGCGCAGCCCAACGGGGTGGTGCGGCATTCCGATAAATCCCCTCGCCACAGTATTGTGCTCGCCTGAACCTTTTCCTAAGGCTTCCGACTTGGATCGACCTCAAGCGTTCTGAAAACGACGAGCCTGTAGCTTTTTGCCATTATTCCGACGCCAGAGACTTGTGCGGATCCGGGCCCGTTGCGAATCTGCGTCAATCGACTATGTCAGGGGACTCAGAGCAATGATTTCGGCCGCGCAAGGACGTTTTGCCAACCTCGGTATGGCGAAAAAACTGGGTATCGGGTTTGCTTTGGTGCTGGTATTGACCGCGTTGGTTGCGGCTATCGGCGTGTGGTCCCTGCAAACCATCAGCCAGCGCTTCGATGGCCTCAAGCAGATGTCGACGCTCAACACCGGCTTGCTCAAGGTACGGCTGCTCGAGCAGGATTTTGCCTTGCACGCCAATCCAAAAACCGCCGATGCGCTGCGCGAAGGTGTGGACGCCTTGATAGCGTTGGCGACGCAGCTCAAGTCCGCGTCTGCAAACAATGTTCCGGTGATGAACGACGTGGAGCAGTCCCTGGGGGCTTATCGCAAAGCCTTTGACGAGTTCGTCTCGCTCAGCCAGGCCAAGGACCTGTCGCTGGAAATGGCCAGTTGGTCGGTATCCAGCGTGGCCAACAATCTTGATGTGCTGCAAGCGGGCCTGGCTGATGACGGTGCTTACACATTGAAAGAAACCGAGGGCAAGGACGGCGCGCAGTTTATCGAGCAAGCCAATCAGGTCAGTCAGGTATCCCGCTTGATGTTGCAGGCCATGAACGAGGCGCGAGTGCGCCTGGACCTTAGCCGCAAGGGCGATGACAGCGCCGGTCAGGGCAAGATCGAACAGGCCGACCAGGCGCTGGTCCAGGCCGAACAGCTTAAGGCCACGGTCAAGGATGAGGGTTATCAGACCGTGCTCAACGAAGTGTCCGGCCACATCGGCAGCTTCAGTGAAAAACTCGCCGAGTACACGGGGCTGCTGGCTCAGGAAAAGACGGTGTATGGGCAGTTGCACCAGCGTGCAGCTGAGGTCGTGGAGCGGGTGGATCAGGCTTATGTCGCTGAAGATCAGTCGATGCAGACGGAACTGAAAAAGAATTCGCTGCTGATCATCGGGTCGTCCGCTTTGGCATTACTGGTCGGGTTGATTGCAGCGTGGGTGATCACTCGTCTGATCGTGTCGCCGTTGCGCAGCGTGATCCTCGTCGCCCGGCAAATCGCGGCGGGTGATCTGCGTGCGACGGTCGAGGTGACTCGCCGTGACGAGATCGGTCAGTTGATGCAGGCCATGCAGCAGATGGGTGCAGGCCTGAGCAGCATTGTCAGTGGCTTGCAGGCTGGCATCGAACAGTTGGCCAGTTCGGCGCAGTCGCTGTCGGCGGGGACTGAACAGACCAACCTTGAAGTCAGCAGCCAGAAGGAAGAAACCGATCAAGTCGCAACGGCAATGAATCAGATGACCGCTACCGTGCACGATGTCGCGCGTAATGCGGAGGAGGCTGCCCAAGCGGCGCAGACAGCTGATGGCAAGGTTGAAAGCGGTCAACAGGTGGTGCGTCAGAGCATGGTGCGGATCGAGCAGTTGGCGGACTCTGCTACGGCGGCCAGCTCAAGTATTGAAAGCTTGAGCGCAGAGATCCAGAACATCGGTACGGTGCTCGGCGTTATCAAAAGCGTGGCGGAACAAACCAATTTGCTGGCCCTGAATGCGGCCATCGAGGCGGCCCGGGCGGGTGAGCAGGGCAGGGGCTTTGCGGTCGTTGCCGATGAAGTCAGGGCGTTGGCCAAGCGCACCCAGCAATCCACCGAGGAAATCGAGCGTCTGGTCAGTGCCTTGCGTTCAGCGGCCCAGGCCTCGGTGCAACAGATTCAAAGCAGTGGCGAGCTGGTGAAGCTCGCGGTCAGTGATGCGCTGCAGACCGAGAGCGCGCTGGGGAGCATTGCGGCAGCGGTGTCGTTGATCCAGCAGATGAACCAGCAGATTGCAGCCGCGGCCGAGGAGCAGAGTTCAGTGGCCGAGGAGATCAATCGCAGTGTGACGAGTATCCGCGCGAGCGCGGATCAGTCCTCCCTGGCGATGCAGGGGAATGCGGCGTCGAGTATCGAGCTGGCGCAGTTGGGCGTTGAATTGAAGGGGATGGTGGGGCACTTCAGGCTTTGATATCCGCTGGGTGGCAGGTCCGCGTCGAAACAAAAAAGCCACCTGATCCGGTGGCTTTTTGTTTTGCGTGGCATCAGTCGTAGATTACTTTCTTCTTCCAGTCCGCATCCGCCTCGACATCCTTAAGGCCTTCAGTCAATTGATTCACTTCGTCCTCAGCCGGTGCGGTTTTGTCCATCACCTGTGCGTTAGCGCGCGCCAGGAGTTTTTCCAGGTACTGAAGCTGCTCGGCATACACCTGCGGATCCTGCTGTTTACGCAAGTACTGCACGCCGCGTTCGAACGCCAGGCGGGCCTGCCCCGGCTGATTCTGTTGCAGGGAGTGCTGGCCAAGGTTGTTGAAGAACTCGATGTGCAACAGGACCAGGATGTGGCGAACTTCACGGATCCAGCGTTTGGCTTCATTGGTCGGCAAAAACCCATCCTGGGTGGCGCGGGTGATTTGACCGTGAAGGGCTTCGAGCAGAAACCGTACATCTTTGGCTTTCGCTTCAGTCTGGATCGGTGCTGGAGGATTGTTGACCGGGATTGATTCGCCCTGGGCGACAAGGGTCGTCAGCTCGGCAATCCGCGTCTTGAGGCCGGCATTGGATTTTTCCAGGTTGAGCAGGCGCTGACAGACATTCAGTTCCAGTCGGGTCAACAGCAGCTTGAGTGCCGGCGTCATTAACTGGCCGGGGAATGTCTCGGTGATTTCGCCGCAGCGACGCAGACGATCGTTGAGCTCAACCTTGGTGCGGGCCTTTTCCAGCTTGTTGTTTTCCACCACATTGTTCATGTAGCCAATGGCGATCAACAGTGCGATCCCGCCAACGACGAGCAGGGTGATCATGAGTGGCGTCAACGGTAAGACCTCTTTATGGGATTCGCGATCGAGTGTAGTGGCTTGGCATTGGACCGCATAGCGCCGTACGACCGGATGAATCGGACAGTGTTCTGCTTATATCGGCCGTCTGCGTACATATATAAGCGTTGGGCGGATGAAGTCACCTTGCCATCACCTGGAACGTGACTCGACTATAACGCCTTGATGCGAGTCAGAATATAGGCGCCAGAGACCGGACGGCGGAAACCCTGGATTGGCGCCTCAAAGCTGGGCGAAGTCATTGATTTAAATAAATTTATATCAGGGGGTTGACGACCCCTCAATCCATCCATAGAATGCGCGCCACTTACAGCGTAAAGCACACAGCGAAACGCGGTAGGGAGTGAATGTTGTACGTGTGTCCCCTTCGTCTAGT
>Ga0160470_100363_pt1 | contig 22949 bp, 17 predicted proteins | sample HID1973I_E11MG_FD_108214 | JGI IMG/M metagenome (GOLD analysis project Ga0160470, IMG submission 108214) | Enriched mosquito-associated microbial communities from UW Madison campus, WI, USA - HID1973I_E11 MG | ecosystem: Host-associated > Arthropoda: Insects > Digestive system > Unclassified ... | reverse complement strand
CAGCACGTTGACCTTCATCGCGCACGCTCCCCATCATCGCGGCATGACAAACCATGTTCACCTGCTGCAGATGCCCTTCGGCGTGTCGCTACTCCTCAACGTCGATGCCAAGCTGGCTGATCGCATGAGTGCGCTCTTGCCGGCCAAAGCGCAGCGCATTGCCTTCACTACGTCCGGTACCCTGGATGGTCGCAAGATCGGCCCTGCTATCGACGCACGGCCGTGGGCGGGTGTTGCTGACCGTCTTTGCGCGGCATATGCCCCCTACTGGTGGTATCGCCCGTCACGGGCAGGCCTTGCGGGACATGGGCGCTTTCATGGCCTCCAATGTCACCGGGGCGAAGCACAAGGGCTCCTTGCAGGCGCCACAGCCGCGGTCAGATGGCCACATGACAGCCACTATCCAGGAAGTCGAACAGGCCGAACTGCTCGCGCGCCAACGCCGCGCAGAAACGGCGCTGCTGGCAACGCAGGCCGAAAAGCTAGAAGCCGAAGCGCGCCTGCTGCGCGCGCAGGAGTGCAAGCGCATGCTGGAGCGCGAAGCTCGGTGCGGCTGGTGCGGCCCAGCAGCCAGCATCGGTGCCCTCGCGCTGGTTAGCTTGCTGACCGGCGCGCTGGCAGGCTACGCCTTCCAGAGCCGGCCGCCGGCCCTTATCATCGTCCAACTGCCAGTACAGCCGGTCCCGACGAAGTAGCGTCTATTCCGGCGTAGGTTTCGTGCCCAACAGCCGGCGCGGCGGCAGCGGCTCCATCGGATTCTTCGGTGCCTTGTACGGAGGCGACTTCGGCGAGCAGCATCCCGGGCTCGATGCCTGATGGGGTTGCTGGCCTGAGCGCATGGCGGAGGCCGTCGGCACGGGAATCCCTCGGCGCTTCATTTCGGTTGCCAGCACTTCGAGCGCTTGAGCCTTGGGCAGTTTCAATAGCGCGTCGTGAAGGTTCTGGCGTTTGTCGGTCTTGATGGCGATAGTCCTCATGGGTGAGGTGGGCCATTGTGCGGGACAGGCGAGAGGCTGCATCGGGAAATTTCCGGTGGCGCGGAAAAACCCCAGAAGGCGAAAACCGTATGCAGCACCCCTCATAGAAACTGTCGGTTGCGTCGGGCCACCCCCGGGGGGCGGGAGCGCGCATGCGCGCGGCCAGCCCACGGTCGGCACGCCTGGTGGGCGCAGGCGAGTCGAGCGTGGGGCAGGCGAGGCCTGGTGGCAGTCAGGGCCTTGCGCGGCTCCTGCGGGCTCTGGCGAGTCGGATATTTCGGTGCCGCGCTCAGGGCTGCCGCCAGCCTGGGGGGTATGGAGCTGAAGGGTTGATCGGTGCCGCGCCTTCGCCGCCACATCGCCCGAAACCGTCGATGCGCCAATTTTTGCGCCAATTTCTCGTCATCACCGATTCGAGCGAACAAAAAGGCGGGCACCAATGGACCCTGTTTTCATTTGGGAATCGAGCGTCATTCACCACTCATTTCGACGCTTCCACTATCAAGGTGATGGATGTGGACAGCTACCGCATCGACCAGGTGCTGGTCACGCGCGGCGGCTCGGCGGTGGCCGCACCAGCGCCGGCCCCGTTGCCGCCGAACTGAGGCGCGCGGGCCTCGGTCGGCTCAACCCTGCGCCGCGGGGTCCCGGTCGCTGAAGGTCCAGTTGCGCTGCCTTGCAAACACCGCATCCGGGTACGGTGCACGCCCGCGGCTGCCGTTGTAGCGGCCCAGCGCCATGAACAGGCCGCCGCCTTCGCGGTCGAGGTAGTGGCGCAGGATGACGCAGCCGAAGCGCAGGTTGGCCTGCATGTGGAACAGCACCGAGGCGTCGCCGTCGCCGATCACGCGCGTCCAGAAGGGCATGACCTGCATGTAGCCCCGCGCACCCGCGCTGGAGACGGCCCAGCGGCGGAAGTTGCTTTCCACCTCCACCAGGCCCAGCACCAGGCTCACGTCCAGCCCCGCCCGGCGCGCTTCGTACCAGACGGTCTGCAGGAATTCGAGGCGCTCGCGTGTATCGGGCTTGCGCCGCAGGAGGCGCTGGCTCATGGCGCCAAGCCAGCGCAGGTAGCGGATGCGCGATTCCGTATCCGCGAACTCCGGCACCGGCGGTGCGCTGTTGTGGATGGCCGAACTCAGCGCGGTGCGCACCGAGTCCATCATCGGCTCCTCGATCTGCGCACCGGCCCACGCCATCTGCGGCAGCGTGCAGGCCAGCGCTCCTGCCGCGGCGCCGCCCAGGGCCTGGCGGCGCGTCAGCGTCACCCGACGGCCCTCGTGCGTCGCACGGCGGTGCGCGCTGGCAGGGGGCGGCCTGGCGCCACGCTCATGCCGCCAGTTTCCCGAGGATGAAGCTGTCGACCTCGACCACCGGCACCTTGCTGGCGGCGGTGTCGCGGCGATGCTGGTATTCGAACTGGCCTTCCTTCAGGCCGCGGTCGGAGATCACCACGCGGTGCGGCACGCCGATCAGTTCCCAGTCGGCGAACATGGCGCCCGGGCGTTCGCCGCGGTCGTCCAGGATCACGTCGGCACCGGCGGCCAGCAGCTTGTCGTAGAGCGCCTCGGCGGCGGTCTTCACGTCCGCGCTGCGGTCCATGCCGATCGGGCAGATCACCACCGTGAAGGGGGCGATGGCGTCCGGCCAGATGATGCCGCGCTCGTCATGGTTCTGTTCGATGGCCGCCGCCGGCAGGCGCGTGATGCCGATGCCGTAGCAGCCCATTTCGAGGTACTGCGGCTTGCCGGCCTCGTCGAGGAAGGTGGCTTCCATCGCCTTGCTGTACTTGGTGCCCAGCACGAACACGTGGCCCACCTCGATGCCGCGCTCGATCGCCAGCAGCCCCTTGCCGTCGGGCGAGGCATCGCCCGCCACCACGTTGCGGATGTCGGCCACCAGTTCCGGCTCGGGCAGGTCGCGGCCCCAGTTGATGCCGGTGATGTGGAAATCGACTTCGTTGGCGCCGCTGATCCAGTCGGCCATGACGGCCACCTCGCGGTCGGCCACCAGCCGGACCGGCTTCTTCAGTCCCAACGGACCGAGGTAGCCGGGCTTGCAGCCAAAGTGGTCCTCGATCTCGCCCAGCGTGGCAAAGCGGAAGCCGCCCTCGAAACCGGGCAGCTTGCCGACCTTGACCTCGTTCATGTCGTGATCGCCGCGCAGCAGCAGCAGCCAGACCTGGCTCTTGACGATCTCGCCCTTGTCGTCGGTCTGGTCGGTGGCCAGCACCAGCGACTTGACGGTGCTCGACAGCGGCACGCCCAGCAGCACAGCAACGTCTTCGCAGGTGCTTTTGCCCGGCGTCGGGGTGCGGGTCTGCGGCTGGCTCGGCGCCGGGCGCGGGCCGGCCGGCGCCAGTGCCTCGGCCTTTTCCATGTTGGCGGCATAGTCGCTGTCCGGGCAGTAGACGATGGCGTCTTCGCCGGTCGCCGCGATCACCTGGAATTCCTCGCTCAGGTCGCCGCCGATGGCGCCGCTGTCGGCCGCCACCGCGCGGTAGCGCAGGCCGAAGCGGTCGAAGATGCGGCGATACGCCTGCGCCATGTTCTGGTAGCTCGCCTTGGCCCCTTCCAGATCGCGATCGAAGCTGTAGGCGTCCTTCATGGTGAATTCGCGCCCGCGCATCAGGCCAAAGCGCGGCCGGCGCTCGTCGCGGAACTTGGTCTGGATCTGGTAGAAATTGCGCGGCAGTTGCTTGTAGCTGCGGATTTCCTGGCGCGCGATGTCGGTCACCACCTCTTCGCTGGTGGGCTGCACCACGTAGTCACGCTCGTGCCGGTCCTTGATGCGCAGCAGCTCGGGCCCCATCTTGTCGAAGCGGCCGGTCTCCTGCCACAGCTCGGCCGGCTGCACCACCGGCATGGTCAGCTCGACCGCGCCGGCACGGTCCATTTCCTCGCGCACGATGGCCTCGACCTTGCGGATCACGCGCAGGCCCATCGGCATGTAGCTGTAGACGCCGGCGCCCAGTTTCTTGATCATGCCGGCGCGGGTCATGAGACGGTGGCTGGCCACCTCGGCGTCGGTCGGCGCTTCCTTCAGGGTGGAAACAAAGAAACGGGAAGCTTTCATCGGGCGGTTCTGGTCGGTTCGTGAGCGGGAGACGGCGGCGCCGCTGGACTGTCATGAATGAGTCGTTGACTTGCCGAGCGCAACCCGGCAGGCATAATCAACTCAGTTCAAAAAATTGGGGTTCGATTATGCTCGACCGAGATGGCTTCAGGCCCAACGTCGGCATCATCCTGCTCAACCATCGCAATCAGGTATTTTGGGGTAAGCGCATTCGCACCCACTCGTGGCAGTTCCCGCAAGGTGGCATCGATCGTGGCGAGAGCCCCGAACAGGCCATGTTCCGAGAACTGCACGAGGAAGTCGGGCTCCATCCGGAGCATGTGCGCATCGTGGCCCGGACCCGCGATTGGTTGCGCTACGAGGTGCCGGATCGGTTCATCCGCCGCGACGCGCGTGGGCACTACAAGGGACAAAAACAGATCTGGTACCTGCTCCAGCTGACGGGGCACGACTGGGACCTGAACCTGCGTGCCACCGATCACCCGGAATTCGACGCCTGGCGTTGGCACGATTACTGGGTGCCGCTGGATGTCGTCGTCGAGTTCAAGCGCGGCGTCTATGAGATGGCCCTGACCGAACTCGCCCGCTACCTGCCACGGCAGGATTTTCGCAACCGCTTTTTGCGCAACAACGTGCGCAGCCGTGAATTCGACCGCCTGCCCGCCGCCGGGCAGGAGCCGGGTTTCGAGCTGCCGCCTGGCGCCACTTTTGATCCGGATCCCAATGTCAGCCCTGCACAGGATGGCGCTCCCGCCACTGGCCCCCTTCATGCAACGCGCTAGCGCTGCCCGCCGCCTGGCCCTGGTGCTTGCACTGGGTGTCGCGGCCCTCGGCAGCGCCCACGCCCAGATCTTCACCGAACGCAACGACGCGGAGCTGGAAGCGCCGCCGCCGCCCGCTTTCGACGCCGATCGCGCCCTGCCCATCAGCATGCCCATGTACAGCGCGCTCGACTTCATGCTCGACCCGAACACCATCACGATCGGCACCGACGGCGTCGTGCGCTACGTGGTGATCGCGCGCAGCAAGCGGGGCACCGGCGCCGTCAACGCCTTCTACGAGGGCATGCGCTGCTCGGCGGCCTCGATCAAGACCTACGCGACCCATTCCGGCGACAGCTGGAACGCGGTCACGCATCCCGAGTGGCGGGCCTTCCGCGAAATGCGCTCGAGCTACGGCGTGGAACTGGCCAAGCAGGCCATTTGCCGGGGCGACGCGCCGCGCGAGAGCGTGGAAGACATGGTGCGCGCCCTCAAGCGCCCCTACGTCGGCTGAGCGCCAGCCCGGCCGGGGTACGCGCTCAGGCGCGGGCCGGCTGCATCAGCACCAGGTTGTCGCGGTGCACCATCTCCGGCTCCGCCACATAGCCCAGCAGGCGTTCGAACTCGCTGGACGGCTTGCGGCACAGCAGGCGCGCCTCGGCGCTCGAATAGTTGGCCAGGCCGCGCGCCAGTTCCATGCCCGCTTCGTCACGCACGGCGATCACCTCGCCGCGCGAGAACTCGCCCACCACGCCGGTCATGCCGATCGGCAGCAGGCTCTTGCCCTCGTTGCGCACCTTGGCGGCGGCACCGGCGTCCACCGTGACCGCGCCGCGCATCTGAAGATGGTCAGCCATCCAGCGCTTGCGCGCCTGGTGCTTGGCGGTCTGCGCCAACAGCAGCGTGCCGATCGGCTCGCCGCGTGAGAGGCGCAGCAGCGCGTCGGCTTCGCGGCCCCAGGCGATGACGGTGGAGGCGCCCGAACCCGCCGCGCGCTTGGCGGCCAGGATCTTGGTGATCATGCCGCCGCGCCCGATGCTGCTGCCTGCGCCGCCGGCCATGGCTTCGAGCGCCGGATCACCGGCGCGCGCTTCGTGCACGAACTCTGCCTTCGGGTCCTTGCGCGGATCGGCCGTGTACAGGCCCTTCTGGTCGGTCAGGATGACCAGCGCGTCGGCCTCCACCAGGTTGGCCACGAGCGCACCCAGCGTGTCGTTGTCACCGAACTTGATCTCGTCGTTGACGACCGTGTCGTTCTCGTTGATCACCGGCACCACGCCCAGCGCCAGCAAGGTCACCAGCGTGGAGCGCGCATTGAGGTAGCGCTCGCGATCCGCCAGGTCGGCATGCGTCAGCAACACCTGCGCGCTGCCCAGGCCGTTCTCGCGCAGCTTGGTCTCGTACATCTGGGCCAGGCCCATCTGGCCGACCGCTGCCGCCGCCTGCAGTTCGTGCACCTCGTGCGGGCGCGTGGTCCAGCCCAGGCGCTTCATGCCCTCGGCAATGGCGCCGCTGGAGACCATCACCACCTCGCGTCCGTCGCGCACCAGTGCGGCCAGCTGCCGGCACCATTCGCCGATGGCGCCCTCGTCCAGGCCCCGACCGTCATTGGTGACCAGGCTGGAACCCACCTTGACCACGATGCGACGCGCGTCCTTCAACGCGGTGCTGGCGCTCTTCGAATTCATTTCGGCTCTATCGACATAGTGAGGAAAGCGGAACGGCGGTCTCGCGCCCCGTTCCGAAGGCAGCGCCCTACTCGGGCTGGGCGAAACGCGGATCGACCTCGACCGGCACCTGCTCGGCCACCTGCGCGGCCTTCACCTGCTGGTAGATCGCCTTGACCAGCGGCTCGCAGCCCTCGCGCGTGAGCGCCGAGATCTCGAACACCGGGCCCTTGAACTTGAAGCGCTTCACGAAGTCCTTGACCCGTGCGGCGCGCTCGTCCTCGGGCACCATGTCCAGCTTGTTGAGCACCAGCCAGCGCGGCTTCTGATACAGGTCGGCGTCGTACTTCTTGAGCTCGCCGACGATCGCCTTGGCCTGCGCGACCGGGTCGACACTGTCGTCGAACGGCGCCATATCCACCACGTGCAGCAGCAAACGCGTGCGGCTGAGGTGGCGCAGGAACAGGTGCCCGAGGCCGGCGCCTTCGGAGGCGCCTTCGATCAGGCCGGGCAGGTCGGCCACCACGAAGCTCTGCTCGGGGCCGACGCGCACCACGCCCAGGTTGGGGTGCAGCGTGGTGAACGGGTAGTCGGCAATGCGCGGGCGCGCATTGGAAATCGCGGTGATCAGCGTCGACTTGCCGGCGTTGGGCATGCCCAGCAGGCCGACATCGGCCAACACCTTGAGCTCGAGCTTGAGGCTGCGCTTCTCGCCCGGCCAGCCGGGCGTCTTCTGGCGCGGCGCGCGGTTGATGGCGCTCTTGAAGCGCATGTTGCCGAAGCCGCCGTCGCCGCCCTTGGCGATGGTGATCACCTCGCCCGGCGTCAGCAGCTCGAACAGCACCTCGCCGGTTTCGGCGTCGGAGATGATGGTGCCCACCGGCATCTTCAGCACGATGTCGTCGCCAGCCGCGCCGAACATGTCCGAGCCCATGCCGTGCTGGCCGCGCTTGGCCTCGTGGCGGCGCGAATAGCGGAAATCCACCAGGGTGTTGAGGTTGATGTCGGCCACCGCGAAGACGTGGCCGCCACGGCCGCCGTCGCCGCCATTGGGGCCACCGAATTCCTTGTACTTCTCATGGCGGAACGACACGCAGCCGTTGCCGCCATCGCCGGCAGCGATGTCGATGAAGGCTTCGTCGACGAACTTCATGATGGGATGTGGAGTGTACGGAAATGAAAAAGCCCCGGCGAGCGGGGCTTCGAGCTGGATCGAAGTGACTGGTTTAAACCGGGGTCACGCTGACCGTGTGCTTGTTCAGGGCACCCTTGGTGCTGAACGAGACCGTGCCTTCGACCAGAGCAAACAGCGTGTGGTCCTTGCCCACGCCGACGTTCACGCCGGGGTGGAACTGGGTGCCACGTTGGCGAACGATGATCGAGCCTGCGCTGATCAGTTCACCGCCAAAGCGCTTCACGCCAAGCATCTTGGGATTGGAGTCGCGCCCGTTTCGCGTAGAGCCGCCGCCTTTTTTCTGTGCCATGGTGTCCGCTCCTTAGCCGGCGATCGCGCCGATTTGCAGTTCGGTGAACTGCTGGCGATGGCCTTGACGTTTCTGATAGTGCTTGCGACGACGCATCTTGAAGATGTGCACCTTGTCGTGCTTGCCGTGGGAGACCACGGTTGCCGTGACAGTTGCGCCGGACACCAGGGGTGCGCCGATCTTGATGTCGCTGCCGTTGCCGACTGCAAGCACCTGATCGATCACGATTTCCTGGCCAACGTCCGCAGCAATCTGTTCTACTTTAATTTTTTCGCCGGAAGCAACGCGATACTGCTTGCCACCGGTTTTTATGACCGCGTACATGAATAACCTCTTGGATCTCGAATGAGAATGGGCTCCGCAGACGAATTTCCGCGAAGCCCAATATTCTAGCATGGTTTGCGTTCGCTGACATAGGTGCGCGCGAGCCGCCCAGCGCAGCCGCCACGAGGCCAGCCCGCCGTCTCCCTATAATTCGCCGCGTCGGACAGCCGTCCGGCCCTTCCTTCACTCCGTTTTCGCGCTTCGCGCTCCCGATTTGCCAGTCCCCGCAGCCGCCTCCGCCACCGCCGCAGCGCTCGACCTCATCGCCGACGACATGATCGAGGTGGACCGGGTGATCGCCGCCCGCCTCGACACCGGGGTGCCCCTCGTCAGCGAAGTCTCGCGCTACATCATCTCCGCCGGCGGCAAGCGCCTGCGCCCTGCCCTGCTGCTGCTCATGAGCGGCGCGCTCGGCTACAGCGGCACGCAGCACTTCAACCTGGCGGCGGTGATCGAATTCATCCACACCGCCACCTTGCTGCACGACGACGTGGTCGACGACTCCACGCTGCGCCGCGGACGGCCGACTGCCAACGAATCCTTCGGCAACCCGGCCAGCGTGCTGGTCGGCGACTTTCTCTATTCGCGCGCCTTCCAGATGATGCTCGACGCGCACGACATCCGCGTCATGGAGATCCTGGCCGAGGCGACCAACATCATTGCCGAAGGCGAAGTGCTGCAGTTGATGAACATGCACGACGCCACGCTCGATGAGCAGGCCTACCTGCGCGTGATCCGCTCCAAGACGGCCAAGCTGTTCGAAGCCAGCACCCGCCTGGCCGCCGTGCTGGCCAAGGCGCCGCCGCACATCGAGGAGGCCTGCGCCACCTACGGCCAGGCGCTGGGCACCGCCTTCCAGGTGATCGACGACGTGCTCGACTACGCCGGCGACGCCAGCGAGACCGGCAAGAACCTCGGCGACGACCTGCGCGAAGGCAAGACCACGCTGCCGCTGATCCTGGCGATGCAGCGCGGCAGCGCCGAAGAAAGTGCGTTGATCCGCGCAGCCATCGAAGCCGGCGACAGCGACCAGCTCGGCCAGATCGTGGCGATCGTGCGCAAGACCGGTGCACTGGACGCCACGCGCGCCGCTGCGGCGGCCGAAGCAAAACGCGCAATCGATGCATTGAATGTGTTGCCGAGCAATTCACACGCTAAAGGTTTGCTACAATTAGCGGCTCAGCTGCTTGAGCGGCGCGCCTGAGTCGAAAAGACGAAGGAATCGCCACTCATTCACTGCCATCGGGGTGTAGCTTAGCCTGGTAGAGCGCTACGTTCGGGACGTAGAGGCCGGAGGTTCGAATCCTCTCACCCCGACCAGATTTTCCCTTGCGGACAACGACTTTTTCAAGATCGTCTGTTCGCCAGCGGATGCAGAAAGTTGGCATGCACTGCCATGCCCAACGACTGCAACTCAACACCTGAAGCCAAGGCCGTTACGGCGAGTCGATGCACTCTTTTGGGTGCCCATGCCATCGGATGAGGCGGCCTACGCCAAATGGATGAGTGCCAGCCCCGAGCGCGAAGGCGCTGGCTGACACGCACTCATCCCGCCAGATGACAAGCCCCGAAAAATTTCGGGGACATAGTCCATCACGCAGTCGACACGCAGCAAAACGCCTTACACAATGTCTTCCAGTGTCGAGTCGAAAGGTGGAACCCATGAGTGCACAACCCGCAGCCGACCACGAAGCCGCCAAGGCCATCGTGCTTTCCATGGCGACGTCGCGTGAAAAGGTCCGCAAGCCGGTCATGATCGGTTCGCGCTTCAGCGGCGAACACCGCATCGTGCGTGACCGCGCCAGCGGCGAATACAGCGAATCGCTGCCGCCCATTGAAGGCTACGCACTGACGCTGCAGCAAGCGCTCGCCGTTTCTCGCGTCCTGTAAGCCGCGGCGCTGCCGGCGCGGCCTCAAGGCAAGGCCAGCAGCACCGCGCACGGACGGCCCGCCAGCAGTTCGTCCAGCCGCAAACCGGCATCCAGGCCGGTGATGTCACGCTGATCCAGCACGTCGCGCCAGCGCCGTTGCTGCAGCGGCGCAGGCAAGGCCAGCGCGGTGTCGCCCCACAGGCCAGCATCCAGGCCCGGCGGCGATGCCGCATCCTTCCCCTTCTCTTCCCCCTCTCTTTCTCCTCGCACCCGCACACCGTCCAGTTGTGCGAACAAGCGCCCTGTCACCACGATCAGCGCCGCGTTGCCCTGCGTGCGCGCGAAGGCCAGCGCGTGGCGCGCCTGCGCGCCCTGCACCGCCAGCGGCTGGTAGTGGCCGTCGCGAAACAGCGCCGGCTGGCGCTGGCGCAACTGCAGCAGCAACCAGGTCGTCCAGAGCTTGGCGCGGCCATCCCAGGGGCTGGCCATCGCAGCGCGCAGCAGGGTGGCGCCGTCGCCGCGTACGGCGGCCTGCTCGAACTCGCTCAACAGGCTCGCACGCTGCGCATAGTCCACCGGCCGGCGATTGTCCGGGTCGACCAGGCTCAGGTCCACGAGTTCGTTGCCCTGGTACAGGTCGGGCACGCCGGGCGAGGTGTACTTCAGCGTCACCAGCACCAGGCTGTTGAGTGCGCCGTACCTCGCCAGCCGGTGCGCCAGCGGCTGCATGTCCTGCACGAAGCGGTTGGCCCCGCCCGCACCGGCCTCGGCCAGCGCGCCGCGCACGAAGCCCTCCAGCGCGGCTTCATAGCGTTCGTCGGGATGCGTCCAGCTGGTGTGCGACTTGGCTTCGCGCGCCGCCTTGTGCATGTAGCGCACCAGCCGGTCGGCGTAGGCGCGCGCATCGGCGCCCTGCACGCCGCCCACCGGCCAGGTGCCCAGCACGGTTTGATAGAACAGGTATTCGTCCTGTGGCGACGGCCACGCCGCGTCTTCGGCGTTCCGCTCGATTCCATGCCGCAACGGCGCGTTGAGCGCATGCCAGCGGCGCAGCGCAAGGCGCCAGGCCGAAGGCATCTCCGACAGCACGTCGATGCGGTTGCGCACGTCCTCGCCGCGCTTGTTGTCGTGCGTCGAGGTCGTCAGCATGGTGTGCGGCCAACGCTGCGCGCGGTCGGCGCTGGCCGCGTGAAAGGCCGCGACCGTCGTGCCGAACACGCTCGGCTCGCCGCCCACTTCGTTGATCGAGGCCAGCGGAAAGTAGCGGTAGAAGGCCATGTCTTCCACGCCCTTGGCCGCCACCGGCGCGCTGAACTGCTGGAAGCGCGCGGCAAAGCGCAGGGCTTCACGCTGCAGTTCGGGCGCCTCGGCCACCGCGCGACCGAGCAGGCTGGTGCGCAGGAATTCGAAGATGCTGTGGTCTGGCAGCTCGCTCGCGCGCATCGCCTCGCGCACCGCTTCATCGATGAAATGCGCGTCCTGCGCCGAGGGTTCGTCGACGATGTAGGTGCGGTAGACCGTCATGCACGCCACCACCTGGGCCAGCGCGCGGCGCAGGTTGTTGAGGGTGAAGTCGCGCGTGCGGCGGTCGGCGCGCGCCAGGCGCAGCAATTGCGCCGCGAGCATCGTCAATTCCGAAGACAGCGCATTGCGCGTGACGGCGCGCTTGCCTTCGCGCACCACCGCTTCGTAGGCTTCGACGAGGCCGGTGAAGCCGCGCCAGATACGGCCAAAGGCGGCGGCCGCATCGCCATCGATCAGCACGCCGTTGGCGACATTGGCGAAGCGGTAGCCGGTGGTGCCGTGCACGTGCCAGCTGGCAGGCACGTCCTCGTGCGGCGCGGCGATCTTCTCGGCCACCACGTACAACGGGCGGCACGGCCGGCCATCGGCATCCAGCGCCGGCAACACCCCGCCGCGCCGCTCGACGAAGCCGCGCTGCAGTCGCTCGAAGTACTGCGCGGGATCGAACAGGCCGTCCGGATGGTCGATGCGCAGGCCCTGCGCCAGGCCACGCGCGGCCAGGTCGAGCGCCAGCGACTGCGTGGCCTCGAACACCTCGGCACGCTCGATGCGCAGCGCCGCCAGTTCGTTGATGTCGAAGAAGCGCCGGTAGTTGATTTCGTCGGAGGCGACGCGCCAATAGGCCAGCCGGTAGTGCTGCGCTTCCAGCAGCGCGTGCAGCGGGTCGCGCTGCGCCTGGGCGTTGAACCACGCCACCGCGTTGTCGATGGCCTCGTGCGCGCTGGCGTGGCGTGCCGTCAGCTTGACCAGCCGGCCATGCGTGTTGGCCTTCTCGCGTTCGCGCGCTTCCCATGCGCCGTCGGCGCCGGGCAGGTTGGCGAAAGCCGCCGCGATGCTCGCCACGATGGCCGCGACCTCGGCGTCGACGATCCGCAGCTCGGCCGCGCGCAGCACCTGCGCATAGCTCTCGGGTGCGAGCGGAAAGCGATGCGCGTGGTAGGTGAATTCGAGGCGGCCTTGTTCGACGTCGTGCGCCAGCACCAGTTCGCCGCGCGCCAGGATGTCGCCATAGGCATCGCCCAGGATGGGCAGCAACACCTTGCCGGCCAGCTGCGCGTCGAGCGGCTGCCACTCGATATCGAAGTGGTCGGCGTAGGCCGAGGCGCGGCCGTTCTCCAGCACGTCCTGCCACCACGGGTTGTCGGCACCCAGCACGCCCATGTGGTTGGGCACCAGGTCGAGCAGCAGGCCCATGCCGTGCGCGTGCAGGGTTTCGGTGAAGGCCATGAAGCCCTCCATGCCGCCCAGCTCGGGGTTGATCACGCCGGGCTCGATCACGTCGTAGCCGTGCGTGCTGCCGGCGCGGGCGCGCTGGATCGGCGAGCAGTAGACGTGCGTGATGCCCAGCCGTGCGAGGTACGGCACGATCGCCTGCGCATCGGCGAAGGTGAAGTCCTGGTGCAGTTGCAGGCGGTAGGTGGCACCGGGGATCGGCGTCGGCGTGCAGGCATCGGATGCGGCGCTGGCGCTGCGCGGGCGTTGCAGCGTCACCGCCTGCGCGATGGCGTGCACCGTGGCGTCCTGCGCCCAGTCGGCGAGCATGCGGTGCAGCTTGCGCCGCCAGTTCGGATGCTCGTTCACGGTGCCCGGCATGTTGGCCTGCTCGGGCTCGCCCAGCAGGTCTTCCAGCTGCACCATCATCAGCTTGGAGGGCGTGCGTGCCAGGTAGCCGTGCACCGCCGCCACCGCCTCGGTCGGCAACTGCGGCGCGCTCATCGCCTGCGCCACCTGCGTGCGGTCGAGCACGCCGGCGCGCACCAGCGCCAGCATCAGCCGCACGCGCTCGCCGGCGCGATCGAGCAGCTGCTTGTCGAAGATGTCGGGCGAGGGAAAGAGCTGCAGCGCCCAGCGCCGTTGCAGGTCGACCGAGCCCCACCAGCCGGCCAGGGTGGCCAGGTCGTGCGTGCTGGTGGCGACCAGCGCCTCGCGCGGGTAGTCGGGCGGCTGGCGGAAGTCGGCGCCCTCGCGCTCGAACCACAGCAGGCGATACGACAGCACGCCGCGCGCGCTGAGCGCGGCGCGGGTCTCGTCGGTCACCGTGCCGAGGTCTTCGCCGATCACCAGGCAGCGCGCGCGCTGGCTTTCCAGCGCCACGATGGCCAGGATCTCGTCGAGCCGGTAGTGCACGTAGGCGCCGCAGCGCGCGTCCAGCCCGGCCGGAATCCAGTACAGGCGCAGGAAGCCCATCACATGGTCGATGCGGATCGCGCCCGCGCTGCGCATGCTGGTGCGCAAGGTTTCCACCAGCAGGCCGTAGCCGCTCTCGCGCAGGCGCTGCGGGTGCAGCGGCGGCAGGCCCCAGCCCTGGCCGAGCGGATTGAACTCGTCCGGCGGCGCGCCGATGCTGGCGCCCGGCGCAAACACCTTCTGATGCCCCCACACGTCGGAGCCAGCGCGGTCGACCGAGACCGCCAGGTCGAGGTACAGGCCGATCGGCATGCCGGCCGCGCGGCAACGCTGGGCGGCGGCCTGCAACTGCTGCTCGGCCAGCCACTGCCGGTACATGAAGTAGCCGACGGCGTCAGCGTGCGCGCTGGCAAACGCCGCCACCTCGGCGCTGGCCGGATCGCGCAAGGGCTCGGGCCATACCGGCCAGCCCCAGCAGGCCGGGTCGGCGGCGAAGCAATGCGCCTGCAGCGCCTCGAACAGGGCATGCCGGCGCAACATCTCGCCGCGCGCGGCGCAGAAGCTGGCAAAAGCCTGCGCGCGCGGATGGTCCGGCGGCAAGGCCAGGAACTGGCCGTGCAGCAGGCGCAGCACCTCGTCCTTGCAGGCGGCAACGCCGGCATGCTCGACCAGCGGCGCTTCGCGCAGCGCCGCCATGCGGGCCTGGAATTCAGGCGAGCGCACCACGCGCTGCGCCACTTCGCAGCCGGCGAATTCAGCGACCGCCTCGACGTCGATGTAGAGCGTGTTCAGGTGCAGCCGCGAGGACGGGCTGTACGGGCTCGCGTGCTGCGGGTTGTGGCCGAACAGCGCGTGCAGCGGGTTCAGCCCGACCACGCCGGCGCCCAACCCGGCGGCGGTCTCGGCCAGTTGCGCCAGGTCGGTGAAGTCGCCCATGCCCCACTGGCCGGCGCTGCGCACGGCGTACAGCTGCGCCGCCACGCCCCAGCTGCGCCCGCCGTCGGCCAGCGCCGCCGGTTCGAAGCAGCGCGGCGGCGCGGCGATGACCAGCATCTCGCCCTGCGCCGCATCGGCCTCGACGCGCAGGCGGTGGTAGCCGGCCGGCAGCGTGGCGACCAGTTCGACCTTCCACTCGATCTGCCAGCGTGCGCCGAGTTGGCGCCGCCCGTGTTCGTGGTGCAGCTCGAAGTCACCCTGGCGGCTGCTGCCATCTTCCAGCGCCAGGGTCCAGTGCGCCTGCCGCGTCCCTTCGGGCAGGCGAATGCGCGTCATCCATCGGTCGACGCCGGCCACGGCCGTCTGCACCGGCGCCAACGCCCTGGCCCATTCGGCGTCGTCGATGCACGCCAGCGCCTGCCAGCACGCCTCGGGCTGGTCGGCGGGCAGCGGGCCGACGCCCAGTTCGCCCAGCAGCGCCAGCAGGTGCTGCGGCGCGACGGCGTGCCGCTGGCCCCAGACATCGTGGTAGTCGACCGCCAGGCCGCAGCGTTCGCACAGGGCGCGCAGCGCGTCAGAGATCACCGGACACCTCGTCGATGGCGGCCCAGACGCCGCCGCGCGGCAGCGTCAGGCGCGTGCCCTCGCCGCGCGTGACCGGCGCCCCCTCGATGTGAATGCAGCGCCCGGGCGGCGCCGCCACATGCGCATCGCCGGCGCCGAAGTTGGCCACCAGCTGCAGCATGGGCGCGGGCGCGCCGGCTTGCGCGCCGAGCGTCCATTGCAGGTAGAGCACGTCGCCGCTGACCTGCCAGCTGCCAGCCCCGCGCTGGCCGGCCAGCCGCGGCACGAGCTCGCGCCGGCGCACCGCCAGCAGGTCGCGCACGCTGGCCAGCGCCTGGCGGTAGCCGGGGTCCTGGCGCTGGGCCCAGTCGAGCTTGGAGGCTTCGAAGGTCGATGCTGCGTTCGGGTCCGGGATGCGCTCGCGCACCGCCAGATCGGAAAACTGCGGGAAGCGGCTGAACTCGGCGCGGCGCCCGGCCGACACCGCGGCCGCCAGCTCGGGGCCGACATCGCAGAAGAAGAGGAACGGGGTGCGCGCGGCGTACTCCTCGCCCATGAACAGCATGGGCACGTGCGGGGAGAGCAATAAGCAGGCCCGCGCCGCGCGCAACAGCGCCGCCGGCGCCAGTGCGTCGATGCGCTCGCCGAAGGCACGGTTGCCGATCTGGTCGTGTGTCTGCAGGTGCGACACGAAGGCCGCCAGCGGCAGGTGCGCGCACGGCTCGCCGCGCGGCGCTCCTTCGAGGTAGAGCGAGGGCTGGCCGGTGTAGACGAAGCCCTGCGCCAGCGCCCGGCCGAAGGCCTGCAGCGGCTTGCTGGCGTAGTCGATGTAGTAACCGGCCGTCTCGCCGGTCGCCAGCACGTGCAGCGCGTGGTGCAGGTCGTCGTTCCATTGCGCGGTGGCCCGCAGCGGCCGGCCGGCGGCGTCGCGCGCCAGCCAGCGCGCCTGGTTGTGCTCGTTCTCCAGCACCACGTGGATGGCGCGCTCGCGCCCGGGGCCAGCGCTGATTGCCGCGCAGATCTCGGCCACGATGTGGGTCGGGCTGTCGTCGGCCATGGCATGGATGGCGTCCATCCGCAGGCCATCGAGGTGGAACTCTTCCAGCCAGTACAGCGCGTTGTGCACGAAGAAGCTGCGCACGTTGTGCGCGCCCTCGCCATCGAAGTTGATGGCCGCGCCCCATGGCGTGTGGTGCGCCGGATTGAAGAAGCTGCCGCAGTAGGCGTGCAGGTAATTGCCTTCCGGCCCGAAGTGGTTGTAGACCACGTCCAGCAGCACCATCAGGCCGTGCTGATGCGCGGCGTCGACCAGCGCCTTGAAGTCGTCCGGCGTGCCGTAGCTGGCGTCGGGTGCAAAGGGCAGCACGCCGTCGTAGCCCCAGCCGCGCCGGCCGGGAAAGTCGGCCACCGGCATGATCTCGATGGCGGTGATGCCGAGCCGGGCCAGCTCAGCCAGGCGCTGCTGGGCGGCGGCAAAGCTGCCTTCGGGCGTGAAGGCGCCCACGTGCAGTTCGTACACCACGGCCTCGTGCCAGGGCCGGCCACGCCAGTCGTCGTCGCGCCAGCGGTAGGCCAGCGGGTCGACCACGGTGCTGGGGCCGTGCACGTCGCGCGCGTTGCGGCGCGAGGCCGGGTCGGGCACGCGCAGGCCGTCGGGCAGGACGAAGCGGTAGGCGTCGCCGGCCTTGGCCTCGGCCAAGGTCAGTGCCCACCAGCCATCGCCTTGCGCGGCCATGGCGTGCAAAGCCCATGGGCCGTCGTCGCCCGCGTCGGCCATGGCCAGTTCGAGCGCGAGTTCATCGACGCCCGGCGCCCACAGCGCAAAACGCACGCCGCCGCCGGGCACCAGCGCCGCCCCGAAAGGCATGGCGTGCTGCGCGTTCATGCAGCCTCCGCCGCCCTGCGCAGCAGCACCAGCGAGCGGCCCTCCAGCGGGTAGCGGGCGGGCACCGGCGCGGGGTCGGCCGCGACCGCGCCGCCGCCGCTGCGGGCGGCTTCCAGCGCCGTGTCCACTTCCAGGTGCCAGGCCGCGCCGCCGTTGGGCACGGTGAAGGGCACGGCGTCGTGGTGCGCGTTGAGCAGAAGCAGGAAATCGTCGTCGCGCACGGCTTCGCCGCGCGGGCCGAGTTCCGGCAGGTTGCGCCCGGAAATCCACATGCCGAGCACGCGGGCATGGCCGTCGTTCCAGTTGTCGGCGCTCATCTCCTGCCCATCGGGGCGCAGCCAATGCACGTCCTTGGCTTCGTCGTCCGATGCACCGGCCTCGCCCCGGAAGAAGTCGCGGCGGCGAAACACGGGGTGCGCGCGGCGCAGCGCGATCAGCTTGCGCGTGAAGTCGATCAGCGCGCTCTTCTCGGGCGAGGGCGTCCAGTCGAGCCAGCCGATCTCGTTGTCCTGGCAATAGACGTTGTTGTTGCCCTGGTGCGTGTGGCTCAGCTCGTCGCCGGCCAGCAACATGGGCACGCCCTGCGAGAGCAGCAGGCTGGCCAGCAGGTTGCGCTTCTGCCGTTCGCGCAGCGCGTTGATGGCGGCGTCGTCGGTCGGGCCTTCGGCGCCGCAGTTCCAGGAATGGTTGTTGTTGTGGCCGTCGCGGTTGTCTTCGCCGTTGGCCTCGTTGTGCTTGTCGTTGTAGCTCACCAGGTCGTTCAGGCTGAAACCGTCGTGCGCGGTGACGAAGTTGATGCTGGCGCTGGGCCGCTTGCCGGACCAGCCGTACAGGTCCTGCGAGCCGGTCATGCGACGCGCCACCTCGCCGACCAGCTCCGGGTCGCCCTTCCACCAGCCGCGCAGGCCGTCGCGGTAGCGGTCGTTCCACTCGGCCCAGCCGAGCGGGAAGTTGCCGACCTGGTAGCCGCCCAGGCCCAGGTCCCACGGCTCGGCGATCAGCTTGACGCGGTTGAGCACCGGGTCCTGGCGGATCGCATCGAAGAAGCCGCCGAGGTTTTCCACGCGGCCGCTCTCGCGCGCCAGCGCCGAGGCCAGGTCGAAGCGGAAGCCGTCGACGTGCATTTCCTCGGTCCAGTAGCGCAGCGAATCCATCACCAGTTGCAGCGCGCGCGGGTGTTCCAGGTTGACGGTGTTGCCGCAGCCGGTGAAGTCGTCGTAGTAGCGGCGGCTCTCGCCATTGAGGATGTAGTAGCTGGCGTTGTCGACGCCGCGCAGCGACAGCGTGGGGCCGAGCTGGTTGCCTTCGCAGCTGTGGTTGTAGACCACGTCCAGGATCACCTCGATGCCGGCCGAGTGCAGGGTCTTGACCATGGTCTTGAACTCCTGCACCCGGCCCGAGGCGCAGTAGCGCATCTCCGGCGCAAAGAAGCCCAGCGTGTTGTAGCCCCAGTAGTTGCGCAGCCCCTTCTCCTGCAGGTAGCGGTCGTTGGGATAGGCATGCACGGGGAGCAGCTCGACGGTGGTCACGCCGAGCTGCCGCAGGTAGTCGACCACCGGCGCGGTGGCCAGCCCGGCATAGGTGCCGCGCAGGCGCTCGGGCACCTCCGGGTGCTGCATGCTGAAGCCGCGCACATGCATCTCGTAGATCACCATGTCCTTCCACGGCACGTCGGGGTGGCGGTCGTCGCCCCAGGTGAAGGCGGTGTCGAGCACGCGCGACTTGGGGATGAAGCGCGCACTGTCGCGCCGGTCGAAGGAGAGGTCGGCCCGCTTGCTGTGCACGGTGTAGCCGTACAGCGCGTCGCTCCACTGGGTGTGGCCGACCAGTTCCTTGGCGTAGGGGTCGATCACCAGCTTGTGCGGGTTGAAGCGGTGCCCTTCTTCGGGCTTGTAGGGGCCGTGCACGCGATAGCCGTAGGTCAGGCCGGGGCGCGCCTCGGGCAGGTAGCAGTGCCAGACATCGTCGGTGCGCTCGGGCATGACGATGCGCTGGCGCTCGTGCCGGCCGGTGTCGTCGAACAGGCACAGCTCGACGTGGGCCGCGTGCTGCGAGAACAGCGCGAAGTTCACGCCCTGGCCGTCCCAGGTGGCGCCGCGCGGATAGTGGCGGCCGGGCCAGACGGCCTTGACCAGGGGGATGTCGTTCATGCGCTCAGATCGGCGGCGGCGGATCGCTCGGCCGGCTCGGCATGAGCGGCGCACGGCGGCTCGCCGGCGGCGGCAGCACTTCGCCGGGCACCGCGTTGTCGGCCGGCACGTCGGCAGCGGCCGGCACGTCCGCCTCGGCCGGGACGCCTTGCGGAGGCTGCGTCGGCGCCGCCGGCGCCGTTGCAGCAGGCCCGGCAGGCCCGGCAAGCCCTGCCGCCTCGGGGCCCGGCCCGCTGCGCTCGCCGACACGCGACTCACGCGGCCACCACTGGGCGATGCGGTCGGCCGCCCAGTCCTTCCCGGCCAGGCCGAAGGCCAGCGCCAGCGCCAGCACCACGCCGGCGAGGATGACGATGAAGCTCTGGCGCACGATGTCGCCGCCCACATGCACCTGGTCGAGCGCGATCAGGATCACGAACAGCATCACCGCGTACTGCGCCACCTTGCCGAAGAAGTGCGCTTCCGAGAGCTTGACGTTGCGCCCGTAGGTGGTCACGGCGTCGCCGACGAAACGGGCGAAGTACGCGCCGAAGGCCAGCACCAGCACCGCCACGATGATGTTCGGCACGAACCACACCACGCGTCCCAGCAGGTCGGTGATGTAGGTCAGGCCCAGGCCGTTGAAGGCGATGATCAGGGTGGCGAGAATGACGATCCAGTAGGCCAGCACGCCCAGCAGGTCGCTGGTGTCCTTGCCGACGCCGCCCTGGCGCAGGAAGTTGTCCATGCCCGAGCGCTCGGTCAGCACGTTGAAGTTGATGGCACGCAGCAGCCGCGCCACCGCCACGCGCGCCAGCTTGGCGATCATCCAGCCCACCACCACCACCACCGCCGCCACCAGCAGCCGCGGCAGGAACACGCCGATCTGGTAGATCACGGCGCGCAGGGGTTCCAACTGAAAATTGAACTCGTTCATGCGGCATCTCCGGCAAGGGGGTGGGCGGCCTCGGCGGCACGGGACAGCGCCAGCAGGCCCTGGATGGGCACCTGCACCCAGTCGAGGCGGTTGTTCAATTCGTAGCGCAGCTCGTACATCGCCTTGTCCAGCTCGAACAGCGCCAGCAGATCGAAGTTCGGCGGCGGCGCGCCGGCCGCGGCATGGGCGTCGACATAGCCGCCGATGAAGGCCTCACGCACCGCCTGTTCCCACTCGGCGGCCAGCGCGTGGAAGCGCTCCAGCTCCTCGGCGTTCTGCGCGCTGCGCCGCAGCGCCGCCCAGTGCGCGTAGTTGAAGGAGCGCAGCATGCCGGCGACGTCGCGCAGCGGCGATGTCTTGGCGCGCCGTTCCTCGAAGGTGCGCGCCGGCTCGCCTTCGAAGTCGATGATGATGAAGTCGTTGCGCGAGACCAGCACCTGGCCCAGGTGGTAGTCGCCATGCGTGCGCGACTTGATGCCCGTGCCGTCGGCCTGCACGTCCACCGCCGCTACGCGCGCCAGCAGCGCCTCCTGGCGCGCCAGCAGGCGCTCGACGTCGGGCTGCATCTCGGCCGGCAGGCCGGCCGCCCGCTCGCGCAGCAGTTCGAGGCTGGCGCGCGCCTGGCTGGCGGTCTGCTCGCGCCAGGCACCGTAGTCGGCCTCGGTCAGCGGCACGGGATCGAAGGCGGGATCGCCCTTCGAAGCAGCAAAGGCCAGGTGCATTTCCGCGGTGCGCTGGCCGAGCGTGCGCATCAGCCGCAGGAACACCGCGTGGTCGTACGGCGCGGCCACGCCCTCCTCGGCCACGCTCACCTGCGCCGTCAGCACGCGCTCCAGGTAGGCCAGCGTGAACTCCCAGGCGTCGCCCTGGTTCGGCACGAAGGCCTGCAGCAGCGCCAGCGTGACAATGCGCCCGTCGCTGCCGTGGTATTCCATGGCGCCGGCCACCGGCACGCAACTGGCAAAGCGCGCCTCCTGCGTCAGGTAGCGGCCGACTTCGAACTCGGGGTTCTGGCCGTCGTGCAGATGCCGATAGCCCTTCAGGAACAACTGGTCGCCCAGCGTCACCACCGTGTTGCTGCTGGCCACGCCGGGCCGGCTGACCTCCAGCGCGGCGATGTCCTCCGCGCTCGCGCCACCCAGCGCGCCGGTGGTGGTGAAGCGGATCTCGCCGTGCTCGCCGGCGATGCGTTCGCCGCGCGCAATCGCCAGCACCACGGCGCGGCAGAAATGCTCGTCGTAGAAGGCGTCGGCCATCAAGCCGACCGAGGCCTGCTGGCGCACCTTGGAGATCGACGCGGGCGACAGGCGCTTGGTGCGTTCCTCGTCGCCGTCTTCCCAGGCAATGGCCAGCGGCAGGAAGTAGCTGGCGTGCTCGCCGCCCGCCTGCACGTCGATCTGCGAGAGCATCCATTCGGCATCGCCCTGCTGCCACACGACATGGCCGCCCACGCTGGCGCGGGTGATCGCCGTGCCCTTGCCGGCATACCAGCGCTGCGCCTCGACGTGGCGCGCCAGCACGCCGGTTTCGACCTGCTCGCGCAAGGTGTCGGCCATGCTCATGCGCCAGGGCATGACGCGTTCGCGAAAGAAGCTGTTCCAGCCGTCGAACAGCACCAGCGTGGGCTGGTCGCGCAGCGCCACGTCGCTCTGGTGCCACAGCGGCTCGGGCGTGTCGGTGGTCAGCTTGAACCAGTAGAAACCGTAGGAGGCCAAGGTCAGCAGGTAGGGCAGTTTGCCGATGGGGGGAAAGGCCACCCGCCCGAGCAGTTCCACCGGCACGCGGCCGGCAAAGGCGGACAGGTCGAGCTCCACCGGCTGCGCCGCGCGCGAGAGGTTGAACACGGTGAGGATGACGTCGTCTTCGTACTCGCTCAGGTAGGCCAGGATCTTGCGGTTGCCCGGCTTGAGGAAGATCTTCTTGCCGCGCCCGAAGGCGCTGCTGGTCTTGCGCACCGCCAGCATGCGGCGCGTCCAGTGCAGCAGCGAGCTGTTGTCGCGCATCTGCGCCTCGACGTTGACGGCTTCGTAGCCGTACATCGCGTCCATGATCGGCGGCAGGTACAGGCGCTGCGGGTCGGCGCGCGAGAAACCGGCGTTGCGGTCGGGCGCCCATTGCATGGGCGTGCGCACGCCGTTGCGGTCGCCGATGAAGACGTTGTCGCCCATGCCGATCTCGTCGCCGTAATAGAGCACCGGCGAGCCGGGCATCGACAGCAGCATGCCGTTCATGAGCTTGATGCGGTCCTTGTCGTTGTCCATCAGCGGCGCCAGCCGGCGCCGGATGCCCAGGTTGATGCGCGCCCGCTTGTCGGCCGCGTAGGTGCTGTACATGTAGTCGCGCTCGCGGCTGGTCACCATTTCCAGCGTGAGCTCGTCGTGGTTGCGCAGGAAGATCGCCCACTGGCAGCCCTCGGGGATGTCCGGCGTCTGCTGCATGATCTCGACGATCGGGTCGCGCTCCTCCTGCGCGATCGCCATGTACATGCGCGGCATGAGCGGGAAGTGATAGGCCATGTGGCACTCGTCGCCATCGCCGAAGTACTCGCGCACGTCCTCGGGCCACATGTTGGCTTCGGCCAGCAGGAAGCGGTTCTCGTAGTTCGCGTCGATGGCGGCACGGATCTTCTTTATCACCGCGTGCGTCTCGGGCAGGTTCTCGTTGCTGGTGCCGTCGCGCTCGACCATT
>Ga0160470_100357_pt1 | contig 23512 bp, 23 predicted proteins | sample HID1973I_E11MG_FD_108214 | JGI IMG/M metagenome (GOLD analysis project Ga0160470, IMG submission 108214) | Enriched mosquito-associated microbial communities from UW Madison campus, WI, USA - HID1973I_E11 MG | ecosystem: Host-associated > Arthropoda: Insects > Digestive system > Unclassified ... | reverse complement strand
CCAGAACTGCTACGGGCACGGGTTGAACGAGTGCCTCCAGCGAAGCCACTTCCGCGGCACTGGAGGTTAGCGTCGACCAGCGAGACCGACCGACCCAAGCCTTGTCTGAAATTGCATTCGGATTCCCGTCATCGTCGGACCACAACTCTTGAAGCGTCATCAATTGTTTCCTCTGCGCGACACATCGCACGCAATGCGTGTAGGCACGCAGGTGGAAATCAGTGACTGCTCGGTGGAGGCGGCGGGGAGGAGCCGGTTCCAGCGCGTTGGAGCAAGGCTGGAACGCTATTTCGATCAGGTCGTAATTTTACGAGTTTCACCATTCCCGTGCAGAGCACGTGCGGCGTTTCCGATCTCTCTGCAATGGCTTGCCGCGAGAGCGGAACTGGCGTTGTATTCTGAGTGAATCGCCACCTCGCCTACGCCAATGAAATCAAGCACTGAACTTGTCGCCTGGGTGCACGACCTTTACCTGGCCATGCTCTATCCAGAGGTCGATCAAGACTGGCAGCAGACCTGCGGAGATCGAGACGTTGACGACGAGTGATCTCCAGCTGTTCGCCCAGTCGACACTCGGGGTCGGGTTGGTGTGTTTCACCATCGCCGTAGCACTCCTTATGGACGATTGGGACGAGTAATCCCAACCCTGGCCGCCGCAGTGTGCGCGGTCGGGTCTTCTCCCTCCCGACTTCGGGAGATCGAAATCAAAACGCTATCTGGAAAAAGATCCACATGTACACGCCTTTTTGGGAATTCCTGACGACCGACAACCCGGACCTCGGACGCTGCCTTGACCATTCGGTGCACTCCGCCTGGGATACACCGTGCGGCGGCACTTGGTCCTCGTCGGACCCGCTCGGGATTTAAGACCGTCAGTCGGTTCTCTCGGGCCCTGGGGCAGTACTTGCCTCAGGGCCTTTTTCTTTGGCGCTGGGTGTTTGCGGCCTGGGGGACCCTGTGGCGAAGCGACTAACCAGCAGACTCGCACAACCTGCGAAACCGAAAAAGCCGCTCGCCGGCAGGCGCGATCCGTAGCTTGGAGATAGCTTTAGATCCCGTGCAGGAACTGGGTTTGCCGACTTTTCCAGCTTTTCCCGGCTTCCTGCGTTTGTTAGCCTTTACAGTTTAGAGAGGGCGACCTCGCGATGCTAGGCCTCCGCATGAGCCGACGCACCTTTGGGTCTCAACGAGATGTGGCGTGTGTTGTTCGCGCGCAGCCTGGTCTCGAGCCACAAGGCTCGCTCATCGCTCGGATCGCTGCCCACGTATCGATCGACCACCTTGCGAACCGCGTTGCGCGACTCTCCAGTGGCCCCGCTGACCCGCTCCATGAGCACCGTGTGATTCAGACCACCGGCCGACAGCGCTCGCGTCACCTGATCGATGATCGGCCGATCGGACTCCAAGCGTTGGCGATTCTCCAGCAGCGAAGCGACATCGACGAGTGCGTCGAGTGCGCACACTTCCATGTTGATGGTGTCGAGCTGGAAGCTGCGCTTCTGCGCGTTGCAGCGCACCTTGTCCGGGGTAAGGGAAATCGTCACCATTCCGCCGGCGTCTTTGTCGGTCGCGTGGGCATAGATCAGCTCGTCCACGTCGTTGCGGACATCACCGACGCCTTCGAAGACGGGCTTGCCATCCATGCCAGCATGCTTGTTCGTGTGCCCCAGTAGGACCGCCGTGCCCCCGAGCTGGGTGAGCGAGCGCATCAGCATGAAGAACTCGCGCGAGCCGCGCTTGGACATCAGGTCCAAGTACTTCTTCAACGTGTCGAAGAACATCACCACGTTGTCCAAGGGCGCGGCCGCCTTGACCATACGCTGGAGCACCTTCAACTGGTCCTCAGGCGCCGCATTCGCCAACGTCGAGTTCAGCATCACGTAGCCATGCTCCTTCGCATGCCGGTGAAGACGCGGGAGGTCTCCGGCGCCCGCGTCTTCCTGGAAATAGTAGACCTGCATCCCTGCGTTCGCCAGCTCGCTAGCAGCGAAGGTTGCCACTGCCGTCTTACCTGAGCCGCCTTGGCCTGCGAGCACCACCAGGTGGCTGCGTGCGATGACCTCGCGCCAGATGAACTCAGTCGCCTGCATCTTCTCTACCTGCGCATCCGTTACAGCGAAGACGCTAAGGACCTTCGCAACATCCATGTGCGGCTGCAATGGCGTTTGAGCTGTGCTCATGCGGCACTTCCCTTCGAATTCCGGACCTCCCTGTGCTGGGAGAGCCAGTCCTCGACATCGGCTAGGCACCACCGGAGGTGGCGACCACCAGGAATGCGCACACGAGGCGGAACGGCGGCGGGATTCCGCGCGAGGTCCTTCCGAATAGTTTCCGGACTGCGCGCCAGGAGCTGAGCAAGTTGCTCAAGCGTTAGCAACTGAAGATGTGTCATTGATGATTCCGTGCCGGTCAGTCAGGGCACGGGCGACCGACTGCGCCTGACCGTGTCCGCTAGCGGAACAAATTGTCCGTAGCGATCCGTATAGGCGCAGCTAATTCGCGCGATCGCGGAAGCCTTCGGCGACGCCGGCTACCAAGGCGTGCACAAGCGTGCCGAAGCACAAGGGCCGGCCTGGCATGTAGCGATGCGTCCGGGCAAGCGAAGGATGCTCAACCCGTCATCGAGTCGCAGTTTGTGGTCGAGCGCGTGGAGAAGATGAAGGCCAGCATCCGTCACGCTGTTCGCGCTGTCGAACCTGTGGATGGCCCGGCGGCGTTTGATCGGGGCCGAGGGATGAGTGCGTCCGCAAGGCCCGAATCGGGCTCACAAGATCTGTGCGATGGCTGCTCGGCACGGAAAATCGTCGCCGCGACAACTCGATTGAGCCCTTCGGGCGCATCGGCATCGCCTGATTCATTCAATCACGCGCGCCGCGCGTGTTCTGCAGACCATCCCTAGACCGGACTCTAGGTCTGGGCCAGCTTGAATTAAGTTGTGGCACGCCAGAGAGGTGTCGCTGGCGTGCCATAGGGCGCGGCCTAACTGCCGCCTTGAGATCGCAAGACCCTCCCGCCCTGCGTGCGGGCGAGTACTGCTTACGTGAGTTGGGTTTTAACGCCGTCCGCGGTGGCAAAGAGGCGTACATCATCCCGTCGGTACTGCCGCGGAACACATACTCGCACACATGCTTCTGCAGCATGACGACACGCGAGCTTTCCGCGGCGCTTCGCGCGAATCATCGCGGGCGTGACCACGTCCATCTCTGGCTGCCTCATGCCGCCACGGCACTCAGAAGAACGCCTTCTTGGATTGCTGCAAACTCAGCCGGCGGCAACCGCCGCCAAGCATCGATGGGGCGTTCGTAGCCTGGCGGCAGAAGCGACGCGTCGCACATCGCGATCGCGAGCGCAATGCGCTGTCCGGTGCTGAGCACGCCGGCAACGTCGGGGTTCTGCTGGTACGAGTGGATGATTCGAGAAATGTCAGATGCCGTCACGGATTCTCCTTAGTCAAGTAGCCCGCGAGGCGAAAAGAGCGCCCCGCCCGGGTCCGTTGATCTATGTACCGTAACCGTGAAGTCTTTCATTTCAGTATACCTAGCGGCCGTGGATGGGCCCCACAGTCTCCAGCGCGAACAGGGCACGCAATAGTTTCGGGAATTTGCGGCCCCGGGGACCGCGATTGGTGCATTGGCCCAGTAGAACGACGCAGGGCACCGAGTCCCCGCCATTCAAAGCACAACTGCTGGCCGTACTTTTCGGCCGTGGGCTTCGTTCGTCGCACAGAGGTGGCCCCGGAAATCTGAACATTCCGATAAGTGTGGAAACTGCTCCTGACGGCGAGGACCTCGCCGGTGAAGATTGGAGCAAAGATGAGCAGAAGACCCCGCCGCACGCACTCAGCGGCATTCAAGGCCAAGGTAGCGCTGGCCGCCGTTCGAGGCGACAAGACGCTGGCCGAACTGGCGCAGCAGCATGACGTGCACCCAAACCAGATCACCGACTGGAAGAACCAGTTGCTGAGCCGGGCCGCCGACGTGTTCGGTGGCGAGCCCTCCTCGGCAGAGCCAGCGGTGGATTTGAATGGACTGCATGCCAAGATCGGTCAGCAGGCATTGGAGATCGATTTTTTGTCCGGCGCGCTCAGCAAGGCCGGCCTGCTGAGCGCAAAGCGATGATCGAGCGCGGCCATGCACTGGCGATCAGGCGCCAGGCGCAGCTCGTAGGCATCAGCCGCTCCAGCGCGTACTACCAGGCCAAGCCGGTGAGCGACGCGGACCTGAGGCTGATGCGCCGTGTCGACGAGTTGCATCTGGAGTTGCCGTTCGCCGGGGCGCGCATGCTGCGCGATTTACTTCGAGGAGAGGGCGTCACTGTGGGCCGCAAGCACATGACCACGCTGATGCGGCGCATGGCCATCACTGCGCTCTACAGGAAGCCCAATACCAGTCAGAAGGCCCCGGGACGCACGATCTACCCGTACCTGCTGCGCACGCTGCCTGTCACCCGGGCCAACCAGGTCTGGGCGATGGACATCAGCTACATCCCGATGGCCCGAGGCTTCGTCTATTTGGCGGCGGTGATCGACTGGCACAGCCGCCGGGTGCTGGCCTGGCGGTTGTCGATCTCGATGGACACCGAGTTCTGCATCGAGGCCGTCGAAGAGGCGATCACCCGCTATGGCAGGCCCGAGATATTCAACACGGATCAGGGCAGTCAATTCACCAGCAGCGCCTTCACGGGCCTGCTGCACGATCACGACATTCGCATCTCCATGGATGGCAAGGGCTGCTGGAGAGACAACGTGTTCATCGAGCGGCTGTGGCGCTCGATCAAGTACGAGGAGGTGTACCTGCATGCCTACGAAAGTGTGAGCCAGGCTCGAACGGGCATTGGCCGGTACATCGACTGCTACAACACCCGCAGGCCCCATTCGAGCTTGCAGGCGCGTACACCCGATGTGGTGTACTTCGACTCGCTGCCACGGCCTTCGGCCGAGGCAGCCTGACCCCGCAGGATCCACTTAAAAGAACTCGGAATCTGTTCAAACGAATGGGGCCACCTATCACATCGCACTAGACGTCGCCCTTTGCGGCAGGCGGCTGCATGATGCACGCGCGGTGAAGTTGGGCCCTGTTCAACGCGTACCCGCCGCCCTCGGACTCCACGACCTCCGCCCAGGTTCGGGCATATCGCTCGCAGGTAGTCGTCCCCTCCGAAATGACCCACAGCCACGTCGTCTTGGGCGTGAGCAACGGTAGGATGGCCTGCATCTTTTCTCTCAGCTCTCTGCGTCCCTTCGAGGTGATCTCCACCTCGATGCACAGAATGGTTTCGGTCCCATCCCGATCAACTTGGCGGACCACAAGGTCCGGGCGTGCAGCGGCATCGATAGTGCGCAGTTCGCGGTCGGCCTTGAGGCGGCGCAAGCCCGACAGGTCGATCGGCAGGCGAGCCACGGCTTCGCGTTGGACAGCGATTTCGTGGGCAAGTCGGGACAGCGTTAGCCTCTCGGGATGCGCCAGGTATTTCACTCGCCGGCGCAGAGCGAGTTCGCCCAGCCTCACCCCCTCCGCTGTGAGAGCCCAGACGGCAACTGCGGACATGGGTACGGCTACCCTCCGGAGAAGTCCGGCGCGTTGCAACCGTGCGCAGATACCCCGGGCCCGCACGCGTAGCACCTCGCGCAAAATCGCTTCCGTGCTGTGGGACGACACGACGAGGAGCCAGGCACAAACCAGCTGCGCCTTCTCTTGTGCCCTTGCTTGTGGAGTAACGTGTTTGAGGCTGTTGCGGGGGCAGTTTGGGCGCATGGCGTTCGTTCTTCGTGGTTGTGATCACCCCGTGTAGCGCCGCCGGCGCCTGAACCGCGCAACATGCGCTTGTACATGCGCCTTACATGCGCGCGTGCGCACGCAGTCTCCGGGTTGGACCTGGGGTCCCCGGGGTACCGCCGACTCGCCGCAAAGCGGCGCCCGCGCTAGGGCGCGGCGAGGTCGTCTCGGGCCTGAACGGCCCGCCCCCTGCTTGCGCGGTCAGCCGCTTCGCGGCCGGGTCCCCGCTGCGATGCGGGTGTCGCGCCCTGAACGGGCGGCGAGCGCTTCGCTCACCCGCCGTAACGGGGACCCGGCCGCACGCCGGGACCGGGGCTTCGCCCCCACGCAGCCGACCCGCGGTGGGCCGCGGGCCGCTCCGCCCTGCGGGCTCGCTTCGTGCAGCGCGGCGCCCCCGCGCTCCGGGACCGTGGGCGGTCCCGTAGTGGGCCGCTGTCGCGCCCCACCGCTTCGCGGCTTTCACGCGCGCCTGGCGGCCCGCGTTTGGGCCCGGCCTGGGGGCCGGGCGTCTGCCCGCCCTCGGTCCTGAGAGCGGGCATCCCGCCAGACCACGGGTTCGAGTTCGCGTTCGCGTTCGCCAAAATGCTTCTCAAAATGCAACTTGAGCGCCGCCGGAGATGAACCAAGACCTAAGAGAGACCCTTTGGGCCGTCGCCCGGTTTCTGTTTCCAACCCGCGCACTTGCGTCGTCGCTGGTGAGTTCGCGGGCAAGCTGCAGATCGGCGACACCGTCAAGGTCACCCAGCGACTACGAGGTCATAGAAGTCGTTCGCTGAGCGAACCGGAAGCTCGTGGGCGCAGACACAAGACGACCGCGAGAAAGAAGAGGGCCGTCACCGCCACCGGCCAGCTTCGAGGCAGGGCGGCTATCGCTAGAGCGAGCAGGCATGCAATGCTGACCCAGCGGCACAGTGCCTGCAGTCGCGGCCGGCTCGCCGGCACAACGGCCGGCAGCCACAGGGGAAAGACGACAATTGCACCGAACAAGGACCAAAACACCCAGGCGGAGGGCCCGTAAAGCTCAGAATCCATCGCCCTGGTGTATCGCACGCCGTTCGTCGCAAAGAAGAGCGCCCCCAACGCGGCGCCGACGAGCAGGACGATCCGTGCACCCCCGCGCACCCCTTGTTTCTGAAGGCGTTGCGTGCGTTGCTCATGTCCCCCGTTGAAGGCATGAATTCGTGTGCGCCAACGCATCGCGATCCACACCAAGGCACCCAGTGCGCCGATGACTGCGCAGAGGCCGTACGCGGTGTCGTGCTCAAGCAGGCCGAGTAGGGGATTGAGCTGGGAGAACGGCGCAAAAGGCTTCATGTCATGGTGAATCAACGCGTCCAGAGCGATGTGACTCAACGACCCTACCATCGCGCCAGTCCAGATGGCTGCGCGGTCAGGTGGGCCTGGGTCGAAGACCCATCCCAGCCGGTTCTCCCTTGCTTTGCGATGGATGAACCGGAGCGTCGGCGCCAGGACGAGAGACGCGATCAGTGCGCTGGCCCCGCCGATCAGAAGCGCGCCCACGACCGTATGGCTCCATCCGTGCAAACGAGGCCATGCGTTGAGCATGCCGACAAGCGGCTCCAGATCCATGAAGACTTGAGCCAGGCCGAATGCGAGAAGGCTGAAGTGACGATGAGCGGCTGGCTTAAGCGCGAGCGCCACGCCCATGTGAAACGGCGTGAATGGCATGTCGGTATTTGTGTTTCAGGCACCCGAGGCCGGTTGCGGCCGGGATCCCTTCGTGTGAAGGTCTCCTCACGAATGGCTCAGGTCCCTCGGAATTGAATGCATTGGCTCATCCTTTCGACAGAGAGCATTGGCAGGCTGCAACAGCAGCACGCGGCGCAATCAGTTGCAAACCTGCCGCTCATGCGGGATCTGTTCATATCGAGTCGTCACGTTCCTGCAATTCACGGGGCCGTACGTGTTGTAGTCGCAGACGTTCTCGTTGAACGGCCGCCGCTCATACTCGATCACAGTTCGGCAGTTCGCGGCGCGCTGGCTGGATGCGCGTACCGCTTCGAGTTGGTCGCGCAAGCGCAGGCCTTCCTTGCGACTGACCAGCAACTCGCGCAGGTCCGCCACGTAGGATTCGCATTGAGCCCGCGTGAGCACACTTCGCGCCTTGGGGTAGACCCGGTCGAACTGCGCGTTCGCCAAGCGCATTCCCTTCACGGCCGAGCCAGGGTGCTGGTCCTTCAGCGCCTGGACGGCGACGCGCCTGAACTCTTCGGCGGAGCGCTTGTCCATGCAGACGGCCGCAGCCGCCCAGGTTGTACCTTCCTCCGTCCAAGCCCGATCAGACTCCGTTTCCGCGGTCGCGGAGTGCAGCGATGCGAGGGCCAGGGAGATAGAGGCAAGGCTGCGCGTGATTCGCTTCATCTTCGCCTCACCCACGCGGGAACCTTTCACCAATGCGGTACGTGATGATGCATTGCCCGCCGCTAGGCATCAGTACTGCATCGACGCCGCCCTGCGTCGTGGCGAAAAGAACGCCGACGGTCGTGTTCTTCAGCTCTAGGGCTTTGTTCGAGTTTAAGTTTTGCTGGCACGAGTCCGAACTCACGAGTGTGGACTGGCGCTGCACGAAACAGTTCTTACCCTGAGCACGGATGTTCAGTTCCACCTGCACGGCATCGCCCGCGGAACCGTAGACCACCAGCATCTGAAGCAGGTCGGTCTTCGTCTCGGAGAAGCTGTTGGTGAGGACGCGAATGTCTTCGCCGCCTGGCTTCAGCGAGCCGCGGATGGCGGCATCGCAGGAGCTGAAGCCGCGCTTGTGCGCGGCAGCGACAGCGAACTCGACGAACTCGGGGTTGGCGTCAGCAAATGCGGCGGTAGTCGAAAGCACAGCGAGAACGCCAGAAGCGAGCTTTTTGATCATGATCTTCTATTTGACTGTTGAATCCAGAGCGCGGGGCGCGAATTGCGCTTCACACGCTCATCCAGCGCGGGTTAGCCGGAGTTTTCTGCAGGCAAGCCTGGGGCGCGGCTGCCGTAAGGCAACCACGCAACCGGTGATTGACTACCTCGATGAGGTCAGGCTATCCAATTTGGGCAGGTCGCCGAGTTCGGGCTGACCTTCCACGTAGGTCGCATGGGCGCCGGTAGCGGCCTGAACGGAGCGCACCGTGTCGACGATGGTCTTGGTCGTCCACTGCTCGGGGGTGCCTACCATTGCCTGGGTCGCTCCGCGGGCGATTTCAGTCAGGCCGCCACTTGTCTTCCGAAACACCCCATACATGTCCAGCTGGTAGCCATCCCTGTAGCGGTAGATGCAGGTGTAAAGGTTCAGGTTATCGGAGCCGGCGATGTCCCGCGTCGCCTTCGAGGTCCAGAGCGCGCCTTCGCACTTGGCGCTACGCATGGACGCGTTGCCCGCGCCGCCTTGATTCATTGCCAGGATGGCACCCATGCCGGTGCCCTTGAACGCGTCAGCGATATTGACAAGTTCGAAGCGGCCTGGCGCTGGCGGCACCTTCCCGCCGATCTGCAGCGGGCGATTCTGCACAAGTGAGTTGGTGTTCTGCGCGATGCCATCGGCGGTCGCCTTGATGACGGTCTCCGGACTGGCTTTCGTTTTCACATCGAAAATGTGGTAAAGCTCGACGGTTTCATGACGCTGCACCAGCGCAGAATTGACGCCACCGCAACCAGTCAAAACGGAAACGGCAGCGAAACCAAATGCCGCCGTGAATGCTTTCTTCATGTTTTTTTCTTCGCGTTGATTCGTATTTTTGGATCGCCGCCACGCGCAAGGCCGAATCGCCTGCGACGTGTTGGTATCAAAGAGGAAGAAAGGCTCTCCCTTCCCCCGCGATCCGATCTCAGACATTTTGTTACATCTGGCGCTCCGCTTCAATCTATTCAGATTCCGATGAAGCTCCTGCGCAACACTGCGATCGCGAACAGTCTGACCATTCGCGGCGAGTGACCAGCAAAGATCTGCCGAATACAAGCGACACTCCGTAATCTGCGAATACGACGACTTCGAGCGGACCCTGCATATCTACGCCTCCCCGAAGGCGCAGATCCAACTTTTTTGCGCGCTCAGGCTGGACTTGGCCGGCGAAAATCTGAGGCTTGGGGGAAGAAGCTTCGGAGCTCCTGTTGGCATTGCTAAAGCTGAAGCGGCTGCCGCTGCTGCTGGGTGCAGCTAGTCGTCGTCCTGATCGTCCAGCAGCGCAATGAGTGCTGCACCTAAAAAGAATAACCCACCCATCAAAAAAGACTGCGCAAGCAGCCTCCACTCGTTGATTGACACATGCCTCCCCGCTGCGGTATCTGTTTAGTCGGCTTTTCGTTCTAAACTTGCACGCTCAATTGAGTATATCGAGCGGTAAACACAGAGGAGTCTTAAACCGGCCGGCGTGGTCTGCCTCTCGGCGCCGCGCAGCATTAAGCATGCAAGCTTCATATACTTGCGCGCACGACGCCCCTACTCACGGTGGTAGTCCTTAGACTGGCGAGATGCAACGCCATAAGCACGTACCGGTACGGCAGGTTGGGGCGCCTGTCCCGACATTCGCGGGTGCTTCGCCGGCTAGCGATGGAAGCGTCCCAACCGAATACGCCGTCGTCGGCGGCGGCGCCGATCGCGCCGAACGCCGCGAGCTGATGGTCTTCAGAGGGGACCGCGGGACCGAAACGGCCGGGCATCTTGGGTCCCAAGTTCCCGATGTCATCACCAAAATTCCTTCCTAGTCGCTATTCAGAATTTCGACGAGTTGCGTGGAGACTTGGCTCGGATTGGGTAGTGATGCTGGGATGGCATCAGGTGGAGTTCCCTGGCAGAAAGGGACTTTCCGGTTGCGCCCCTTTCGGTGTACTACTGCTTGCAGGGGTAGGTGTCGCGGAGGCGCACGATGAGCAGAAGTGCGACCTCCTGTTCATCGAACTTGCCTGTTTTCAGTGCATTTAGCGCGCTGAGCTCCTGCGTGACGTAGTGCTTTACGGCATCAGCATCGAGCACGAAGGAGCCGGGGGGACAGTACAGGCGCCTGCCACCGGATTGCTGCGAAAGTACTTCCGAATACCCTACTCCTTGCGCTACGCCACCGAGAAAGGAACTGAACATGATTCCGATCGATGAGTCGCGCTTGGCGCTAGCGCCCTGCTTGAACTGAGCCACCGTCATCCCCGCGTGCGCTGCGCCCGCCAGGCAGAAAATTAGAAGCGTCGCTAACGGCGTTTTTTTCACTGCAAGAATCCTTTGGTCTATTCATTTTGGCCACAGGGCGTCGTGCGCCTTGTTGCTGTCGCAGAAGCTCTCGCTCTCCACGACCGGTCAAGCATCGTAGCTTGTAACAATATGAAAACGAGAGGCTGAGCCTCAGCGGACCGGTAGTTGTGCACTTGAAGCAACGACAAGCTCTATGTCCCTGCTGGCCAAGCCAGGCGCGCAAAACAGTAGCTTGTTGTGTCGGCGAGAGGCAAGGTTAGTCGGCGCACGAGGGATGTGAGCTGTGCGCTACACATCTGCCAGCTTCATGCGCCCCCTCGGGAGGACTAGCCCCGCCCGAACAGGGCCAAGGCCGCAAGGAACGCAGCCCCGATCAGCCACTTGATCGTCCCGCGCAGCTTCTCCACGGAGTCGACAACCTCGCGCACTTGCGCCGGCAGCCCTTCGATGGTGACGGCTTGCGGCGGCGCTTTCCGATGGTTCGTCGTCGGCGTCCTCTTCGATTTCGTCTTCCTTCGGCAGCGCAGCGGCGCTCATCGGAACCGAAGGGGCGCCGAGAATGAGGTTGATCCCGTCGATGTCGCCATCCGCATGTTGCGGGAAGGCTATGCGGTTGTCGCTCCTGTCCGGGCGCAGGAACAGGTGCCGCATGACGAGCGCGCATCGCTGATAGCTCCACTGATAGCTTACGCCCCCGCTAAACCTTGCGTTTCGGTGCGCGTCCGTGCGCACGAGTGCGTGTAAACTGTTGATTTTCAACGGGTAAAGACGATGCCTATACCCGCTGAGAGGCCGAAGCATTCCTCTGTTAATCCGTAGGTCCCTGGTTCGAGCCCAGGTCGGGGAGCCACTACAAACCCTTGTGGTTCCTGAATGCCTCGCTACCAAATTGGTAGCGAGGCATTTCCATTTGGGCGTCCATCTGCGTCGCTGTCACGATCCATGTCACGATTGCCTGGTGCCTGGCCAACCGTGCATCGCAGTGCGTAGCAATTGCTACGCACATGTCATGCGCGTGCCACGCAAATTTGTGGCGGGCCGTGCTACGCAAACCTATGCGGCGCGATCCAAAGTAGACGGATTTCGGCGGGCATGCGATCCTGCGGGTAGACCCCGCACCAACCCCATGGCCTCGATCCCACACAGCACCAGTCTGCCACGCCGGGCCAAGACTGGCGGGCGCAGGGCGGGCACGCCGAACAGGTTCACGCGCGACTTCCGCGACATGGTTGCCGGGCTGCTCGACGCCAATCAGGACAACCTGTCTGCGTGGCTGGGCCAGGTGGCTAACGGCGACCCGAGGACGGGCAGGCCACCTGATCCGGCCCGTGCCCTGGACCTGATTGCCAAGCTCGCGGAATATGCCGTTCCGAAGATGACGCGCCAGGTCGTCGAACAAACCGCTAGCAGCGCGAACGTGATCACCATCGAGATCGAATTCGTTAGTGCGCCGCCGCGCAACACTGTCGCGATGGAGATGCCCGAATCGTCGGACCCGATTGAGGTTGACACCGTCCCTGATCCTCGGATCATTCCTGGAAAAAAGCATTCTTAGTTCCGAGCCGGCCCGCAACTGCGTGGCTTAGAAATTGATGGCCTATGCCGCGCCTTGAATGTGCCGGGCAGCAAATCCACCCCCACCCCCTTTTGTGCGACCCCCTCACTTTGGGCGCCAGGTGCCATCAAGCGGCTTTCCGCCATCTACTGCTCGTCGGAGCACTCGGGTTTGAGCTCGATGGCCCCTTTGGCCTTGAAGAATTTCATCGGGTCGAAGTGCCCATAGTTTCCATAGAGGCGGCGGTCAATCCAGCTAGCCCAGTTCCGATGGCGGTCCTCGAAGCCGAGCGCCTTCATGATGGTCAGGCAGACAAGCATCTGCAGGTGAAATAGGTACTCCCCACTTTCCAGCGTGACATCTGCGTCGTTCAAGCGCACCGACTTTGCCAGTTCCCCGTTGTGAAAGATGGCGTTGCGGATGTGCAGGTAAGTGGACATCGACCGAGGCAAATCCTGGGGGCGGTTCTCATAAACGTCGAACCCCAGCCTGGCAAGCTCGCGGGCCATCGGTGCAGCGGCATTTGAACCGAAGTCATTTTGCGCAGTGCGTGCAAACGCCTCCAGGCCAGACATCAGCAGGAAGTAGCTGACCTCCAGAAACGGCCTGCGCTGGCGGAAGGTCTCCGTCGACTTGAACAACAGCAGCGTCAGCTTCGAGGGCTTGGATGGTTCATCCCTGGCAAGGTGGCGCATGGCCCGGTCGATGAAGTCCTTGCGGGCATCTCGATGCAGGCCGAAGACATCGGTGGCAATGACCGCACCGCCGCCGTTGTTGCGCCCGCCAAGTCGCTGCACCTCCTCGAAATGTTCCAGTGGGTTCGTCGCCGCAGCCGCCGCTTCGTCGCTTGGCTCACTCAAGCGCACGTCCAAGCGCTCAATGAAAGACAGGACAGCCTCAAGTCGGTAGGTGACTTCGTCGTCGGCCAGGTCCGCGCCAGAAACTGTTCCCGTCAGGTGGTGAATCTTCAGGTCGCGGGCTCGCTCCTTCGCGTCACCGAATTCGCTGTACAGCGGAGTGAACGTCAGTCCGGCGGCCTGAAAGGGCCTGGTGAACTCGAAGCCGTAGATTCCGGAAGTTTTCATTGGCAGGTGGAAAATTCAATGCGAGCTTGATTCTGGCGGGCCTTTGCAGATCCAGTTTGCTGATCGCCTATGCAATAAACCGCACTACCTTTGCGTGCTCAACCTCGTCACTACCGAAAATTTGACTTAACGGTCGACGCGAAGCGCCGACCACTGCCATCTGGAATACTTCTTCGAGCTCGCTCGGTGTTGCACCAATGGCGCCAGGCTTGCGGGTGGGATTGATTTGCCACGCGATATCAGCGCCGGCAGGATCAATGATGAACATTTTGAGGCCAGTCTCCCTTACTGCCCGGAAGATCGTCGTGTTGATGTGCGCATCTCGAAAACCATAGCCGATCACCATCAAGCGTGATTCCGTCTCCTCCGTCAGGTAGCGACCAAACTGCTCCTGATACCACAGCAGGAGAGGAAACAGCTTCATGTCTTCGACTTTGTTGGCGCCCATGATCATCAAGGGTGCGCCGTGCTTTTCGGTCCAGTTGGAAGAGCCATGCAGTTTGATGTATGGCTGCGTCTGCCCGTCGATCTTGAACAGCGAAGTGTCTGGAACGCAATCGAACTTGGCGAAGGAACTAAAGCTGGCTCGCGCCTGATTTGCTATCGGTCGCACGCCCGGCGGCGTACAACCTCCGCTCCACCGATTGCCTGTGAACGACGCAGCACCCTCGGGCATATAGTGATGCTCAAGAAGCATGTCCTGGTTTAGCGTGAAGATCGCGTCAAATTGGGCGAGCATGTGGCAGACCATCCTAGGCTGTGCTTGCTGGAACTCGAAGCGTTCTAGGCTGAAGAACCCGGCATTCATGGCGTCGAACATTCGGCCAATTCCGGCTTGAATCGCATCCAGGTTCGCCTGTTGTCCCTTGCTATCCCGAACCCAAGCCATGCGGACTTGAGCGAGAACCTCCTCGAAGCCTCCCGAATCTTTGCTCTTCCACAGCAAATTGGTTACCTCACGATTGTTCATGATCTCAGGGCAACCTAGGAGGTATTCAAATGCTTCGCTGGCCAGCCAGCCACCCCAGTTTCGACTGAAGCCAGCACCAAGAAGCAGTAATTTTTTCATGCGGCAAGTTCACCAGCTGATCGAATGGTCGTCAAGCCGCTCCAGCGCTCACGAACGTCGCCACTACGGGTCCAGCACAAATGCAAGGGAGCCTCGAAACGGCTACAGGTCGCGAGCTATGTCGCACTGCGCGCGTGGCGACGTTGCAAATCAGTGCGACTCCAACCGTGCAACGCGCGCTTCCAAGTCGCGCAGGCGCCGGTCTGTGCTGTTCCGGCGGCCTGCCAGCTGGTTGCAAAACCTGGCAATGGCGGTGTGGGTCGGCTCCATGCCTTCCATCCGGCGGTCGATGCTCTTTACGGCGCGAGAGAGTACGTCGAGGGCTTCGGCCTGCTGGCCCAGCGTATCGGCGATCACATCAACCTTCGTCGCGATCCTGTTCACCGTCGCGTGAAGGAGGTTGTTCTTGTCGGTGCTCATGATCTCGATCTCCTCGGTTGGCGTAGTGCAAATGACAAATTCTCGTCATGCCTTCTCATGGTGTCGGTTGAAGTGAACTTTCAGGTAGTTCAAGCACAGGTGCGATCATGCGACATTGCAGGCAGCATTCACGTCCATGAGAAGGCCAAGATTTTGAGCCAGCCGTGAGCAGCCGCGGCTATTGCGGCGCGGGTGCATAGATCAGGCAACATTGCAGCAACGCGAACGGCAATCGGCAACTGTCAGGGGCCAGGACAGACGCGCGACGTGGCGTCGTGTCCCCGTGAGATTTCGCCCGTCCGTTCTGGTGCGCCCTAGTTCTCTTCGTACGCTCTGCCGATTAGCATCCACGCCACGGAGCGCTTTTACCCAAATGGTCTTCAACCTTGATACTGTCCTCGGCGAACTCAAGCGCGCGCGGCCGATCTTTCGCCGCGAATCCGACTTTCAACAGGAGTTCGCGCGTGTCGTGAGGTTGCTCAATGGAAATGCGCGCGTCCGCCTCGAGACCCCCTTGCCACAGGAGAGTGATCTTTCTCGATTGGACGTGCTCGTAGAGGACGGGCCAACGGTTATTGCTGTCGAGCTCAAGTACAAGACCCGTGCGCTTAGTTGTCAGGCAGGCGACGAACTGTTCAGTCTTAAGGCTCAGGGCGCGCAGGATCATGGTCGCCATGACTTCATCAAAGACATTGCGCGAATTGAACGTTTTGTCGATGCCAATCCAGGTGCGATTGGCTACGCCATCTTCCTGACCAACGATCCGCTGTACTGGCAACAAGGCTTGCGCGCGACCAATGATTCAGCGTTTCGCCTGCATCACGGACGCCTACTGAAAGGAACAGCCACCTGGGGCCCCGCAGCGGGCGCCGGCTCGACGGCGGGCCGAGAAGTGCCTTTGGCATTGCGCGGAGAGTACGCATTGGACTGGCGTGACTATTCGGATGTCGACGGCAATGCTCGATCGCAGTTCCGCTACCTGGCGGTCAAGGTCCACGAGCATGGCGCGGCGACATAGTGAACTCATTCGAGAGTTTCGCTGTTGCTATATAGCGATCTGTTGCCAATTTGCTGATTCAAGTTTGAGAATCAAATCGGAGCCGACGCGCGGGCCTCTTTGCCCCCGTACGTGTGGTGCGTTATGCCAGTATCCCCCGCGCTGCTGGGCGACTGGGGGCGACCTCGGCGGGGCCTTGTGCGGCCTTCGAGGTTGACATCCGGGTACTCGTGCAAACCAGGCGGACGTTGAAGCAGGCTCAACCTGACGCGCGCTAGAAAGAACATCAGCGCGGTGGTCATGTCGTCCACACGCCCCGCTCGGGCGTCCCGTGCGCCGCGTCGTCGGGTGACGATGCAGTCCACGCGGCAAGTTGATAGTCGGCCACGTGCAGGTCGATCGGCACACCGGCTGCCAGCGAGCCGGCAACCGTTTCATCATGCACAGGTGGGTATAGCGTCGGTGTGGTGTAGAGCGTTGCGTGCGCCAGTGGGACGGCGCTATCGCGTAGTTCGGCGAGGGCTTCACCCAGCGTGCAGGACGCGCGTTAGCGTTCTTTCTGCCGGACTGCGACGGCGCCAGCACAGCCAGGCCGGGGAGGTACCCCGCTATCCTTTTCGGTAGCGGTCCTTGCATTTCGCGGCTGATACTGGCCGCCCGGCGATCTGCCTGTGCTGCTCAATAGCGCGAAGCATGCGCGGCGGGACGTGCAGCGCTCTCCGCCAGGCTCATGATGTGACTGAAGAAAATCAGGAACACGGTCGCGATCGACAGCATGATCACCCAGACCGGCATGGTGAACGCGCTGATGACGCCGAATCCGTCGGGAATGGCATGCACGTTGGTCGTGGTGCAAATGAAATCAGCCGCGGTCATGCCCGTGTAGTGCATGGCGCACACCGCTGCGCCCATGACGGCCGCCGCGCCGATGCGCGACACGAGGGACCGGGTGTTGAAGGCCAGCCACAGCGCGGCAGTGGCTGCAACGATCGCAATCGCGATGGAGATCCCGACCGGCACGAACGACCAGCGGATGAAACCGCCGAAGCGCATGCCGGACATGCCCAGGTAGTGCATGGCCGCCACACCCAATCCCAGCAGGGTGCCCGCGACCAGGATGCGCTTGAAATCCTCCGGTGCCTTGGCCACATAGGCCAGCGCGATGGACGAGGCGACGATCGCCGCGCCAAGAGACGCCAGGGTCTCGACCATCGAGTAGGCCATGCCGACATTCAGCCTCAGCGCGAGCATGCCGATGAAATGCATGGACCAGACACCGACCCCACCAAGTGCCACACCGGTGGAGAGTGCGCGGCCCAGGTTCACCTTCCCGTTGGGCTCTACGATTCCGCGCGCTGAGGTCAAGGCCACAAAGGAGCCTATTAGCGCGATGACATATGACAGCGCGACAAAAGGGATCTGGTAGGCGGGGGTCAGCAGTGTTTCCATGTCTTTGGACTCCTCGTGGGTTGCAAAAAGTTGTCGTTTTTCAGTGGGTGAACATGATGTGAAGGGGACCGTCGCGCCCTCACGCGGCGACCCCGCACTCGGTCGTGGTCGTGCTCCAGTCGGCCAGCGAAGCTTCCAGGTGGGCGCCGCGGCGGATCGCGGTCATCTCGGCCAGGATGGCCAGGGAGATTTCCGGCGGCGTCCGGCCGCCCAGATTCAGGCCCACCGGGCCCTTGAGCAGGTCGACCTCGTCCTGCGTCAGGTCGAATTCGCGCAGGCGCAGGCGGCGCGCCTCGTTGTTGCGGCGTGAGCCCAGCGCGCCGACGTAGAAGGCGGGCGTCTTCAGGGCTTCCATCAAGGCCAGGTCGTCCAGCTTCGGGTCGTGCGTGACGGCCACGACCGCGCTGTTGGCGTCGAGCTTCATCTCGACGACAAGATCGTCCGGCATCTCGCGCGACAGCGCGACGCCTTCCAGGGCCTGCCAGCCCTCGTGGTATTCCTCGCGCGGGTCGCAGACGGTGACCTCGTAGTCCAGCATCACCGCCATGGCCGCGAGGTAGCGCGACAACTGGCCGCCGCCGATGCTCAGGAGCCGCAGGTGGGGGCCATGGACGGTCGTCAGCGTCTTGCCGTCGAAGCTGACGGCATCGCCGGCATGGACGGGTTCCAGCGAGACGGCGCCCGAGTCCATGTCGAGCTGCCGCTGCACCATGTGATGCTGCTGGACCTCGACCAGCAAATCGTCCAGCCTCGATTGGCGGCTCAGCGGCTCCAGCACGATCTGCACGGAGCCGCCGCAGGGCAGGCCGAAGCGCTGCGCCTCCTGGGCGTTCGCGCCGTAGATGGTCGACTCCGGCAAGGCGAGCGCGAGTTCGGCGCGGCGCACGCGGCCGATCAGGTCGTCCTCGATGCAGCCTCCGGACAAGGAGCCCGCCACCTGGCCGTCGTCGCGAATGACCATCCAGGAACCTGGCGGGCGCGGCGACGAGCCCCAGGTGCGCACGACCGTTCCCAGCACCACGCGGTGCGCGTGATCCAGCCACTCGATCGCCGTGCGCAAGACCTCCACGTCCATGCTGTTCATGGTTTGCGCTCCATCCGGAAGAATGCGGGCCTGCACAGGCCGACCACCGAGCCGACGGTGGCCAGCGCGCCCAGCGTGAAGTGCACCCACCACAGGGCCCATGGCCCGCTGTCGGCGATGGCCAGGCCGAGCACCCAGACGCAACAGGCGGGCGCCACCGCACGCAGCACGCCCAGCGGGAGATTTGGGCTGCGCGACACGGGCGGCGCGTCGACCTGCGCGAACGAGGCCAGCCCCCACGCCAGTGAGTGGCACATCGATGCCGCCATCAGCCCCTGCAGTCCTGGCAGGGCGCACAGCATCACGAGGCCCGCCGCCATCGCCAGGCCAACGCCCATGGCGTTCGGCAACCTGACGCGCGAAAGATGCAGGACCAGAGGCGGCAGCAGCATGGCGCCAAGGTGCAGGCCGCTCGCCTGCGAAGGGCTCAGGCCCCAGGCGCTTCCGCACCACTGCGAGGTGACGGCGAGCGAGGCCATCATGGGCAACATGGCCCAGCGTGCAGACTGCACCGCCCACGTCGCCGGATCGCGCCATGGCGCCCAGCCGGCGGCCATCGACGTGCAATCGAACAGCCCTGGGCGACCGCCTTTGCGTGTGCCGTGGCCTGGCACGAGTGCCGCGAGGAGGAGCGCGGGGAGGGCGATCGCGGCCGGCCAGAGCGCCGCGGCCACCGAGCTTCCCGTGGCCGGATCGCCCGCCACCATCCAGGCCAGCGCCGCACCTGCCGCGGCCGGAACGACCGGCGACGGCGGGCGGCGCGTGGCGGCACGCGCCATCTGCACCGTGCGTGAAGCGGCCACCAGCAGGACGCCCCAGCCGATCGATGCCGCTGCGATCGCCAGCACGCCCCCGCCCTCGGCGGCCCCAGCCAGCGCCGCCGCGGTCGCCAGGCCCGCAAGGACCACGATGGCGCGCAGCCATGCCGCCGACAGCGAGATCGAACGCCCGCAGCGCACCAGCCCGGCGGTGCCCAGCCACAGCGCGACGGGCGCCAGTCCCCCTGCCCAAAGCGGGAGGCGCAGCTGGCCGAGCGTGCCGAGCACCAGCCAGCCACCGAACAGCAGCGCCCAGGTCAGCGTGCGCGCCGCCAGCAGGCGCATGGGGTCCATTGCCTCGATGGCCTCGATGGCTTCGATGACTTCGCTATTGCGCACTGTAGGCATGCAGTTGGTCGCTCCCGCGCGCGGCGTGAACGCTGGCATTGAACGAGACCACGATCCGCTCCGACTCGCCGGCGTAGGGCAGGGCCTGGTGCGCCAGCCACGAGGGGAACAGCACGAGTTGCCCGGGCACCGGCTCGATGTCCAGGTGCGGCGGCTGCAGGTACGCATTGCCCAGGTCGGCATGGCCGCCGGCCAGCGCCGTGAAGGGCGGGCCATAGAAGCGCGTCACCCCGTTGGCCGCGCCATAGACGGGGTGGTCGCGCCGCCGCGCCGGCTCGTCCACCTGCACCACGTACACGCCCGACCAGGAGCAGTTGCCATGCGTGTGCACGTCGTGGAAGGCGCCGTGGTTGGCGCACTGGAACCACAGGCCCTCGAGCGCGATGCGCAGGTCGAGCCCCCGCTGCGGCCAGGCCCCGCGGTTGGCGTGCGCCACCGTATCGCGCAGGCTTTGGACGACGAACTTCAGGAAGCTCTCCCATTCCGGCAGCTGCACGCGGCGCAGCAGGTCGTCGTCGCTGGCGAAGAAGGCGCCCTGCGGCTGCGACCGCTCATGCAGCTGCGTGACGCGCATGGCGCCGAACACGCGCGCCAGCAGCGGGTTGAGTGCCGCTGCGTCGGCATGGCGATGCACGCCCAGCGGCGTCGGCCACAGCGAATGGAAGCCTGCTTCGATGCTCATCACCGCGTCAGGCCGCCACCGCGCGCGGCCAGTGCAGCGCGTACCCGGTTTCGCGCTCGAAGCGCTCGACGTCCTCGAGGGTGTCGATGTCGACCCGGTAGCGCCGGTTGTCGGTGACAAAGGGCGCCACCATCTGCGGATGGCGCGATTGCCACTGGCGGCAGCCGACGTTGGCCTCGCCGGCCAGAATCTGTTCGCGCACGTCGGCGCTGAACATGACGGGGTTGCCGCGCTCGCCTTGCACTTCCGGGTACACCACCTCGGCGCCTGGCGGGCGCTTCTTCCAGGCGCCGATCACCGCGGAGATGTCCTGGGCGTTGAGCAGCGGCTGGTCGGCCAGCGCCACGACAACGGCATCGCACTTGCCGCTCAGCGCGGCCAGGCCCAGGCGCTGCGAAGACACCTGCCCAGCTTCGGGGTGCGGGTTGTGCACCACCGTGACCGGAAAGTTTTCCACCACCGGCGCGATCTGCTCGGCATGGTGGCCGAGCACCACGACCAGCTCGTCGACGCCCGCGCCCGACAACGCGATCAGCATGCGGCGGATCAGCGGAACGCCGCCCAGTTCAAGCAGGCACTTGGGACGCCTGCCGATGCGCTCGCCGGCGCCCGCAGCCAGCAGCACGGCCGCCACCGTCACCCGCGAATAGAGGCCGCGGCCGCCTTTCATGATGCAACCCATGGTCAATCTCCGCAGCAGGACTTGAGGGGAACCGCCAGCACGGGCGGCGTCGCCGGCGCGCAGCAGGCATGGACAGCGGGCGCCGCCAGCGGACCCGATTCGGGTGCGCGCGCGAGCGCCGGCGCCGGTTTCGGTTCCGGCTCGGGATGCGGCTCGTCCGAGATCAATGTGCCGCGCCGGTTGGAGACCACGGCCGCGAGCACCGACAAGGCGATCTCCTCGGGCGTCGTCGCGGCCATCGGATAGCCCGCGGGCGCCACGATGGCGGCCACCGCCGCCGGGTCGCTGCCGCTGGCGATCAGCGAATCCTTCAGCACGCCGGCCTTCTTCGCGCTGGCGACAAAGGACACCTGGCGCGCCGACAGCGACAGCGCCAGGCGCAGCCCCTGCACGTCACGCCGGCCCTGCGTGGCGACGACCACCCACGCGTTCGCGGGAATCTGCGGCACCGCGGTGCCGGGCTCGTCGGAGGCGATCACGCGCTGCGCATCCGGATGGTCGGCCGCGCTGGCCTCGTGCGCCACCAGCGTGACCGTGAAGCCGACCCGCGGCGCCAGCTGCACCAGGCTTCGCGCCACCGGCGAGGTGCCGATCACCACCAGGCTGGCGCGCGGCAGCACCGGGTCGACGAAGAGCTCCAGCGTGCCGCCGGAATGACAGCTCATGCCGAACTCCAGCACGTCACCCAGCTCGCGCTCCACGCCTTCTTCGGCGGGCGTGATGCGGATCAGCTTGGCTTTGCCGTCACTGAGCACCTGGCGCACGGTGCGAATGACCGCAGGCTGCGCGCAGCCGCCGCCGATCCAGCCGTGCAGCTGTCCGTCCAGGGTCACCACGGCCTTGTCGCCGGGGTGCGCCGATGCCGGCGCGCGGGCTCGAATCACGCTCACCAGGGCGTAGGCCGTGCCGTCGTGCTGCAAGCGCTGGGCGGCTTCGAAGACGTTTTCGGCGGTGGTCATGTGGGTACTCCTTTTCGCGTCGCTCAATGGACATGCGCCGCGAGTTGCGCCAGATCGCGCAAGCTGTTCAAGCGGTGAAAGTGTTCGATCAATCCCTGCTGTGCCCGCACGGCCTGCATGCCTTGCGAGGCCGGCGGTTCGCCCGAGGGGTGGAACCAGGCGATGCGCGCACCGCGCCCGCGCACCCGCGCCAGTTCCTCCGCCAGCCGATGCGGTTCGTCGGCGTCGAAGCCGTCGGACAGCACCCAGACCCGTGCGTGGCGCCCGAGCTGCGCGCGTGCGTGCACCGCATGGAAGTCGGCCAGGCTGGTGGCGATGCGGGTGCCGCCGCCAAAGCCGGCCGTCACGGCATTGACCTTCTCCTGCACCGCGGTCGAGCTGCTGCGCAGCAGCGGCGTGACCTCGGCCAGGCGGGTGTGGAAGACGAAGACCCGTGCGTTCATGGCCAGCACGAAGGCGCGCGCGATGCGCAGGAAGAGCTGGGCATGGGTCTCCATCGAGCGGCTGACGTCGACCAGGATGAACAGGCGCGGCCGCTCGCGGCGCGGCGAGCGCCAGACCGGGTGCACCGGCAGGCCGCCGGTGGCCAGGCTGCCACGCAGGGTGCGCCGCAGGTCGAGGCGGCGCCCGGCGGGGTTGTCGTGCCAGCGGCGCGTCAGGCGCCTGCGCAGCGCCTTGGCGATCTGTTCGGCCAGGCGCTCGAGCTGCGCCAGGTCCTGCGGCAGCCATTGCGACAGCGAGCGGTCATGCAACGCTTCGGTGCGGCTCGCGCCGCCCTGGGCGCGGGCGATGCCCGGATCGTCCGAGGCGGCCAGTCCGGGCTGCATCGCGGCGTCGGCCGCACCCGCGCCGTTCGCCTGCGGCGGCGCATCGGCCGATCCCGCGCGCTGCTGCAGGCTCTGCACCAGCTGCTCTAGGCTGCGCCGCGGACGGGTCTGGCCGCTGACGCGTGCGCCGCCCTTGACCTTGTGCGGATACCAGTAGCGCTCGAACAGGTCGGGCCAGCGCTGCCAGTCGCGCGCGTCGTGGCAGGCAATGGCGCGCCAGGCTGGATCGATGCGGGCGTATTGCTCCAGCGGCAGGGCCAGCGCGGCCCGCACCATGGCTTGCTGCTCGGCCACGCCGACCGCGAGGCCGTGGTCGCGCAGCATCGCCGCGAATCCGGCGATGCGCTCCAGGGGCTGTGCCTGGGTGCTCATGGTCACACCGCCTGCGCGGCCTTCTCGGCCACGCCCACGCTGCGCCGTCCCTCCAGCACCTGCCGAACGCGGGTGGCATCGAACTGGAAGCGGTCCTCCCGCGTCTTGAGCAGGCAGGCGAGCGACGCCTCGAGCGTGTGGGGGTCTTCCGGCAGCGTCTTGCATTCGAGGCGATGCAGGGCGCGCACCCAATCCAGCGTCTCGGCAAT
>Ga0160470_100344_pt1 | contig 24418 bp, 23 predicted proteins | sample HID1973I_E11MG_FD_108214 | JGI IMG/M metagenome (GOLD analysis project Ga0160470, IMG submission 108214) | Enriched mosquito-associated microbial communities from UW Madison campus, WI, USA - HID1973I_E11 MG | ecosystem: Host-associated > Arthropoda: Insects > Digestive system > Unclassified ... | reverse complement strand
ATTAAGCGCCTCGCTAAGTCTCTTGTTGCCCTCGACATGCGCACGAAACGGCATCATGCAGAGAAACAAGTAACTTTATAGGACGCTTATTTGTGTGAATGGTGGGCTCCCGGCGGGGCAAGGGTCTTTCGAGGACTCTTGCTCCGCTCGCACATTAGCCGAACGACGGTTAAGCGCCTCGCTAAGTCTCTTGCCGCCCCGACATACGCACGAAATGGCGTCATGCAGAGAAACAAGTAACTTTATAGGACGCTTATTTGTGTGAATGGTGGGCTCCCGGCGGGGCAAGGGTCTTTTGAGGACGCTTGCTCCGCTCGCACATTAGCCGAACGACGATTAAGCGCCTCGCTAAGTCTCTTGTTGCCCTCGACATGCGCACGAAACGGCATCATGCAGAGAAACAAGTAACTTTATAGGATGCTTATTTGTGCGAATGGTGGGCTCCCGGCGGGGCAAGGGCCTTTTGAGGACGCTTGCTCCGCTCGCACATTAGCCGAACGACGATTAAGCGCCTCGCTTTTACTAGTTTGTCCGAGTAATCGTCTAAACAACAAGCCTAAGCCCCCACGTTAGCGGGGCTTAGGCAATCATATTACGAACGAAATACATGTTGAAACACACGCGTCTTCCTTACCTTACCGATTCACATCGACTTGCGCCGGGAACAGTCGTTCCACCATCGCGTTGAATTCGGCGATAAAGCCTTGGATCGGGTGACCGGCCTGCACTTCCTGCCAATATCCGCTCATGCGGTCGACGAAATCGGGGTTGGCAGAAATATAGACATGATCGACGCTCGGCGCCAGCTTTTTCACCTCTGCCGCAATCCGGCTCTTGACGTCTTCCGTCAGTTGAATATCGGCAGCGGCATCCGTCCCGCTGCGAATGCGGTACGTGTCGCCGTATAAGCTATCCGTATGATTGCGCATATTATTGTTATTCGGTGCGACACTATACGTCCCATATTGCGGTGTTGGCGTCATCCCAGCCCCACCGTTCGTGCCTATGCCATTCATTCCGCTTGGTTCTTGATAAGCATTGTGATGATTGCTTTTGCCCATCACGCGATAACCGTTATTCGTGCTGGAAGAAGACATGGCGTTCGAACCGCCCGGACTGCCCCCTTCTCTTAAAGAAACGGCAACATACGCATTGTTGTTCGTCAGCATAACATTCGCCGTTTTAATTTCTTTTATCGTCGTCAATCGGTCGGCAATGTTTTTGCTCATTTCAAGCCGGTAATTTTTATGGCTGCCAATCAAGTTATTGCTGTTCAACCGGCGTCCGTTGACGCGATTCATTTCGTTCATCTGGTCGTTGGCGAACCGTTTGTTCCAGATGCGGTTGCCGTTCATGTCGTAACGAACGCTGTTCGAACGAACCGGTTCCCGGTTGCCAAGCTCTCCCTGATGAGCCGCACAACCCGCCAACATCGCGCCAAGCGCTGCCGATGCGGCGATCACTTTGAACTTTCGATGCATGTTGGTCCTCCATTCGGCTTATAAAATAAAAAGCAGCAACCGCTCCTTATCGTGCGCCAAATGAACGAACCGTATGCCAGCAATAACTTGGGTTGTTTAATAGCCCGGACAGCGCATTAACTTTCCGTTCTCCGTACTCAATTGCCGCAGTAAACAGATCGGCAGCAACAATTGACCCAATGTCGGCTTGCAACCTATGGCCATAAGCCAAGCTCGAATTGGCTCCCTTCGAACGACCACGTAAGTCTTTCTTTGATTGGTATACTTATACAAAGAAAAGCATGCACACCCTACAGGATTTTCACCTCGTATATCGAATTAAAACGTTGGATCTTATGCACATATTATATAGGAATCAAGTGACGAGAATGCAAAATCAGACCGCAAGCATGCATATTGTATAGGCTCGCCTCTTAATCTGCTTCGCAATCACATTCCGTCAACAGTCTTCCATTGTCCCTTGTCTCTATGAAGCTTTCACTTAACCGGTTGAATCGTCGTCGGCACAGTCGAATCCATTCTTGACATCCCCTTGCCCCTATGTTTAGTATTAGATATTAGTATCTGGTACTAAATTTGATTATAAAGGGTGATCGTCATGCCAACTCCTTCGACTGCAGGCATTCGCTCGAATGCCGTCATTACCGCCATCGGCTCCTATGTTCCCGACACCGTGCTGACGAATGCGAATCTGGAGCGAATGGTCGATACGAACGACGAATGGATTATCCGGCGCACCGGCATCGCGGAGCGGCGCGTAGCGGCGCCGGAGCAATATTGCAGCGACCTGTGCATCGAAGCGACGGCCGACTTGCAACGGCGGTACAACGCTCGGCTCGACGACGTCGATTATATCATTGTGGCAACGACGACGGCCGATCTGCCGTTCCCGTCCGTCTCCTCCCGCATTCAGCAAGCATTCGGTATAGAAGCGTGCGGAGCGATCGATCTGCAAGCGGCATGCGCGGGCTTTACGGCCGCTCTGCAAAATGCGAACGGCCTGCTCTATTCCGGCATTGCGCGCAAAGTGCTTGTCGTCGGAGCGGATACGATGACCAAAATTACGGACTACACCGACCGGACGACGTGCATTTTGTTCGGCGACGGCGCTGGGGCCGTCCTGCTCGAAGCGGATGACAGCCGCGAGGGCGATTTGCTCGCTTCGTATTCGGTTACGACGGGCTCGGGCGGCCATCAGGTGTACATGACCGGGCTGTCGCATTCGATCGGGGGGTATCCGCTGTCGAATCCCGGCAAAATCGTTCAAAACGGCCGCGAGGTGTACAAATGGGCGGTCGGCACCGTGCCGGACGGCATCGAGCAAATGCTCGGACGGACGGATTACACCGCAGCCGACATCGACTGGTTCGTGCCGCATAGCGCGAATATGCGCATCATCGAATCGATCTGCGAACGGTCGGGCATTCCGGTCGAACGGACGCTCGTCTCGCTCGTTCATTACGGCAACACCTCATCCGCGACGATTCCGCTGGCGCTCGATCTGGCCGTCAAGGACGGTCGGCTTCGCCAAGGCCAGCTCGTGCTCATGTACGGCTTCGGCGCCGGACTGACGCAAGCGGGCGTGGTCATGCGCTGGGGCCTGCCGGAAGCAAGCGCGGACGTATAAGCGACACATCCTATTTATCGGTCATAAGAACGGACAAAGAGCCGCAGCGCAGTCGAATGACTGCGCTGCGGCTCGAGCCGTTGTGCGAAGGAAAAGGATAAGCGAGCAAACGTTGCGAATCGTTCGAATCTCCCGGTCTTAATGCGTCGACAGATACGTTCCGAGCTATTGCAAAGCCGGACGCTCCGTGCCGCTCGAGTTCACGGGATGCGTATTCGCTTTCCGCGTCCGGCCTTTTGAATATAGCCCCGCAGCGTAATGCCTTTCACATTCGGATCTTCCCCGGAACCGAGAATTTCCCCTTATACCGCGCCAACTGCGTCGCATCGTCGCCTGGCCCGTCATATCCGGCTTTGGTCCTCGCCTATAAACGCGATTTGCCGCCCGGACCTCCCTCCTTCGCCCTCTCGGGCTTGAACGAACGCGAATACAATACCGATAAGCGCCTCGCGGCGCCGTTGTCGAACTTCTTAAAGTTTCGCGACCCGAAAGGCAGGCGAGCGTGATTGAAATTGTTGTTCACTTACTTCGTGCCCAGCGGCGGCGTCGAAACGTTGAACCGGCACCGGGCGCGCGCGCTGCGGCGAATTGGAATCGAGAGCCACTTGCTCTATTTGTGGAGAGGCGCCGGCGAGCAAAATCTAATCAACAGCGATATCCCCTATCTCGTTACGAACGACGATCGCCAGATTGCCGAGCTTCTGGCGATGCACCGCTATGATGCCGTTATTGCGTCCTGCGACCATCTTATGCTGGAAAGAATTCGGGGCAACGGCTATGCGGGACCGATCCTATACGATGCGCAAGGGCTCGGCAGCCGGGAAACTGCCGCTTCGACGCTGCAGAAAGCCGCTCCTTTCATTCGGCGATACGCCCGGGCGATTATAAGCCCGCAGACGAGCCATCTGATGGAGCTGTTCAATCGTCTGTATCCCGATCTTCCCCGGTTTTATTTGCATAATCCGTTCGATGCGGCCCGCTTTCATTACCGTTCCGTTGCGGAGACCACCCAGGGCGGGGCGCCGGTTGCGGCGTGGATCGGCAGGCTGGAGGGCAATAAAAACGGGGAATTGTACTTGCGCATCTGCGCCGAGCTTTCCCGCCGCGTGCCCGATTTAAGGCTATGGGTATTCCTCGACGCCACGATCGGCGACAAGAAGGAAGCTCTGCGGTTCCGCGAACGGGCCGAGCAATTGAAGCTGTCCTCCCGAATGATGCGGTTGTCGAATGTGCCGCATGCGGATATGCCCGATTATTTGTCCGCCATCGGCGACAGCGGCGGCTTCTTGCTGTCGACCTCCGGCACGGAAGGATTCGGCTATGCGGTTGCGGAAGCGATGAGCTGCCGCTGCCCGGTCGTCGCGACCGATTCCGACGGCGTTCGGATGATGATCGAGGATGGACGCACCGGTCTGTTTTTTCGATCGGGAACGGCATCGGAGGGCGCTTCGCAGTCGCTTCGTCTGCTGGAAGACCGCGCGCTCGCTTCATTCATAAGAGAAGAGGCCTACCGCCGGATTACGACGACGTTTCATCCCGATCGTTACTGCGCGGATATGGCCAACGTGCTGCGGGCGCTCGGCGTCATGCCTCCCGGCTGAGCCGCGCCGCGCCGTCGAACGCAAACGGTTGCAGCGTCTCCCAAAAATAGATAGATGGCGCATACCATTCGACGTGTCCATCTCGCTCTTATTCTCGTATAGTAAAGCACATGAATAGAAAGGACGGGGTGTTTCACTATGCGGCCGGCTGTCAGCATGCCTACAGTGTCGATTATCATCCCCTTTTATAACGACCCTTATATTGGCGAAGCGGTATCAAGCGCGATCGGACAGACGTATCCGAACGTCGAGATTATTGTTGTCGATGACGGTTCCACCCGGCATCAAGAGAAGCTTGCTCCCTATATGAGCCACATTCATTATATCGGCAAAGCTAACGGCGGCACCGCCAGCGCTCTTAACTACGGTATGAGCATGGCTTCGGGCAAATACGTCGCCTGGCTAAGCTCGGATGACCGGTTCAAGGCGGATAAAGTCGCGAGGCAGGTCGCCTACATGGAAGCGACGGGGGCCCGGATCAGCCATACCGACTACGATCTGATGAACGAGTTCGGCGCCGTCCACCACGAGCGGGTCGCCCCCAAGCACCCTTCCGCCAAAGGGTTCGTCGCTACGCTGCTGGACGGCTGCACCATCAACGGCTGCACGGTCATGATGACCAAGCGGTTATTCGTGGACATGGGCGGCTTCAACGACCGGCTTACCTACACGCACGATTATGAGATGTGGATTCGGGTCGTGCTGGCCGGAGTCGATTTTCATTTTATCAACGAATCGCTTACCGTATATCGTCGGCACCCCGGCATGGGGACGGTCCGGCACTTCGAGACCGTACTTGCGGAGGCGAATGCCGTCACGGATCTGTACCGATATGCATTGAACGCCCTAGTTGCCCGTCTTCCCGGCTGATCGACGCATGCCGGTTCAATCCGCTAGCCTGTACGCAAAGGAGGACGAATCGTCATGGAAGTATTATTCATCTTTGCGCTCCCGAGCGGAGGCATGAATACGCTCAACCGCGAACGGATTCGAGCGCTGACCGATGCCGGCATCGGCTGCCGCCTGCTTTATTTCGCGCACGGAAGCGGTATGAATGCCGGACCGATGCCTTGCCCCGTCCATTACAGTTACTCGGCGGAAGAAATCAAGCTGCTGCTGCTTCGGCATCCTCCCGCCCTCATCGTCATGTCCTCCTGGTACGCCGAGCTATATATGCTCCGCGAGATCGGCTACAGGGGGCCGATCGTATTCGAGATTCAGGGACTCGGTCCTCTCCCGGAAGCGCGCAAAGCGATGTCAGACGCCGTTCCGTTCGTCCAGCCGCATGCCAATGCCGTCTTATACCCCGGAACGCCGCTTGTTGCCGCGCTGATCAGCGTCATGCTGCCGCACAAGACGCTGTTCTCCTTCCCGAATCCGATCGATACGACGCAGTTCGGCTATATTGCGGGCAAAGGCCGATCGGGCCAATCGATGCCGCTCCTATGGATCGGCCGCATTCATCCGAACAAAGGATGGATGGAATATTTGCTAATCGCGCGCGAACTGATCGATCGCGGCGAGAATCCCGAGCTGTGGATGTTCGAGGACCCGCTGTTGTCCGCGCTTGAGCATCGCGAAGCGTTCGCCCAAACCGTCATGTCGCTCGATTTAATGGATCGCATCCGGCTGTATCCCAACGTGCCGAGGCCGCAGATGGCCGACTACTTCTCCTCGGCAGCCGATTCCGGAGGCATGCTGCTTATGACGTCGCTGTCCGAAGGCGCTCCCTATGCGGTATTGGAAGCGATGAGCTGCCGCTGTCCGGTGCTGACCGGCGATAATGACGGCGTAAGGACGATGATTGACGACGGCGTGCACGGCATCTATTATCGATTCGGCGACGTCGCGGGAGCGGCGGATGCGGCGCAGCGAATACGACACGACCGGAAGCTTCGCAGCGCCATTGCAACCGAAGCGGAGCGCCGCATCCGAACCGAGTTCACCCCCGCGCGCTATGTCGCGTCCTTCCGGCAAATGATGCGCTCGCTTGGCATTCTGTAACGCGCCGACTTGCTTGCCGCGGCGGGGCTTGTCCGCTTTCTATGGGGATGCGGACGGGCGAGAGCCGGCTGCATGACCCTCCCGTCATCCGCATGCGCGCGATAAACCAGCCGCTGGTACACAACGAAGCAACATGCGCCGGGAACGGCGCGCGTTGCGATACGCCGCTCGCTTTCTTCCGCCGCGCCGAGTCCCTAGTCGCAGCGGACAGGCTGCGGCCCGCGGGCCGCTATCCGGCGCCGGAACGGCGCAAGTGCTGGCTCCACCGGCGCTCGTATTTGCCGAACAGCGCTTTCGTCTCGCGTTCGATTCGCTCCTTGTTGCGCATCGTTCCCATGTCCTCGTGCCACCGGTACGCGGTCAGCGGCTCCGGCGTCAGATGGAACGGGAACCCCGCCAGCATGACGCGGTACCAATAATCGAGATCATGCGTAAATGTCTGGCGTTCGTCGAACGGTCCGATCCGGTCGAACAGCGCTTTGCGCATCATAACCGTGCAGCCGTTGACTGGATTGCTCCGCACGAACGCTCGCAACAAATCATGAGCGCCGGCCGGCGGCATAATGGCGAATTGCGTGTAGCGTCCTCGGCCGTCGATGCTGTCGAAGCCGGTATGCCCGATCCATGCATCCGCGCTGCGCATGGAAGCAAGCTGCTTCCTCACCTTATCCGGGTAGAAAAAGTCGTCCGAGCTGAGCCACGCCACATATTCCCCGCTCGCGTACCGGATGCCGTGATTCAGAGCGCTTGCCGTTCCGCCGTTGGACTTGCCCAGATAGCAGATCCGCCCCTCATACGGCTTGAGCAGCTCGGCGTGCTTCGTGGAGCCGTCGTCGACGACGATCACCTCTACGTCCGGATACGTCTGCGACAATGCGCTCTCGACCGCTTCCCGCACGTATGGATCGTTATAGAACGGAATGATGATCGATACCCTCGGATGATCGGCCCGCATCGTCTACCCGCCTCCTGAGCTGATATGGTTTGCCCGCGCGTCATGGAGTGCGTCGGCGATCGATTGCTCCAGCGGAATGTGCGGCTCCCAGCCGAGCGAGCGGACGGCGCTTGCGTCGACCGGCTCCGGCGACGGCGCCGCGGAATCGCCGATGTGAAACGAGAGCGGACAGCGAGCAAGCGCCTCGAACCGCTCGGCCAACTGTCCGATCGTCACGAACCGCCCGGACGCGACCGGATACAGCCGTCCGGACTCGCCGCCTCGCAGCAGCGTTTCATAAGCGGACATGGCGTCGCGCACGTCCAGATAATCCCGTCGCTCGCACCTCGACGACAGCCGGAACCCGGGAGCCGGCTGCCCGGACTCCGCAGCCGCTTCCGCCGCGGCCGCATAGCGGGCAAGCAAGGCGCACAGCCCTTGCGAGCGGCCCGGGCCGATCAGATTGGATGGCTCGGCGACGACGACATCGAGTCCGTACAGGGAAGTCCAGCATTGCGCCACCAGCACCTGCATCGTCTTGCTCAAGCTGTAAGGATGCGGCGGAGCCGGAACGGAGCCGTCGGACGGAGGACGGAACCGGAGCATCGAGCCCGCGATCAGAACGCGGCACGGCCGGTCCGCGCCGCGCACCGCTTCCAGCAGGTGGACCGTGCCGATTGCATTGGTCGTTATATAGCTGGCGGGTTCCCGCCAGGAACGATCCGCGGCATTCAAGCCGGCGAGATGAACGACGGCATCCGGCTTCGATTCGGCAATGGCCCGTCTTGCGTCCTGCAAGTCCGTCCAATCGCATCGGATAACGGAATCGAACGACCCGGCATAGCTTGCGCGGCGGGATATGGCCGGAATAACCTCGTAACCGGCGCTGCGGAAATGCCGGGCCGCATGCTCGCCGCAAAAGCCTCCCGCCCCCGTTACTAGCAGCCTTGCGCCGCTCATACTGTCCGCATCCATTCCGCAAGCTCCGCCAGCATCATCCGGTAAGGCGGCGGCTCGAATGTCCAGTCGGCGCGCGTCGACACGAGCGACCGGTCGTTCGCCGGCTCCGCCGAAGGAACGATCGTTACGCCGTCATGCCCGATTATCGCTTGAAACAGTCGCAGCAGCTCCAGCTTGCTGACCGTCTCCGGCGCGGCAAGCTGCACGAGCCCGCCGATATGCGGCCGCTCAAGCGCGTAATGAACCGCCTTGGCCAGCTCCAGCGTCGTTACGCCGTTCCAATAGACCGAAGAATAGCCCCGCACCGTCCCCCGCTGCTCCAGAAACCATTTCAACAGACCGATGCCTCCGGCATTCCCGTCGGGTCCGACGATAGACGTCCGGATCGTCAGATGCCTTGCGTCCGTCACCTCGCCCAGCGCTTTCGTGCGGCCGTAGACGGTCGGGTTATCGGGAACGTCATGCTCGGTGTAACGGCCTCTGGCGCCGGAGAATACGCAATCGGAGCTAATATGGATAAGCCGGGCGCCGGCCTGGTCGGCGACATGACGAAGCCAATGCGGCAGCCACGCGTTCACCCGATAAGCGGCGAGCGGATGCCGCTCGGCATCCGCGTTCAATAACCCGACGGCGTTGACGATCGCATCGGGCTTACGCTCGACGACAACCGACGACACCCGCTCGAAATCGGCCGCCTCGAGCGGTATGCCGCCGGAATCGTCCGGCCTTCGGGTCGTATATTCAATCTGGATGCCGGGTATCGTCCGGAAATAGCGCACCAGCATATGACCGGCCATCCCATTGCCGCCGACGACGAGCAGCTTCATGCAAGAAACCCCCCGCGTACGAGCATCTGCCGAATATGTTCTTGATCCATCACGTTCTGGCTGGAGCTGAAGCTATCGAATTCGACGGACAGATAGCTGGCGTAATGCTGCTTCAGCCCCGGAATGTCGAGCGGCGGCAAGATGACCAAATATTCGTCGTCATAGACGATGGTGCTCTTGCTCTCGAATTCCGTCAGCAGTATTTCGTGCAGCTTCTCGCCCGGGCGGATGCCCGTCTCCACGATATCCGCCTGGCGCCCAAGCGAATCCATCAACACCTGCGCCAGATCGACGATCCGGCAGGTCGGCATCGTCATGACGAAAATCTCGCCGCCGATGCTCTCGGCCGAAGCTTTGAACAGCAGCTTGATCGCATCCTGCAACGTGAGGAAAAACCGCGTCATGCGAAGATCGGTAATCCCGACCTGTCGCTTCGTCTGAATCTGGTGCATAAACAAATGAACGACGCTCCCGTTCGTTCCGAGCACGTTGCCGCCGCGGACGCAGACGAATTTCGTCTCGGAGTGAAGCAAGTTCGCATATACGATCAGCTTCTCGCCGATCGCCTTCGTCATGCCGTAGAAGTTGGACGGATTAGCCGCCTTATCGGTCGAAATATAAATGACTCGCTTCACTTTATTCGCAATGGCCGCCTCGATTACGTTCTGCGTGCCGATCACGTTCGTCTTCAGCGCTTCGTACGGCTGATCCTCGCATACCGGCACATGCTTCAGCGCGGCCAGATGGAACACGTAATCGACATGCTCGCATGCGCGGGTGAGCGCGTCCTTGTCGCGAATGTCCCCGATGCAGAACGTCAGCCGCGCATCCTCGAAAAACCGGCTCATCGCGACCTGGCTGGACTCGTTGCGGGAGAATACGATAATCTGTCGCGGGTTTTGCGGCAGCAATTGGCGGATCAGCTCGTATCCCCATGACCCGGTTCCTCCGGTTACCAGAATACGCATGTTGTTAAACATTCCATTTCCCTCCAAGAACAAATTTCACCACAACATCCGATACATGCTCCTCCTTATAGCCGTCGGGGCAGGACCAGTCGGCGGGAAGGCCCATCATGACGGCGGCTGCTCCGGCAATACGTTCCGGCTTCAAGCCGCATACCGTATTGCTGCCGCAATCGACCGTCTCCGGCCGCTCCGTTGTATCCCGAATCGTAACGGTCGGCACGCCGAACAGACAGCATTCCTCCTGCACCGTGCCGCTGTCCGTAATCGCCAGTCTCGCATGCCTCTCCAGCTTCACGAAATCGAAAAACCCGAACGGATCGTGCAGCTCGACGAGCGGATGGACGGCTTCCAATAGATCGGCGGCTAGCTTGGACCGCGTTCTCGGATGAACGCTGCAAACGATCCGCAGGCCGGTATGCTCCGCCACGCGATTCAAGCCTTCGATAATCCACGATAGCCTGACGGGATCGTCGACGTTCTCGGCGCGATGAGCCGTAACGAGCGCATACTGGCGATCGGCCAGCCCAAGCCGATCCAAGACGCCGCTGGCATCGATCCGAGGCTTATAATGTTCGAGCACCTCATGAATGGGATTGCCCGTCTGAACGATTCGGGAGGCGGGAAAGCCTTCGCGAAGCAGATTGCTTTTGCTGTATGCGGTGTAAGGCATATTAATCGTAGATACGGCATCGATGACGCGCCGGTTTTTCTCTTCCGGCACCTTCAAATCGTAGCAGCGGTTGCCCGCCTCCATATGCACGACCGGGATGCCCATCCGTTCCGCCACGATCGCGCATAACGCGCTGTTCGTATCGCCAAGCAGCATAACGACGTCCGGCTTCTCTTGGATCAGCACTTGCTCGATCTCGCCGAATATGGCGGACAATTGGGCTCCCAGCGTCTGCTTGCCGGAGGACAGCGTATAATCCGGCTTCCTGACCTGCATCTCGTCAAAAAAGATGCCGCTTAGCAAAGGCGAGAAATTTTGCCCCGTATGAACGAGCACATGCTTCCCGGCCAGTCGATCCAGCTTCGCAATAATGAGACTGAGCCGAATAATTTCCGGCCTCGTGCCCAATATCGTCATCACCCGCAAGGCGCACCCTCCTCTCCTGAACCATAACCCGCCGCCATTGCGGCTTATCGCCCCGCACGTCTCTTGCGCCTCCCGCTGCGGCGCCCGCCTGCCGCTTTGCCGCGCCGCCGGACGCCGCTTCGCCCTTTCCTTCCGCGCGCTGCGCCGCCCCGCTTCCGGCGCCGCCCCCGCGCGGTGCGCCGAGCGGCGGAAGGAGACGGAGGAGCAATCGGCTCCTCCGGCGCGCCGATCGTCTCGCCTATCGGCAGCGCGCGAATCGTAGCGTCGTCCACCCGGACGACATCGCCGAACGAACAGCCGGCGTCAAGAAAAGCTTTCTCGGAGGCGAACGGCCGCAGCCGTCCGTCCTCCAGCAAATAAACGGCAGGCCCGCTCCCTCTGACCAAATGCGGCTTCACGGCGGCGTCCACCTTCATCGCCGTCAGCAGATGCGCCAGCTTGCTCCGGTAAGCGGCAATGCCGTACTCCCGCTCGACGGCGGCTCTGTTACGCATCCCGACCGCCGTCATCTCGGCCGCATTGCCGAGCAGGCCGTCTACGCGGCCGGCCAGCCCTGCCATATCGCCTGCGGCAACGCTGTAAGCGGCGTTGCCGGTCGCCGCCATCATCTCGGCCAATCCGCCCGAGGCGAACGCAACGACCGGCTTGCCGAACGCCAGCCCTTCGAGCGCCGTCAAGCCGAAGCCCTCGGCCGCCATGCTCGGCACGACCAGCATGTCGAGCGCGGGATAGATCGTCTCGATCCGATTCTCGAATCGAATCCAGCGGAACCGGTCCATAATCCCGCTTCGACGAACCAGATCCATGCCGGCGTCGAACAACGGCCGGTCGACCGGATTGCCGACGACCAGAAACAGCGCGTCCGGATGCCGGCCCGCAATCTCGACCGCCATCTCGATAAATGGCATATAGCCTTTGTTCGCATAGATTGACGAAGCGATAAAGCCGATGAGCCGATGATGATCTCGGACGGCAAGGCCGCTTCTTCTCAGCTCCCGGTTCGACTGCCACGTATCCGGAAACCAATCTTCGATATGCCAGGACGGCGGGAGAAGCAGCATTGTGCCGCCCATGCGAGGATCGAACGCTCGGACCGGCTGAAGCGTCGATTCCGATATGCCGACGATCCAATCCGAGTATCGGCGGATGAGCGCCACGGCGTCCGCCGTATGGGGGGTCGTGCGAATCGTCTCCATCAGCGACCAGACGACCGGTATGCCCAATTCCTTCGCGGCGATCGCCGGCATCGGGTGCACCGCTGTATTGACGAGCACGACATCGGGGCGCCGGCTTGCCAGCAAAGAGACGAGATCGGCATAATCGGATTCGCTGCGGAACCGATGAAGCTCCTCCAGCAAGTGCGATTGCGCCAAATAAAGCGGCACCGAGATCGGGATCGGCTGTACGGCAATCGCGATTCCTCTCGCCGACGCCGCTGCGGATAAATAACCTTCGTTAGGCACAACGAGCGTGCATTCGAAATACGGATCAAGCTCGCGGAGCATGAACAGCAGCAGCTTCTCCGCACCCGTGACGTACGTCTGGCTGCATATGTGGGAGAAAGCGAACAGCCGAGGCTTGGAACGCAAGCGGACGTCACCTCCTTGATAGGCTCAATCTGGGTCGGACCAGAACACGCTTATCCTAGTTGATATAATATATTGACAAGACGTTCGACTCGGCACGACAAATGAACCTGCGCCAAATGCACAAAAAATCGGCGGTTCGGACTCCGCGCTTCCTCCGCGGCATCCGCCCGCCGTATCGTTAACCGAACAAAATGGCCAGCATCGTCTCCAGACGCTTCGCATACGTATGGTCGCGCAGCGTCCGGTATAAGCCGCGCAGCGCAATCTGCCTCCGCTCCTGCTCGTGAGACAAATAGTATTCGATCTTGTCGATCATCTCCTGCGGAGAGGAGTACGTGACGATTTCGACGCCGGGCGTATAATACAGCGGCAGGTCCTCGCGAATGTCCGTCAGTTGCAGCGTCGCGCACGCGGCGATCTCGAACGTGCGCGGGTTCGGAGACACGGCCGATATGAGCGCGCTGTTGTTGTTGAACGTTTCGTCGTCGTGGGCGCGGTGCATATTGATGACGATTTTGGCCCCGTTGTAGACGTTCGCCGTCTCCTCCGGATTCATCCAGCGCCCCAGCGCAATCTTGGGTGCCAGCTTCTGAAACTGGCGCAGCCGTTCCCACCATATGCCGCTTATAAGCGTATCCTTGGTTGCCAGATAGTCGGTAATCTGATCGAAGAAGCCGACCCGCTTCCAATAAGCCGAGCCGACGAAGCTAACCTCCTTGCGGTCGGCTTTCGGAGGATTATGCGGCCGGAAGACGGTCGGATAGACGCCGAGCGGCAAGTAATGCACTTCCTGACAGCCCAGCGACCGATAATAATCGACGCACACTCTTTCAAGCGTAAACACGACGTCGTAATGCGGCGCCAATCTCGACGTAATGTCGGTATAGTAAGGGTCGTCGGTAAACCATACGACCGTTCGAATGCCCAAGCGGCGAATCGCATCGACATGCTCCGTGTCGAATTCCAGCCCGTCCAGCACGATGACGATGTCGGGTCGGAGCCTGGCCGCCACTTCCGCCACGGGATGCTGCGCATCCGTAATGCTGAGCCTTGCGGTCATCGTTCTCAGCGTCTCGGCCACCGCTTCGTCCAGCGGCGAATACGGATAGCCTTTGCCGGTCGCAACGAACAGCACATGAATCTGCCGGACGCCGACTTCATGCGTGACGGACCGCAGCAGCGACTCGCATTGCCCGAACCAGTAGCCGTGATCCCAGCCGGCCGCGAAGCCGTCCCGCTGCCCTTGCAGGTAAGCAGCCCGCACTTCGATCACCTTCTTTCTTCGGAAATCGGGGAAATGTACGCCGCTCGTTCGCTACTGTCCGTATTGCAGCGTCTGCATGAACTGTTCGATGCGCGACGAATAAGTATGGTCCCGGAGCGTTCTGGCCAGACCGCGGATCGCCATCGCGCGGCGCGCCTCCTCGTGTTCGAGATAAAATTTAATTTTCGCCCCAAGCTCGGCCGCATCCCGGAACGTGTCCAGCTCGACGCCCGGACGATAATACGCGGTCAAATCGTCACGGATATCCGTCAACTGCAGCGTGCCGCAAGCGGCGATCTCGTACGTGCGAGGATTGATCGACAGACCCGGATACCGGTACGTATTTTTGTTATCGGCCCCCGGTTCGGTCGTGCGGTGCAGGTTGACGACGATTCTGGCGCCGTTGTAATATGCGACCGACTCCTCGACGGGAAGCCAGCCGTGCCGAATAAACCGGCTTAACCGGTCGTATTGCGTCAGACGGTTCCACAGGCCGCCGGCGATGAACACCTTCAAGCCTTCCAGTTGCGCGGCGATCGCATCGAACATTTCGACCCGGTTCCAGAATGCCTGACCGATGAAGCAGACGTCCGACCGATATTGCGCGCCTGCGCGGATCGGTCTGAACAACGCGGGATGAACCGCCAGCGGCAAATAATGCACATCCGCGCAGCCGATCTCCCGATACAGCGGAACGGTGCTCATCTCATGCGTCAGCACCGTATCGTAGCGCGGCGCCACTAAGACCGTATCGGCAGTCACGTACGGATCGTCGGCGAACCATATAATAGTCCGGATGCCGGCCGCGCGGATCGTGTCGACCTGAGTCAGATGATCGTCCGGAAACACATGCAGGCCATTCAGCACGAGCACGAAATCCGGACGGATCAGCAGCGCCCGCTCGGCCATGCTCTTCGCTTCGACGACATGCAGCTCCGCGACCGCTTCCTGCAGCGCATGAATAATGCCATCGTCAATCGATTGAAAGCCTTGCGGCACGTAGATGACCCGCAAGCCGCGCCGGACCGCGACGCGCGGGCCGATGCAGCGCGCAACCGCTTCGCACGCGCCGTCTCTCCACCCGATGCGATACCCGGCCTCGTAGCCTTCGGCGGCGACGGCATCGCCATCGGCTGCCGGCTGCCGCAAATCGCCGACCGGGATTTGCACGGCCGCGGCCGTGGCTGCGACCGGGAGGCTTCCTCGTCTGTTACGGCTCATATCCGTTCACCTCATCTCCACAATATGCTCTCCGTGTCGAACGCACACCGATATGCGCCGTCAGCCGGACAAAATTGGCGGATGTCCATGCCGCGGAGTCCGCCTCTCCTTGACGACATGCCAAATAGCCCGGCGACCGATAACGCGGATACCCCGATCCGGAATCGTTCACCAGGCGATAAGACCGCAGCCGGCCGTCTCTTTATATTTGCTGTTCATAGGCAAGCTGATGGCCGTCCTCGAACCCTTTGGCGAAGCCGGCATTGTAACCGTCGTTGTACGCCTTGTCGAAACCTTGCTCGTACTGCTCGCGGTACACGACGGGCCGCCGCGGCTTTTTGCGGCCGATGCGCCGCTTGGCCGCCGATTTGCCGGCTTTGCGCCGCAAAGCCGGGTTCCTCGAACGGCGCTTGACCGTCCGCCTGCTCCGTCCTTTGGTTCCTGCGCCGGGCCGGGCTGTGCGCTTACTGCTTCTCCTCGTCGCTTTCACGTAGTTTCCTCCTTGACCTTGCGTTCAAAGCCGGCCGCGTCCGGTTCAGCCAAGGCTTGGCGGGCCTGCCCCGACGAAGCTCGCCGAGCCTTATGCCGGTCACCGATTCGGTCAGCGTCTGCTGCAGCCGGTTCAGATGCCCGATATTGCGGCGCAGCGACCTGGCAAGCGGATCAGAACGGTCGGATACGTCGGCTATCGACTCCAGAATACGGGCCAGAGCATGCTGGCTCCTGGCGATAGAGGCAAGCAGCTCAAGCTTCACGGAACGCCCTTTGTCTCTCTCGCTGTTCACAACGGGCCTCCCATGCTCCCTCCCAGTTGGCCGCCGAACATCATGCCGCCGTCGTCGTTGCTGTCCATGTCATGCTCCAGCGCCGCCTTCATAACGGCATTCATCCCGCGTCCGAGCTTCGTCAGCCCGTCAATCACTTCCACGATCTGATCGTGCATGCGGACCGATTCCGCGAGCTGCTGTTGCTGTTCGGCATAGGCATCGGACGACACATGATTGCAGATCCAGTTCCGCACCTTCTCCGCTTCAACCGCTTTGGCCTCCAGAATCATCGATACGTTCCATTGCAGCTTGGCCGCTGTGTCCAACATATGCTTATAAGCTTGCTCGCGGTTCGCCATGCCGTCCTTGCCCTCCCCGACTTCGAAAAGTCATTCGTCTTCATCTTCCATTTCCATGATGACGTGGTGCAACTGCTCCGCCATCATCTCCTGCAAATCCGCAATGCTATTCAGATAAGCGACTACGCTTCGCGTTACGCCGCTGGCCTGGTCGATCAAACCGGCAAAGCCGCCCAGCTCGGGATCCTCGTCCGGCAGGGCATGAATCATTTGGGCCGTGCGGACGACGACATGCCGCTTCGCTTCCAGCACCCGGACCAGTTGCCGGTTCGTATGGGAGACATGCTCGATCAGCGCGTCAATCGGATCTTCCATGACGCGGCCTCCTCTCTTCGCCTTACTGCTACCAGCATATGCTCAGCCAGCCGCGCGGTGACGGCGGCAAGACGCGCCGCTACAACGTTTGATGCAGCGTAATCGGCATAATGACCGGCAATCCGTCGGGCAATTCCCAGAGCGCCGCATCGCTCAGACGAACGGACCGCTGATCGGCGTAGCCCCAGCGCTCCGCCGCGGCCGCCGATACGATCCGCCGCTTCTTGCCGTCCTCGATCGCATATTTGCTGCCGTCCGCGCTGTCGGCCACATAGAAGCGCGCTTCCGGAGACAGAGCGGCCGGCTGAAGCTGCGGATCGTCGCACGCTATCGCCTCGCCGAGCGGATAGCGGCGAAGGTCGATCTGCGACAGGCGCACGGCCGACCGGCTCGGCGTGCCGACAACCGGGTGGCGACGGCCTTGATCGAGCCAATATACGGTATTGCCAATGCCTTTCACGAGCGCCCGCTGCGGATAAAAATCCGTCTGGCCGAACAGTCCGCCGCTGTCGTCCGACGGTCCCGAATGGACGCGCCACTCGCTGACGCGATGCACCAGCTCGTGCGGATTGCTCCATTTGTCCATATAATATTGCATATTGTGCCGATTGACCTCTTCCAGCCGCTCGCCCAGCGCCTTGATGCTGACGCTGCCGAAGTGATGGATGAACGCATCCTGCGCCATGACGAGCGAATAGCCTTGCAGGCGAACTCGAATGTTGAAATCGTCGTCCTCATAATTGCCGACCTCGTAACCCTCGTCCAAATAACCCGTTCGTTCAAGCAGCTCCCGCCGGAACAGCAGGCAGAAGCCGATCAGCCTATCGGTTTTTACCCATTTGGACGGGTTCGATACGTTATACAGCCGGGCAAACTCATGCATATCTGCGATTTCCGTATACGGAACCTCGATTCTCTGATCGCCGCCGATATAATTCGTCACCGGACCGACCATGCCGATCCGCTCGTCGCTATGCAAGCAGGCCAGCATATTGTCGAGCCAATTCTCCGTCACGAGCGTATCGTTGTTCAGCAGGACGAGCGTCGTCCCTTTCGCCATCATCAATCCGGCGTTGACCGCTCCGGCGAACCCGCGGTTCCGGTCGAGCATGCGGCACCGGACCTGCGTGCCGATTTCTTGCAGGTACGCGCCGGTCCCGTCCGTCGATCCGTTATCGACGACAATAATCTCATAAGGCAGATCGGTATGATCGACGATGCTGTCGATGCATGATTTCAAATAGCTCTTTTGATTGTAGGTGGGAATAATGATGCTCGTGCCGTCGAACAGCGTATCGTAGCTTTCCGCTCCAGATCGTTTGCCGTCCTCATAGCCCGCGCGGAATCCGGCGTCGTACCGCGCGCCTTCGTTAGTGGACGTATGCCGGACGTCTCTTGGCGCTGTGCGCCTCGTCCTGCGCCCTGAGCGTCTGAGCTGCCGCAGCGTGCTTCTCATGCTCATCATCCTCTTTCGTATCGAATCGTTAGAGCTTCAAATGATTGGCGACGATTCCGTCGGCCAAATGTCCGAAATCAAGCGCCGCTTTGCCAAGCTCGCCCGCAATTCTGCATGCGATGACGACGGCGGGGATGCCGGCCGCTACGAGCGCCAGATCGAAGGCCGCGGTCCGCGCCTCCTGTATGACCCGATCGATATCCGCGAATCCGCGCACCGGGGCAATGACGCCCGCAACCGTGTAGCCGTCCGCCATTAGCAGCTCCGCCAGCTCAGGCGACGAATTGCCGATCAGCAGCAGCTTCTTCCCGCGCAGCAGCGGCTGCAGCAGATGTTCCTGATACAAGCTGTAGTTGATCGTCGAGCTCGTCAGCCGAAGCGCGCGAACGTCGAGGCGGTGTCCTCTGAGCGTCGGATACAGCAGCGGTTGAAAATGTTTGCGCCGGGACAACGGGACGCCGACGATCGTCGCGCGGCGCACCGCATCCGCGAGCAGATCGCGCGCGGCAATGTCCGGCGGCACAACGCCCGCATACGGCAAGAACGGCGCCTCGGCGGCCGTGTGCTCGGCCGGATAAACGATATCCTGCGACAGCGTCATCAATTCTCCGTCCCCCAACCGGACGACGGAGCAAGGCGCTCCCGCTTGAATAGCCGCCTCCAGCTCGGCATGCACCTCCGCCGCATCCAGCAGCCTCGTGCCGAGCGGAAGCAGCCGCTCCACCCCCATTGCGATGACATCGCGAAGACTAACCTCCGGCAGCAGCACGTTATGCGGCACCGCTTGCTCCAGCAGTTGCTCGCCTCCTTCGTATGCGGCGAGCTCCAGCGGATCGGCCGTCTTCCCCGTCGACCGATCTCTTCCCGTCTCGCCCCTTGGCTCCTGCTTCGCTTCCGCTTGAACCGGCGGCTCGGCAACAGGCGGGGCGCTCTTCGGCAGAAGCGCCCCTCTGTGCCGCTCGCGCCTGCTATCGTCGCGGCGCCTCGCCCGCTTACGCGCTGCGGGCCGGGCGGCGGCCGTTCTTCTCTTGCCTCGCTTAAGCGTTCCGCCGAGCGAGACCGGCCGTCTTCGCCGTCCTCCGCGTCCCGCTCCGGCATGAGCGGCGGCTTCGGGGCGCACGGACGAAGAACGGCTTGGCGCCGCAGCGGCAAACGCAGATTGCAGCAAGCGTCCATTGCGTATAAGAGTCGGCTTAGTCGTTCGGCGGATCATCTTTTCACCCCGGCTCCCCTGTGTCGGTCCTCTCGATCTTCCCCGTGTCCGGCAGCAGGAGGCGGCTGGTCGCCTCGTGCATCGATTCAAACGTGCCGGCATCGGTCCACCAGCCGCTAAGAACGGCATAAGACAGCTTTCCTTGCTGCGCGTAAGCATTGTTCAAATCGGTAATTTCCAGCTCGCCTCTGTCGGAAGGCACCAGCCCCTCGATCAGCTCGAAAGCGGTCGAATCGTAAAAATAAATGCCCGTTACGCTGTAATCGGTAGCCGGGCGCTCCGGCTTCTCGGTAATGACGTGGATCGTCTTGCCGTCGTCTCCGAACGTCGGCACGCCGTAGCGGCGGGCGTCGGCCACTTGCTTAAGCAGCACCATCGCGCCTGTCTCCTGCTGTCCGAATTGCTTCGCAAAGCCATGCAGCGAGTCCTCGAACAGATTGTCGCCGAGCAGCAGGACGAATTTTTCCGACTTGCCGATGAACGGTCGGGCCAGATGGAGCGCCTGCGCGATGCCGCCTGCCTCTTCCTGAATCCGGTAGGTCATCGTTACGCCGAACTCCGCTCCACTGCCGAGATACGTAATAAAAAGCCCCGCCGAAGAGCGGCCCGTAATAAGCAAAATATCGGTAATGCCCGCTTCGCGCAGCTTCGCGATGGAATAATGAATCATCGGGTAGCGGCCGACGGGCAGCATATGCTTGTTGAACAATCCGGTCAGCGGCCGCAGCCTTGTACCCGTTCCGCCAGCCAATATTACAGCCTTCAAGACCATACCCCTTCCTGCTCGGAGCAGGATCGATGCCCGTCCGTCATACGCCGATAAATGTACCGGGATCGATGCCCCACTTGTCGATAAATTTTTGGCGGTTTCGCTGGATGAGCCGCTCGATTTCCGCGCGGTCGCGACGCCCGAAGCTCGCGCTCCCTTCGTGATAGACGAGCGCATCCTTGCACATGACCAGGCTGTAGCCGCGCATGCGAATACGCAAGCAATAGTCGTCGTCCTCGTAATGACCGGGAGAGAATCGTTCGTCCAGTTCTCCTACCGCCTCGTACACTTCCCGCTTGAACAGCATGCACAGCCCTACTATCCGCGCCACGCGCACCCGTTTGCTCGCATCCGGGCGGTTCACCTCGGCTGCGATTCGCATAAATTGATCCAGACTCTCGAATCGGTAATCCGCCTGCTGAATGCCGCTCGCGTAGTTCGTGATCGGCCCGGTCAGTCCGATTCCTCGCTCTTGTTCAAGTCCGGCGGCGAGGTTCGCAAGCCAGTTCGGCGTCGCTACGATATCGTTGTTCAGCAGCATAAGCCGCTCGCCCGACGCGACCCTCAGCCCTTTATTGCAGGCAGCCGGGAAGCCGGCATTCCCCGGCAGCGACACGAACGTTATGCGCCGTCCGGCGCACCATTCGCCGGTGCCGTCCGTCGAGCCGTTGTCGACCGCGATAAGCTCGTACGGCGTCTCCCGCTCATCGGTATGCTCGCGTATGGAGTCGATCAGCCTCCGGAGCATAGGCAGCCCGTTATACGTCGGAATAATAATGCTCGTCAGCTTCCGGCTCATTGCTCGCGGCTCCTCCCGATGACGTCTCTGCGCCGGCTGCCGTCCGCCTTCGACAATCGGGCTCCGCCCTTGTCCATGACATGCTTAAGCGCTTCGACATGATCGCCGACAATTAGCCTCGCCACCTCGTTACCGCGGCCGACATTGTCTTTCCTTATCCGGTTCGACGCCACTACATTGACGGAAGCGGCGGTTCGCACCGCGAGTCCCTGCTGAATCGCGACAGCCTGCGCTTTGGGGGGAACGGCGAGCAGTCCGGCGCCGATCCGTTCGATTGCGCGCCTTGAGAGCGCATGCGGGACCGAGGTGAGCGAATTCGCATGCAGGTCCGGCCGTCCGAGCGATAGATTAAGAAATGCTTTCAGTCTCGTCACGTCGTCCCAGTCGCGGAACAGCGGCAAGTAAGGCGAAATATTGTTCAGCGCCACGTCGGCTCCTCTCGCCACGGCGGCGATGAAGGGCTTCAGCTTCTCGGCGGCAATCCGAAAATCGCCGTCCACGAACAAGACGATGTCGGCCGTACACATTCTCGCTCCGACCGCTCGGCCGACATCGTGACCGATTTTATCCGGAAAGTGTACGATCGTCGCGCCGGGATACGAACGGGCTTCACGGAAGCTGCCGTCCGTACAGCCGTTCAGCACGACGACAATTTCCTCCAGCGGCAGCTTCGCCAGTTCGCTCAAGACAAGCGGCAGCGTCTGCTCCTCGTTGCAAGCCATGACGACGGCGGCTGCACGGCAGCCGTCCGGCAGCGCTGCGCCGAACTGTTCGGCGGCGGTCTTTCTCGATCTGCGTCTGCTATGCACTCGTCCATCACCTCGCATAGTGCCTTTTCCTATACCGGTCATCGAATCCGCAACGCGCGCCTTTTTGGCTTATTATCCAATCTACCGCTTCGAGATGGTCGCCGACGATCATGTTCTCCAGCGGCCGGACGCGTTCGCGAGCCAGGCGCGGCGGATTCAATCGGCCGACGTTGATTCGCCGCACCGGCATGACGTGCAAGCCCGCTTGAACGGCTCTGGCATGCGCCAGCGGCGGCACGGCGAGCGCCTCCGGCCCAATCGCCTCCACGGCCGCCCGGCTAAGGGCGTGCGGAATCGCCGTCATGGAAGTGCCTGCAAGGTCCGGGCGCTCCAGCATGACGTTGAGCGCATGCTTCGCCAGCACGACGCCGTGTACGGCCGGCTTGGCCGTCGGCCCGGAATAATCGTTCAACGCGACGTCGACCCCGCCCTTGAGCACGGCTTGCGCGAACGGCCGCAGCCGGGCGGCCGGTATGACCATATCGCCGTCGATAAACAGCAGCGCTTTGCCCCGTGCCGCTTGCGCGCCTATCGCGCGTCCGACATCGTGGCCGAGCGGAGACTCGTATTCTATAACTCGCGCCCCTGCCCGTTCCGCGATGCGGGCGGAGCCGTCCTTCGAGCCGTTCGCGACGACAATGACTTCAACCGAAGGATGGACGGCGAACGCTTCCCGAAGGACGCGCCGGATCGTCCGCCGTTCGTTCATCACGGGAACAATGACCGATACGAGCGGAGCGGCGGTGTCGGAGCGGTACGAATCGTTCTCTTGGCCGGAACGAAAAGCGGCCGCTCCCGCGGATTGGAGCCGGGACGCTGCCGTCATGGCGGCAGACTTGCGCCTGCCGCCCCTGCGGCTAGCCCGCCTGCTTCGCACGCCGAGCCGTCTCCGCTTCCCTGCGGAGCGCCGTGTCCGGGCGGAACGGCCGGAACGGGAACGCGCGCCGTACACTCTATTCATACGATCACCTCCTCGCGAATGACCGAAGGATCGGCTGACGGCATGAAGCTTGGTCAGATCCTGCGACTGGCGTTTATTTGTTATCTTATGTTTGTCAACTAGCTTCGCAACGGCGTATGTACGTCAAGGCATTCGCGGTTGCCTCCGATGCCGCGACCGCTGCGGGACAATGCTCCGGGGACGAACCGGGTTTGCCGTATTCGCCTATCGAATAAGCCGCCCGAGTCGTCGACGCCGACGATTCGGGCGGCCCGCTTAAGCTTATTAAAAGCGCGCTGCCGGTCATTCGTTAGAGAAGCTTAGCTCCGATCGCAATCCAGTTAATATGGCCGGCCGGCTCCGTGCTGAAGCGGATCCGGACGACGGAGACGACGGCGAAATCTTCCGATTTGCCTTTCAAGAATGCGAGGCAGGCCGGGTGGTCGGTCATCGCGACCAACGAATATGCCGTGTCCGTGAACGGTTCGTCAAACGGAATAATGATATCGCATGTTTCCTCCTGTCCCTGGAAGGCGAAGGACGCGAGACCGAACTGCTGCAGCGGCACGGCGGCTCCGGATGGCGCGCATACCGGCGTGTAGGCAGTCTGCTCAAAATCGACCGAGCCGGGCGCAAGCTCCCGCGAACCGACGGAGCCTGCGGCGAGATGAGCCGACTCCACCGCGCCGAGCGCCAGATGCCGCGACTGAATAGCGTTTGCGCCGATAATCGGCTTGCTAATCATGCCGAGCACGTCGGCCGACAGCTTGCCGGCGCCGATGCTGCCGTCCGCAACGGCCTCGCTTCCTACCGCTCCCGCAATCAAATGCTGCGGACCGACGCTGTCCTCCGCCAGTTGGCTGCTGCCCACCGCGCCCGATATAATATGTTCCGCCAGCACGCTGTCATAAGCGATATGCGTCGACCGGACGGCGATATCCGCAAGCTGCTCCGGTCCTACGGAGCCGCTTGCCAACTTCTCCTCCGTCACCGCTCCGTCGACAAGCTGCTCGCTTCCTACCGTCCACTCCGCCAGTTTGCCCGCCGTTACCGAGCCGTCCGCCAGCTTGTCGGACGTTACGACGCCGCTTGCCAGCTTCTCCTCCGTCACCGCTCCGTCGATAAGCTGCTCGCTTCCTACCGTCCACTCCGCCAGTTTGCCTGCCGTTACCGCTCCGTCCGCCAGCTTGTCGGACGTTACGACGCCTTCGCTCAGCTTCGCTTCCGTCACTGCGCCGTCGACAAGCTGCTCGCTTCCTACCGTCCGCTCCGCCAGTTTGCCTGCCGTTACCGCTCCGTCCGCCAATTTGTCGGACGTTACGACGCCTTCGCCCAGCTTCTCCTCCGTCACCGCTCCGTCGACAAGCTGCTCGCTTCCTACCGTCCACTCCGCCAGTTTGCCCGCCGTTACCGAGCCGT
>Ga0160470_100341_pt1 | contig 24567 bp, 21 predicted proteins | sample HID1973I_E11MG_FD_108214 | JGI IMG/M metagenome (GOLD analysis project Ga0160470, IMG submission 108214) | Enriched mosquito-associated microbial communities from UW Madison campus, WI, USA - HID1973I_E11 MG | ecosystem: Host-associated > Arthropoda: Insects > Digestive system > Unclassified ... | reverse complement strand
ATAGCAAACAAAATAGGCCGCGAATCATGCCGATGAGTTGTTGTCTTGTCAAGGGCGGTTGAGACGTTCCGCTAAGTGGTAGGTATAAAGAGGCGGGATATTTATTTCCGGCGCTTGACCTGTAAACTCGCGAGCTTTGGCTCTGTGCTGCTGCGGCGCGGAGTATCGCATAAGTAGGCGCTTTGTTCGCCTGCTGTTTATCGACAGGCACAAACTCTTTCAATGAATCTGCTCAAATCGTTGGCCGCCGTCAGCTCTATCACGATGCTTTCCCGGATTCTGGGGTTCGTTCGTGACACGCTCATCGCACGTACTTTTGGCGCAGGGATGGCGACAGACGCCTTCTTTATTGCCTTTAAATTGCCCAATCTGTTGCGGCGTATCTTCGCCGAGGGCGCTTTTTCCCAGGCCTTTGTGCCGATTCTCGCGGAATACAAAAGCCAGCAGGGTGAAGAAGCGACGCGAACTTTTATTGCTTACGTCTCCGGCCTGCTGACGCTGGTGCTCGCACTGGTCACTGCGTTGGGCATGATCGCCGCGCCATGGGTCATCTGGGCGACAGCGCCGGGGTTCACCACTACGCCGGAAAAATTCGAGCTCACATCCAGCCTTTTGCGAGTGACCTTTCCTTACATATTGCTCATCTCCCTGTCATCCCTGGCCGGGGCGATCCTCAATACCTACAACCGCTTCTCGGTGCCGGCCTTCGTGCCGACACTGCTCAACGTCAGCATGATTATTTTTGCGGTGTTCCTGACGCCGTACTTCGATCCGCCGGTCATGGCGCTCGGCTGGGCGGTTCTGGTGGGTGGTCTGGCGCAGTTGCTATATCAGCTGCCGCACCTGAAAAAGATCGGCATGCTCGTGCTGCCGCGCCTGAATCTGCGCGACACCGGTGTGTGGCGAGTGATGAAGCAGATGCTGCCGGCCATTCTCGGTGTGTCCGTGAGCCAGATTTCATTGATCATCAACACGATCTTCGCCTCGTTCCTGGTGGCAGGCTCGGTTTCCTGGATGTATTACGCCGACCGCCTGATGGAATTGCCATCCGGTGTGTTGGGCGTGGCGTTAGGCACGATTCTGTTGCCAACCCTGGCCAAGACCTATGCCAGCAAGGATCGTCACGAGTACTCGCGGATTCTCGATTGGGGCCTGCGGCTGTGTTTCGTTCTGGTGCTGCCATGCTCGCTGGCACTGGGTATTCTCGCCGAACCGTTGACGGTCTCGTTGTTCCAGTACGGCGAGTTCAGCGCCTTTGATGCGTCCATGACTCAACGGGCCTTGATTGCCTATTCCGTCGGTTTGCTCGGAATTATCGTGATTAAAGTGTTGGCGCCGGGCTTTTACGCGCAACAAAACATCCGAACGCCGGTAAAAATCGCGATTTTTACCCTCGTCGTGACGCAGTTGTTCAACTTGGTGCTGATCGGGCCGCTCGCACATGCCGGTCTGGCGTTGGCGATCAGTGCCGGTGCCTGTATCAATGCCGGGCTGCTTTTTTATCAGCTGCGTAAGCAACAGATGTATCAACCTCAGCCCGGCTGGGGGAAGTTTGGTCTCAAGCTGGTGATTGCCGTGCTGGTGATGTCCGGTGTTTTACTGGCAGGGATGCATTTCATGCCGGCCTGGGCCGAAGGCCACATGCTGGAAAGATTTCTGCGTCTGGGGGCGTTGGTCGCTGCTGGCGTGATCGCCTATTTCGGTATGCTGTTTTTGATGGGCTTTCGTTTACGCGACTTCAATCGCAAGGCGTTGAGTTGAACGCCACGACGAGATAAACACGGGCGAGTCGGTGTTTTTGTCGGCTCGATCACTTTGGGTTACGGTGTTGCCTGTCGTCGGCCGCCGGGTGTGGTTATAATCGACCACTTTATGAGCAAGAAGCGCGTTATGCAGCTGGTTCGAGGCCTCCACAATCTGCGCCCCCAGCATCGGGGCTGTGTCGCCACTATTGGCAACTTTGACGGTGTTCACCGTGGCCACCAGGCAATCCTGGCGAGGCTCCGTGAGCGTGCGCTCGAGTTGGGCGTGCCCAGCTGCGTGGTCATTTTCGAGCCGCAACCGCGAGAGTTTTTCGCTCCGGACACGGCACCTGCCCGTCTGGCCCGGCTGCGAGACAAACTGCAGCTGCTGGCCGACGAAGGCGTAGACCGCGTTTTGTGCCTGGCCTTCAACCAACGCCTGAGCAAGCTCAGCGCCAGTGAATTCGTCGATACTATTCTGGTGGATGGCCTGGGCGTTCAGCACCTGGAGGTCGGTGACGACTTCCGCTTCGGCTGTGACCGGGTGGGGGACTTCGATTTCCTGCAACAGGCCGGCGTCATGCAGGGCTTTACCGTAGAAGCGGCGCAAACCGTGGAACTGGACGGTATTCGCGTCAGCAGTACGCAGGTTCGCAATGCCCTGGCTGCTGCTGATTTTGCCTTGGCCGAGCGTCTGCTGGGTCGTCCCTACAGGATTGCCGGGCGGGTATTGCATGGTCAGAAGCTGGCGCGCCAGCTGGGTACGCCCACGGCCAACATCCAGCTCAAGCGTCGTCGGGTTCCACTGACCGGTGTTTATCTGGTCAATGTCGATATCGACGGCAAGACCTGGCCTGGCGTCGCCAACATTGGCGTGCGGCCAACGGTTCAGGGCGATGGCAAGGCTCACCTCGAAGTACATCTTTTAGATTTTGCCGGCGATCTGTATGACCGGCGTTTGACGGTGGTTTTCCACCACAAGCTGCGTGAAGAGCAGCGTTTCGCCTCTCTGGAGGCGCTTAAGACGGCGATCAATGCGGATGTCGCCGCCGCCCGTGCCCTGTCGCACCTAGCGCCAATCGCTAATGAAGAGCCTTAAATGACCGACTATAAAGCCACGCTAAACCTTCCGGACACCGCCTTCCCAATGAAGGCCGGCCTGCCTCAGCGCGAACCGCAGATTCTGCAGCGCTGGGACAGCATTGGCCTGTACGGTAAGTTGCGCGAAATTGGCAAGGATCGTCCGAAGTTCGTGCTTCACGACGGTCCTCCGTACGCCAACGGCACGATTCACATCGGTCACGCACTGAACAAGATTCTCAAGGACATGATCATCCGCTCGAAAACCCTGTCCGGTTTCGACGCGCCTTATGTTCCTGGCTGGGACTGCCACGGCCTGCCGATCGAACACAAAGTCGAAGTGACCCACGGCAAGAACCTGGGCGCGGATAAAACCCGCGAACTGTGCCGTGCCTACGCCACCGAGCAGATCGAAGGTCAAAAATCCGAATTCATCCGTCTCGGCGTGTTGGGCGACTTTGCCAATCCGTACAAGACCATGGACTTCAAAAACGAGGCGGGTGAAATCCGTGCCCTGGCGGAAATCGTCAAGGGTGGCTTCGTGTTCAAGGGCTTGAAGCCAGTGAACTGGTGCTTCGACTGCGGCTCGGCTCTTGCCGAAGCTGAAGTCGAGTACGAGAACAAGAAGTCCGCGACCATCGACGTGGCCTTCCCGATTGCCGATGAGGCCCAATTGGCTGCGGCTTTCGGTCTGTCGTCGCTGACCAAGCCCGCTTCGATCGTGATCTGGACCACCACGCCGTGGACCATCCCCGCCAACCAGGCGCTGAACGTACACCCGGAATTCAATTACGCCCTGGTCGACGTCGGCGACAAACTGCTGGTGCTGGCTGAAGAGCTGGTCGAGTCTTGCCTGGCCCGTTACAGCCTGGAAGGTTCGGTCATCGCGACCACGACCGGTAAAGAGCTGGAACTGATCAATTTCCGTCATCCGTTCTACGATCGCCTGTCGCCCGTTTATCTGGCCGACTACGTTGAGCTGGGCGCTGGCACTGGCGTGGTTCACTCCGCCCCGGCTTACGGTGTGGACGACTTCGTGACCTGCAAGAAATACGGCATGGTCAACGATGACATCCTCAATCTGGTGCAGAGCAACGGCGTCTACGTTCCGTCGCTGGAGTTTTTTGGCGGCCAGTTCATCTGGAAAGCCAACCCGGCCATCGTCGACAAGCTGACCGAGGTCGGTGCGCTGCTGCACACCACCATCATCGAACACAGCTACATGCACTGCTGGCGTCACAAGACTCCGCTGATTTATCGCGCCACCGCGCAATGGTTCATCGGCATGGACAAAGAGCCTGCAACTGGCGAAACCCTGCGCAAGCGGGCAATCAAAGCCATCGAAGAAACAAAGTTCGTGCCGGCCTGGGGTCAGGCGCGCCTGCACTCGATGATCGCCAACCGTCCTGACTGGTGCATTTCCCGTCAGCGCAACTGGGGCGTGCCGATCCCGTTTTTCCTGAACAAGGAAAGCGGCGAGCTGCACCCACGTACCGTTGAACTGATGGAAGAAGTCGCCAAGCGCGTAGAAGTCGAAGGCATCGAAGCCTGGTTCAAGATGGACGCTGCCGAACTGCTCGGTGACGAAGCGCCGCAGTACGACAAGATCAGTGACACCCTGGATGTCTGGTTCGATTCAGGCACCACGCATTGGCACGTCCTGCGCGGTTCGCATCCGATGGGCCACGAAACCGGCCCGCGCGCCGACCTGTACCTCGAAGGCTCCGACCAGCACCGCGGGTGGTTCCATTCCTCGTTGCTGACCGGTTGTGCGATCGACAACCACGCGCCGTACCGCGAACTGCTGACTCACGGCTTCACGGTCGACGAGTCCGGCCGCAAGATGTCCAAGTCCTTGGGCAACGTGATCGCTCCGCAAAAAGTCAACGACACCCTGGGCGCAGACATCATGCGTCTGTGGGTGGCTTCCACCGATTACTCGGGTGAAATGGCGGTTTCCGAGCAGATTCTGCAGCGCAGCGCGGACGCTTACCGGCGTATCCGTAACACCGCTCGCTTCCTGCTTTCCAACCTGACCGGTTTCAACCCGGCCACCGATATCCTGCCGGCCGAAGAAATGCTGGCACTGGATCGTTGGGCCGTGGACCGTACCTTGTTGCTGCAGCGCGAGCTGCAAGAGCACTACGGCGAATACCGCTTCTGGAACGTCTACTCCAAGATCCACAACTTCTGCGTGCAGGAGCTGGGCGGTTTCTACCTCGACATCATCAAGGACCGTCAGTACACCACTGGCGCCAACAGCAAGGCGCGTCGTTCGGCGCAAACTGCGCTGTACCACATCTCCGAAGCGCTGGTGCGCTGGATCGCGCCGATCCTGGCGTTCACCGCTGACGAACTGTGGGAATACCTGCCGGGCGAGCGTAACGAATCGGTGATGCTCAACACCTGGTACGAAGGCCTGACCGAATTGCCGGAAAATGTCGAATTGGGCCGCGCCTACTGGGAGCGGATCATGGCGGTGAAGGTTGCGGTCAATAAGGAAATGGAAATCCAGCGCGCGGCCAAGGCTGTCGGTGGCAACCTGCAAGCCGAGGTCACGCTGTTTGCCGAAGAGGCGTTGAGCGCCGACCTGGCCAAGCTGAGCAACGAGCTGCGCTTTGTACTGATCACCTCGACCGCCAGCGTTGCACCTTTCGTGCAGGCACCGGCCGACGCGGTAGTCACCGAAGTCAGCGGTCTGAAGCTTAAAGTGGTCAAGTCGAGCTTCGCCAAGTGCGCCCGTTGCTGGCACTGCCGTGAAGACGTTGGCGTGAACCCGGAGCATCCGGAAATCTGCGGTCGTTGTGTCGACAACATCAGCGGCGCTGGCGAGGTTCGCCACTATGCCTAATGGCGTTGGTCGTTTCGGACGACTGAGCTGGCTCTGGTTGAGCTTGCTGGTCCTGGTCATTGACCAGGCCAGCAAGTTCTACTTCGAAGGCTCGCTTAGCATGTACCAGCAAATCGTGGTGATCCCCGATTACTTCAGCTGGACCCTGGCCTACAACACGGGCGCTGCGTTCAGCTTCCTGGCCGACAGCTCCGGCTGGCAGCGCTGGTTGTTTGCATTGATCGCGATTGTGGTCAGTGCCGTGCTGGTGGTCTGGCTCAAGCGTCTGGGGCGCAACGAAACCTGGCTGGCGGTTGCGCTGGCCCTGGTGCTCGGTGGCGCGCTGGGCAATCTGTATGACCGCATTGCCTTGGGCCATGTGATCGATTTCATCCTGGTGCATTGGCAGAACCGCTGGTATTTCCCGGCGTTCAACTTTGCCGACAGTGCTATTACTGTCGGTGCCGTGATGCTTGCACTGGATATGTTCAAAAGCAAAAAGACCGGAGAAGCCGTTCATGACTGAACACGTATTGGCTGAGCAACGCATCCGCCAGAACACGGAAGTCACCTTGCACTTCGCACTGCGCCTGGAGAACGGCGATACTGTCGACAGCACTTTCGACAAAGCCCCGGCGACCTTCAAGGTCGGTGATGGCAACCTGTTGCCAGGGTTCGAAGCAGCACTGTTTGGCTTCAAGGCGGGCGACAAGCGTACGCTGGCGATTGCGCCGGAAAACGCGTTTGGCCAGCCTAACCCGCAGAATGTACAGATCATCCCGCGCTCGCAGTTCCAGGGCATGGACCTGTCTCCGGGCTTGTTGGTGATCTTCAACGATGCGGCGAATACCGAGTTGCCCGGCGTGGTGAAAGAGTTCGATGATGAGCAGGTGACCATCGACTTCAACCATCCATTGGCTGGCAAGACATTGACGTTTGACGTTGAGATCATCAGCGTTACGTCGCTGTAAATTGTGGTAACAAGCCTTTGTGGCGAGGGGATTTATCCCCGTTCGATTGCGAAGCAATCGTAAATAAGGCACCCCGTTCTCATTCAAGACCGTGGTGGTTGGGTTTAGGGTCGCTTCGCACCCTAACGGGGCGGTGCGACGTTTCGCTAAATCCCCTCGCCACAGCAGGCTTGTTCCCACAGTAGATTTTTCACTGTTTTTGCTATTTCTTGCGCGCAAGACACGAGGCACAGCATGCAAATCAAACTCGCCAATCCCCGTGGCTTCTGCGCCGGTGTGGACCGGGCGATCGAAATCGTCAACCGCGCCCTGGAAGTTTTCGGGCCGCCGATCTATGTGCGCCACGAAGTGGTGCATAACAAATTCGTCGTTGAAGACCTGCGGGCTCGCGGGGCGATCTTCGTCGAAGAACTGGATCAGGTGCCGGATGACGTCATCGTGATCTTCAGTGCCCACGGCGTCTCCCAGGCGGTCCGTACCGAGGCCGCAGGCCGCGGCCTGAAGGTGTTCGACGCAACGTGCCCGCTGGTCACCAAGGTGCATATCGAAGTTGCACGCTATAGCCGTGACGGGCGCGAATGCATCCTCATCGGCCACGCTGGTCACCCGGAAGTCGAAGGCACCATGGGCCAGTACGATGGCAGCAATGGTGGTGCGATCTACCTGGTCGAAGACGAAAAAGATGTCGCCGCGCTGCAAGTGAGCAATCCTGAAAGGCTCGCGTTTGTCACCCAGACCACGCTCTCCATGGACGACACCAGTCGCGTCATTGATGCCCTGCGTGCGCGCTTCCCGGCAATCGGTGGTCCACGCAAGGATGACATCTGCTACGCCACGCAAAACCGGCAGGACGCGGTCAAGCAATTGGCTGATGAGTGCGACGTGGTGTTGGTAGTCGGCAGCCCTAACAGCTCCAACTCCAATCGCCTGCGTGAACTGGCTGAACGCATGGCGACTCCGGCCTACTTGATCGACGGCGCCGAAGACCTGCAGAAAAGCTGGTTCGACGGTGTCGAGCGGATTGGCATTACTGCCGGCGCCTCCGCACCGGAAGTACTGGTGCGTGGTGTGATCCAGCAGTTGCAGGCGTGGGGCGCTACCGGTGCCGATGAATTGGCCGGGCGCGAGGAAAACATCACGTTCTCCATGCCCAAGGAATTACGCGTCCGCTCCCTTCTCTGAGTCTTCTCCTCCCACGCATAACGGCTGTGCAGTTTTAACACTGCGCAGGCTGACGCGGCCGTTGGAAGCCAACACTACCTGGTGTTGGCTTACCGGTTCGCTGATTACACAGACATGTAACGTCCCATTTTGAAATCCTCTACTAACTGGTCTGCCAAGACCGGTAAATCGGATGGAGTTCGTAACATGCGTGTTGCCGACAATCGGCACCCCGACGCCACTCTGACGCTCGATCAACACTGGATTGTCGCTGTCCTCATACCCCTTGCCGCTGACATCCACAATGATTCGCCACCCCTGACTCCAATCGCCATTGATGCCGTGAATCATCACGGTCTGATTGCGCGTGATTGCTTCGCTTCTTGCGCTGCGCACACCCGCGACCAAACTCTTCGCCGCTTCTTCGCGTTGGTTCGATTCGGTGAGTGCTGCAAACGCCGGACTGACCAACGACAGAACAATCCCGGCAATCGTCAGTCCCATAAGCAGTTCGATCAGGCTGAAACCTTGTTGGCGCATGACATCTCCCTCCCTGGAGTGTGGTGACACGCACATTCGAGCGCGACTGATGGCAAAACAACCATACATCTGCCGGCTGAATGTTCTAGCGTGTAACAGCAGGTATAGCCGACGGCAACGGAGGGCATCGATGGATCATCGTACAAAAGGTTTCACGCTGATCGAGTTGTTGGTCGCGCTCGCTATTTTTCTGATCCTGATCACGCTGGCGGTCCCGGCGTTCACCAGTTCGGTTCAAGGGACCAAGGCTGATACCGAGATCGGTGACCTGCGACGCGCTTTGAATTTCGCCCGGCTGGAGGCGATCGACCGGGGCATCACCACACGGGTTCGTCCGACGGCGGGTGGCAGTGTCTGGACCGGTGAGTTGACGGTGTACGACGGTACTGGCACGCCCGCCAATGTATTGCGGGTTGTTCCCGCAATGAGCAGCGGCGCGACTCTGACGCTACCCTCAGGAGTGACCGCCATCGATTTCAACAACCTGGGCGGGTTGTCGGCACCTTCCACTGCGGTCGCTATCAGCTATGCACTGGGCGCGCAAAGCAGGACACTGAATGTGTGTTTGAACGGACGAATCATATTGAGCGGAAATTGCGGATGAGGGGATGGAGCAAACGCGCACAGGAAGGCACGACGCTGATTGAAGTCCTGGTTGCGATGTTGATTCTGGCTGTGGGCCTGTTGGGGGCGGCGGCCATTCAACTCAATGCGTTGAAGTACACCGACAGCTCGCGGATGACCAGTCAGGCCAGTTTTATTGCCTACGACATGATGGATCGAATTCGCGCCAACTCGGCAGCCGATTACACGGTCACGCCACCCACCTCGGCCAACCTGAGCGTTGCCCGGGATCAGGATCTCTACGACTTCACCAGCAACATTGCCAGCGCCCTCGGCGCCACCGCCACAGGCAGCGTCGCCCTTAATCAGCGGGTATACACCATCACAATTACCTGGGATGACTCCCGCGCCGCCAACACCGCCAATGCCCGTCGCAGTTTTGTATTGACCAGTCGTGCAACCGTCGACCCGGTGTCTACACCATGACCCGGCGCGACAGCGGTTTCGGCCTGGTCGAACTATTGATCGCCACGGCGTTGAGCCTGATCGTGGTGCTGGGCGTCGCGCAGATTTTTATCGCTGCCAAAAATACCTATGTCACCCAGAACAGCGCGGCCAACATGCAGGAAGATGCGCGCTTCGTGCTGAGCAAGATGATTCAAGAGATTCGCATGGTGGGCATGTTCGGTTGTCTGGGGACTATTACCGAGGCAGTTCCGGGCAGCGACTTCAACACCAATCAAATCACGCCCATCAGTTGGGACAACGCCAACCTTAAACTCACGCTCGTGACCGCTGATGTAGGGGGGAGCGGGGGGACGCCGACCTGGACTGTGATTTCCGACTGCCGAAGTACCGCGACGGCCTACCCCCAGACCAGGGCACCTGCCTCAGGGCAGCTGGCGTTTCCGATTCGACGATTGATCTATAGCCTGAAAAACGGCCAGCTGACGATGGGGGCGGGAATTGGTTCGCCGACTCAGTTTGTTCTCGTGGATAACGTCAGCGCATTCAATGTGAGCTTTGGCCTCGCCAGTTCTGCCACGGACGCTGCTGCCTCCAGTTACAGCAGCAATCCGTCAGACCCTGCGCGAATCCGCAGTGTGCGACTGACGTTGACGCTCACGGACCCCGACAAGCGGGTACGCGATCAAACCTTCAACGTGGTTGCCGCCTTGCGCAACCGCTTGCCATGAGAGGAGGGCCGATGAGTTTTTCTGCAGTCACACCTCACTCCCAGCGCGGCATGGCGCTTCTGGTTAGCCTGGTATTCCTGTTGTTGTTAACACTGATCGGTATTTCCTCGATGCAGAACGCCACCCTGCAAGAAAAAATGGCGACCAGTGTGTCCTTGCGCAATCAATCGTTCCAGAATGCCGAAGCGGCATTGCGCATCGGCGAAAATGCCGTGCAACTGGACACCTATTCATTGGCGGTTTGCAGTGGAACCGTCCCATGTGCGCCACCCGCGGAGTCGTCAACCATAAGCGGCGCCGGGTTCAATGCGACCTCCGGTGTCACCTGGATCGCGGCTGGCAGTGGTTTCTATGGCGTACAGAACCTTGGCACTACCTTGAATGCCGTGAATGTACCGAGCAACACCTCGGCGACGTTGTACCGGGTCACGGCAGTGGCCGTGGTGGGCAACAACGTTCGCAGTGTGGTGGAGAGCATCTATGCGAAGTACTGAGAGCCGCGCCGGGTGGTGGCAAACAATGTGCGGCGCGCTGCTGGGTTTGTATCTCTCGGCACCGGCCTATGCGTTTACGCCGTCCGACTCACCGCTGTTGAGTGCGGCGGCCGTGGCGCCGAATGTGATGCTGCTGATCGATGACTCAGGCAGCATGAACAACATCATTTACGCTGCTGCCTTCGACCCGACGGCAAACTGGACGCCAGCCCGCGAGTGCAACGCATTCCTGGGCTTATGCTTGAGTTCGTCCGCGATCACGGGGGATTCGATCTTTCTCTCGAGCCTGGCCACGTCAGGCTGTACAAGTGGCTACAACGCTTTTTACAACAACTCACTGGCGCCCCTGTGCATCAAGTTGCCTGACCCGGCGGGGAATGGCGATACACGGTATTCGGGGGATTACATCTCCTACGTTGTCGGTTTGGCGAACGGGCAGAAAACCGACTTTTCAACCGCCAGTTCCCCCATTCCCATCGACTCACGCATCAGTGTTGCGCGAAATGTATCAACCGCGTTGGTCAGGGCGAATCGCACGTTGCGCATCGGGCTTGCCACCTTCAATGCGGTCAACAGCAACAACCGCGGCAATGGTGGTTACATCGCGGTCCCCATCGACGATCTGACGACAGATGCCAAATTCAAGACGCTGACCGATTCAATCGCGGCCTTGGGTGCCGTGGCGAACACGCCGCTGGCAGAAACCTATTACGAAGTCACTCGTTACATGCGCGGTCTGGCTCCGTATTACAACACCACGCCGAGCCTGTACACGAGCCCGATCCAGTATCGCTGCCAGAAGAACTATGGCGTGGTGATCACCGATGGATTGCCAACCTACGACCGCACTTTTCCCACAAATGACCCTCAAGCCATTGCCCAAGGCGGCCCCCGACTGCCGAACTGGGATGGCATCAACAACGATGGCGATAATCCGCTGGGCGGCGACGACGAAGGTGATTCGCTGTTTCTGGATGACATCGCCAAGTTTGCCTTCGACATCGACATGCGTTCGACCGGAGTCGATCTGGCGAAAAAAAGCTGGGACGCGACGGACTTTCCCAAGCAGAACATGAACACCTACACCGTGGGCTTCACCACCGCCAATCAGATGCTGGAGGATGCTGCGAAGTACGGCCAGGGTAAGTACTACCTGGCTACCGACAGTACTGGCCTGACCACCGCGCTGTCATCGGCCTTGAGTGACATTACCTCCAAGGCGGGTTCAGGGGGCAGCGGCACCACCAGCAGCACGATCGTCGGGTCGGGTTCCGCGTACTATCAGACCAGCTACGACCCCAAAGACTGGCGCGGCACCATCAAAGCGTTCGGCTTCACTTCTACCGGCGCGGTGAATACATCTTCGGTGCTCTGGACCACGGACAAGGCCATTGTTCCCGGCGCAACGGCCCCCACTTACCAGTCCTGGAACTCACTGAACAATGCACCCGTGACATTGGCGTTCACGAATTTCTCCCCCGCGCAGCAGACCGTCCTGAATCAGGGGCTGCCCACCAACATTACCGGTAGCGATCTGGTGGAGTGGAGCAAGGGGACGAACAAGGCCGGTTTGAGGGCACGAAGCGTTTTGCTCGGCGACGTCATCAACTCGCCTCTGGTACTCGCTTCTCCCTCGGAGAAAACCGCCTCGGATTTATCGGGTAATTCGAGCTATACCACGTATCTGGCCAAGAAGGCCCTGAACATGACTGCCAGTCTGGTGGTAAACGACAACGATGGTTTTGTCAGCGTCATCAATGCGAGCAATGGCGCCCGACGTTATGCCTACATGCCCTCCAGTGTGTTGCCATCGTTGCGCTACATTGCCGATGTCGCTTACATCAACGGCGTCAGCCACAAGTTCCTGGTGGACGGTCAGGTGGGCGTGTTCGACGCCCAACTCGACAGTGACTGGAAAACCCTGGCGCTGGGCGGAACAGGTGCCGGTGGCCGGACGTATTACGCGTTGCAGTTGTTTGATGCTTCGCCCAACAACACTCCCAAGGCGTTATGGGAGATCAGTGCGCCGGCCACGGCAATCCCGTCGAATGCTTTCAACGATCTGGGTTACGCCTACGCCCGTCCCGAGGTGGCGCGCCTGGATGATGGTCGCTGGGCTGCGTTTATCTCAAACGGTTATGGCAGCAATTCGGGTGTGGCGGCGTTGTACGTCGTCGATATCCGCAACGGCTCGTTGATCAGGAAAATCGTGGTCGACAGTACCGAAACCACGAACGGCCTGTCCTCGGTGAAGCTCAAGGTCAACTCCCAGAACGTAGTGCAGGCGGCTTATGGTGGCGACCTGAAAGGAAGGCTGTGGAAGTTTGATTTAAGCAGCACAAGCCCCGATGCATGGGGCGTGGCGTTCTCCGGTAAACCGTTGTTCACCACCGCCGGGGGCGCCACCCAACCGATCACTGCACAGCCGTTGCTCGCGGACAATTCCCAAGGCGGCAAAGTGGTGTTTTTCGGCACCGGCAAGTTCAACGAGACCGCCGATAAGACCAACAAGGACCTGCAGGCGTTTTATGCAGTGTGGGACGCGGATGGTGGCTCGGGACAAATCACCACCGTGAGTCTGCAAGCTCAATCGGTCACGGGTGTGTTCTCTGGAAGCGCGGGGCAATTCATCACCACCAGCCAGAACGACGTGACCTATCCGGCGGAGAAGGGCTGGTATTTGCCGTTGGTCTATAACAGTGCCCTGACCGGTGAAAGGGTGATCAATCAGGCCGCTTTGGTGTTGGGGCGGATCGTCTTTACCACGGCCAGTGTCGACACCACCGACCCTTGCGCCAGTTTTGGCACGGGCAAACTGGTCGAACTCGATGCGTTCAGCGGTAAGATGCTCAACTACGCGGTGCTCGACACCAACGGTGATGGGTTGGTTGACGGCACGGACACGATTTCCAGCGGTGTGATCTTCACGGGCGGAATGCCGGTGCTCAACGCCATCGTCAACGGCGGCGCCCGCAAGATCGTGAACGACTCCAGCGGAACGCCAACGTCGCTGGTGGAAAAGGCCGGCGGCGGTAGCCGTCGCATCATGTGGCGACAAATACAGTAAGTGAGAATTGAGGCATGCGCAGATCCAACCGGGGTTTTACCCTGATCGAAATCATGATCGTGATTGCGATCATCGGGATCGTCATCACCATCGGCTACCCGAGCCTGACCGAATACGTGAAAAAGGGGCGCCGAACTGAAGTGGCCGGGTTGCTTTCGGAGCAGGCGCAGATACTCGAGCGGTTCTACTCGAATTCGAAAACCAGTGTCTACACCGGTGCCACCGGGCTGAGCACCGGCAATGACTTCTACACCATCACCCCGACGCTGACCGATCAGACCTTCCTGCTGACGGCTGTGCGCAAGGCTGGCACCGCCATGGCGGGTGACAAGTGCGGGGACTTCACCATCACTAATACCGGCATCAGGAGCATGGTGAACGCGACAGCCGGACTGACCACCAAGGACTGCTGGGGTCGCTGAATTACTTTTTGGGCGCTCTTTGCGCCCTCTGTCTATCTAACGGTTGGATCAGAACATGACCAGGCAACAGCAAGTAGTGATTGTCGGCGGCGGCGTGATTGGCTTGCTGACAGCGTTCAATCTCGCGTCCGAAGTACAAAGCGTGGTGCTGCTGGATCGCTCGAATGTTGGCCAGGAGTCGTCCTGGGCGGGTGGCGGGATCGTGTCTCCGCTTTATCCATGGCGATACAGCCCGGCCGTCACCGCGCTGGCGCACTGGTCACAGGATTTCTATCCACAGCTGGGCAAGCGATTGCATGCCGCGACCGGCGTTGATCCCGAAGTGCATGTCACCGGGCTGTATTGGCTGGATCTGGACGATGAAGCGCAAGCGCTGGCCTGGGCGCTGCGGGAAAACCGTCCGTTGCGTGCTGTGGATATTTCGGCGGCGCATGACGCGGTACCGGTGCTGGGTGCCGGTTTTTCCCGAGCGATCTACATGGCTGATGTCGCCAACGTACGTAATCCGCGCTTGGTGAAGTCCCTGAAGGCGGCGTTACTGGCACTGCCGAACGTCACGATTCACGAACAGTGTGAGGTAGACGGGTTTATCCGCGAAGGCGATCAAGTGGTGGGTGTGCAAACGTCCACGGGAGCCATCCGCGCCGACCAGGTCGTGCTGACCGCCGGGGCGTGGAGCGGGGACTTGCTGAAAACCCTGGGGCTGGATTTGCCGGTTGAACCGGTGAAAGGGCAGATGATTCTTTACAAGTGCGCAGCGGATTTCCTGTCGAGCATGGTGCTGGCCAAGGGGCGTTATGCTATTCCACGGCGCGACGGGCACATCTTGATTGGCAGTACGCTGGAACACGAAGGCTACGACAAGACGCCGACCGAAGTGGCTCTGGAGAGCCTGAAGGCTTCGGCGGTGGAATTGATTCCGGCGTTGGCGGATGCCGAGGTGGTGGGGCATTGGGCCGGGTTGCGTCCAGGGTCGCCGGAGGGAATTCCCTATATCGGCCCGGTGCCTGGATTTGAAGGGCTCTGGCTCAATTGCGGGCATTATCGAAACGGGTTGGTGTTGGCACCTGCGTCGTGCCAATTGTTTGCGGATGTGATGCTTGGGCGTGAACCGATTATTGATCCTGCGCCTTACGCGCCGACAGGCCGGATTTGACAAAAAAGCAAAAGATCGCAGCCTGCGGCAGCGCCTACAGAGGAATGCACTCTCCAGTAGGAGCTGCCGCAGGCTGCGATCTTTTTTTGGCGTTAATCCAGTCCCAGTTTCTTGAGCCGATAACGCATCGACCTGAATGAAAGATTCAACCGCTGAGCCGCCGCGGTGCGGTTCCAGCGGGTTTCCTCCAGAGCCTGGAGAATCAGTTTTCGTTCAACGTTTTCCAGATAATCTTCCAGGTTATCGATCTGTGTCAGGTCTGGCACATCGCTTTCTGCGGTGCAGTTGCCATCGACCAGTCGCAGGTCGCTCGCCTCAATCTGCTTGTTCTCACACAACGTATGAGCGCGTTCAAGGACGTTTTCCAGTTCCCGCACGTTGCCTGGGAAACGATAGCTTTTCAGCGCATCCAGAGCGTGGGGGTGAAGTTTTGTGACGGGTTCGCCGCTGCCCGCTGCCAGGCGTTTAAGCACATGACTGGCGAGCAGTTCGATGTCGTCGCGACGTTCTCGCAAGGATGGAACCCGCAGTTCGATCACGTTGAGCCGATAGTACAAATCCTGACGAAAGCGTTCAGCGGCGACTTCAGCGTCGAGGTCTTTATGCGTTGCGCAGAGAATACGGACATCAACAACGGTTTCCTGTTGACCGCCAACACTGCGCACGGCTTTCTCCTGAATGGCGCGCAGCAGTTTGACTTGCATCGCCAAAGGCAAGTCAGCCACTTCATCGAGAAACAAAGTGCCGCCATGAGCGGCCTGAAACAGTCCAGGCTTGTCCTCGACGGCGCCGCTGAAGCTGCCTTTGCGGTGCCCAAAAAACTCGCTTTCCATCAACTCCGATGGAATCGCGCCGCAGTTCACCGGGATGAATGGCTGAGCGGTACGCGGACCCTGTTCATGGATCAGGCGTGCGACCAGTTCCTTGCCACTTCCTGATTCGCCGCTGATGTAGACCGGCGCCTGGCTGCGAGCCAGTTTGTCGATGTGCTTACGCAGGTTACGCATGGGCAATGAATCACCCAGCAGCCGACGTTCGATTGACGTGCTGGCGCCACCGGGCACAGGCAGGCGCAGTGCGCTGCTCACCAGCTCGCGCAAGCGGGTCAGGTCGACCGGTTTGGTCAGAAAGTCGAACGCGCCAGCCTTGAGGGCGTTGATCGCCGTTTCCAGGTTGCCGTAGGCCGTGATCATCGCCACCGGCACTTGCGGGTAGCGCTGCTGGATGAACTGCACCAGCTCGAGTCCGGTACCATCAGGCAGGCGCATGTCGGTCAGGCAAAGATCAAACTTCTCCCGAGCCAACAGCGCCTGGGCTTCGCCGAGGTCGCGAGCGCTGAACGTATCGAGCTTCATTCGGCCGAGCGTGATTTCCAGGAGTTCGCGTATGTCAGGCTCGTCATCGACGATCAGGATTTTTTGCAGTGGGCTCATGTTCAACTTTGTTTCCGTCCGTGAGCAAAGGTGATGCGAAAGCAGCCGCCGCCTTGGCGTGGTTGGAAGTCTAGGCGGGCTTGATTGCTTTCGCACAGCTCACGGGACAGATAAAGCCCAAGACCTGTGCCTTGGTTGCTGGTGGTGAAGAACGGTTCGAACAAATGGGCTTGGGATTGCGCAGTCACACCGGAGCCGTCGTCCCGCACTTCGAGTATTGGTAGCTGGCTTTGCGGGTCTACGAACAATCCCAGCCACACCTGCGCCTGATCATGTATCTGGGCGCTGTGGCGCCAGGCGTTGCGTAACAGATTGTCAAGAATCTGAGTCAGTTGGTTCGGGTCCATCAGGGTCTTGAGGTCTCCCGGACCGATGTTCAGATGAATCTTCTGCTTCTCGGTAGCGCTTTCGCGCACGTCACTGACGAACTGTTCCAGCCACGGCTTCAAATCAAGTCGCTGCGGTACGGTTTGCTGGCGCCGGGACAGCTGTAGAACGTTTTCGATAACCCGATTCATCCGCTGGGAATGGTTTTGAATGATCTGGGTCAGACGCCGATCAGCGCTGTTCAGTTCCTCGGATTCCTGTAATAGCTGGGCGGCATGACTGATGGCGCCCAGTGGATTACGGATTTCGTGGGAAATGCTGGCGGTCAGTCGACCCAAGGCGACGAGTTTGAGCTGCTGAGCCTGTTGGGCGATCTGGGCCAGGTCTTCAAGAAAAATGAGTGTCTGCTGGCTTGGGCTGTTATCCAGCGCAATGAAGCTCGGTTGCAGCTCCAGTCCATTACTGACGACTTTCAGGCTTTGGGGGCGCAACGTCGGGTTGTTTTGCCACAGTTGCAGGCGTTCGACGAGGAGGGGGAAGACGTCTTCGATCAGAAGGCCTTCAAGTGTTTCCTGGCCTAGCAAGGTCAGCGCGCTGATGTTCGCCAGTTGAATGCGCTGCACGTCGTCAAGGACGAGGATGCCGGTTCGCATGCGTTGCAGGATCAGCGCATTGAGGGCTTCAAGGCCGACGACTTCGTTCGCCCGCTGATGGGCAAGGCTTTCACTGACTTCCAGGCGTCGGATAAGGCCTTGCACCAGCAATGCCACTGCGAAGCACAGGGCGCCGACCGTACCGACCTGTAAATAATCGTTGGGGCTGGCGGGGCGACTGAAGCTCAGCAGGAAACTCGAGCTTACGATGCCAATCGCGCCGATGGCGGCGATCAACAGTCCGATGCGTCGGCGCAACAGGGTGTTGCTGATGGCGACCGAGACGATCAGTAGATTACCGATCGCGCTGGCGACGCCGCCGGCGGCATAGAACAGCCCGCACAGCAACACAACGTCGACCAGTGCCAGGGTGAACAACTGGGCTGGACGGCGGGTGTTCTCGAGAAACACCACCAACAGAATATTCAGCACCAGGTACAACCAGCTGCCGTTGCGCAGCAGATCGCCATTGGCAAGTGAAAGCAACTGACCGTCCATGTTGCTGGAGATCAGCAGCACCAGAATGATGCCAACGCTTAAACGGTAGAGATGATAGAGGCGCAGCAGTCGCTGGGCTTGTTTGTTGCCGGGACTGGACGTCTCAGCGATCACTGGTGCCCGGGCCTTGCTCAAGGTGAGCCTGGCTGCAATACCACTGCTGCTGAAGGTTCAGCGCTCGATCGCGGGGCAGGTGCACGCCGCAGTGAGCGCAGCGAACCATGGGCGCCGCTTCCAGCTCGGCAGATGACTTTGGCGCGGAAGCCTGTCCCTTGAACTTGCGCCAGAACCATATGGCGGCGGCAATCAGGGCGATCCAGAACAGTAAACGAAGCATGGTCAGCTGCTATTTGATTGATGATTCGGCAGTTTAGCCAAGGACGGGTCAGGCGCACAGCGGATTAACTCGCCGTAATCATCAGGCAATAAAAAGGGAGACTCAAGAGTCTCCCTTTTTGCGCAACGTTGAAGCGTTAGTCGAACACGCCAAACGTCATGTAGCTGAACCAGGAACGGTCGTCATTATTGCCTTCGGACTCTTGTTCCTCTTCTTCGATCACGTCGCCGTTTTCATCGCGCGGCTTGAGATCGTTAGGAATCGCGTCCTTGGCGTCCTGGAATTGCTTCTGCACGTCCTGATTGGCGCGAGTTTCACCCGGCGGCAGTGGCGGACGGGATTCGATCAGGCCCAATGTGGCCTTGCTCAACCACGAACGGTTGTCGGCTTCGGCAACCGAAGGCTTGAACTGACCGTCTTCCAGGCTTGGATGGTTCGGGTAGTTAAGCTTCAGGGTTTCGAGACTGGTGTTGGCCAGTTCGTCCAGGTGCAGACGCTGGTAGGCCTCGACCATCACCGCCAGGCCGTCGCCAACCGATGGGGTTTCCTGGAAGTTTTCCACTACATAACGGCCACGGTTCGCAGCGGCAACGTAGGCCTGACGAGTCAGGTAGTAGTCGGCTACGTGGATCTCGTAGGCCGCCAACAGGTTGCGCAGGTAAATCATGCGCTGCTTGGCGTCAGGCGAGTAACGGCTGTTCGGGAAGCGGCTGGTCAGCTGGGCGAACTCGTTATAGGAGTCGCGAGCAGCGCCCGGGTCACGCTTGGTCATGTCCAGTGGCAGGAAACGCGACAGCAGGCCGACGTCCTGGTCGAAAGACGTCAGACCCTTCAGGTAATAAGCGTAATCCACGTTCGGATGCTGTGGGTGCAGGCGAATGAAACGCTCGGCAGCCGATTTCGCAGCTTCAGGCTCGGTGTTTTTGTAGTTGGCGTAAATGAGCTCGAGTTGAGCCTGATCGGCGTAGCGACCGAACGGATAGCGAGACTCCAGGGCCTTCAGCTTGGCTGTGGCCGCGGTGTAGCTATTGTTATCCAGATCGTGCTGAGCCTGCTGGTACAGCTCGACCTCGCTCAGGTTTTCGTCTACGACTTCCTTCGATGAGCAAGCAGCGGTCAATGCGAGGATGGCGATCAGCAGCAGGTGTTTCACTTGCATGGCGGCTTGCGTCCCTATGACGGCCGCTGTCTTGGGCGAGGCCGTCCTGTTATGATGAGCGCCCCGTTGAAAAGCCTCGGGGCAAAAGACGCCGTATTTAACCACAAGCGCGCAGCCGAAACCAAAGGCTGTGCCGACGCCTAGTCTGAGCATGTCCGATAAAATTGAACTTCGCGCAGAGGTGCCGTCCGAATTGGGCGGCCAACGCCTCGATCAAGTCGCCGCACAATTATTCGCTGAGCACTCGCGCTCGCGCCTTTCCGCCTGGATCAAAGACGGCCGCCTGACTGTGGATGGGGCGGTAATACGCCCGCGAGACATCGTTCACGGTGGCGCCATTCTTGAGTTGACTGCCGAGCAGGAAGCTCAGGGCGAATGGATCGCTCAAGACATCGAACTGGACATCGTCTATGAAGACGACGACATCCTGGTGATCAACAAGCCTGCGGGCCTGGTGGTGCATCCGGCTGCCGGTCATGCCGATGGCACCTTGCTCAACGCCTTGCTGCACCATGTGCCGGACATTATCAATGTGCCCCGCGCCGGTATCGTGCATCGCCTGGACAAGGACACCACCGGTCTGATGGTGGTAGCCAAGACCATTCAAGCGCAGACACAACTTGTCACTCAGTTGCAGAGCCGCAGCGTAAGCCGGATCTACGAGTGCATCGTGATTGGTGTGGTGACCGCTGGCGGCAAGATCAACGCGCCGATCGGTCGTCACGGCCAGCAGCGCCAGCGCATGGCCGTGATGGAAGGTGGCAAGCAAGCCGTCAGCCACTACCGCGTGCTCGAGCGTTTCCGCTCCCATACTCACGTGCGGGTGAAGCTGGAAACCGGTCGTACGCACCAGATTCGTGTGCACATGGCTCACATCAACTACCCGTTGGTCGGAGATCCTGCCTACGGCGGTCGTTTCCGCATTCCGCCGGCAGCCAGTGTGACCATGGTCGAATCGTTGAAGGCGTTCCCGCGCCAGGCATTGCACGCGCGATTCCTGGAACTGGATCATCCGACCACCGGTAAACGCATGAGCTGGGAATCGCCACTGCCGGACGATTTCGTCTGGTTGCTGACCCTGCTCAAGCAAGACCGTGAGGCGTTCATCGGATGAGTGACTGGCTGATTCCCGACTGGCCTGCGCCTGCCGGGGTGAAAGCCTGCGTTACCACCCGTTCGGGCGGCGTCAGTCTGGCGCCGTTCGACAGCCTCAACCTCGGTGATCATGTCGATGACAGCCCTGAAGCTGTTGCCGAAAATCGCCGGCGCCTCACCGATTGTTTCTCTATTCAACCAGCCTGGTTGCAGCAAGTTCATGGCATTGCCGTGGCTCATGCTGATCCGGGCGTGGTAGCCACGGCCGACGCGAGCTGGACGGCAACCCCGGGTATCGCCTGCGCGGCGATGACGGCGGACTGCCTGCCTGTACTGTTCTGCGATCGTGCCGGCACTCGCGTCGCGGCAGCTCATGCCGGTTGGCGCGGGTTGGCGGCGGGTGTGCTCGAAGCAACACTCGATACCCTGGGGTTGCCCTCAGCAGAAGTGCTGGTCTGGCTCGGTCCGGCCATTGGCCCACAGGCCTTTGAAGTCGGCCCCGAAGTTCGTGAAACCTTCATCCAGCAGTTACCCGAAGCCGAGAAAGCCTTTGTTGCCAGCCAGAACGTCGGCAAGTACATGGCCGACATCTATGAGCTGGCACGCCTGCGTCTGGCGGCTCGCGGTCTAACCGCTGTCTATGGTGGCGGTTTCTGCACGGTCACCGATCCACGCTTCTTTTCCTACCGCCGTTCATCCCGTACCGGCCGGTTTGCCTCCCTTATCTGGCTTGAGCGCTAGACTTCCCTGACCTGCATCAACTGATCGACGCTTGAAACTCCCAGAATCGACCGCATCTATAACGGTATCTGGCAGGTTTCTTCATTCAGGATGTTTTATAGGTCCGGCCTGCTCAAAAGGAAGGTGACTTATGCGTATCGACCGTTTAACAAGCAAATTACAGTTAGCTCTATCCGACGCCCAATCGCTGGCGGTCGGTCTTGACCATCCGGGCATTGAACCGGCGCACTTGATGCAAGCCATGCTCGAACAGCAGGGTGGTTCAATCAAGCCTCTGCTGATGCAGGTAGGCTTTGACGTCAACAGCCTGCGCAAAGAGCTGACGAAAGAGCTCGACCAGCTGCCAAAAATCCAGAACCCGACCGGCGACGTCAACATGTCGCAGGATCTGGCGCGCCTGCTCAACCAGGCCGATCGTCTGGCACAGCAGAAGGGCGACCAGTTCATCTCCAGCGAGTTGGTATTGCTGGCGGCGATGGATGAGAACAGCAAACTCGGCAAATTGTTGCTTGGCCAGGGCGTCAGCAAAAAAGCCCTGGAAAATGCCATCAACAACTTGCGCGGTGGTGAGGCCGTCAACGACGCCAACCACGAAGAGTCGCGCCAGGCGCTGGATAAATACACCGTCGACCTGACCAAGCGTGCCGAAGACGGCAAGCTCGACCCGGTTATCGGCCGTGACGACGAAATTCGCCGCACGATTCAGGTGCTGCAGCGTCGTACGAAAAATAACCCGGTACTGATCGGTGAGCCTGGCGTTGGTAAAACAGCCATCGCTGAAGGTCTGGCGCAACGGATCATCAATGGCGAAGTGCCGGATGGCCTGAAAGGCAAACGCCTGTTGTCCCTGGACATGGGGGCGCTGATTGCCGGTGCCAAATATCGCGGTGAGTTCGAGGAGCGTCTGAAATCGCTGCTCAATGAACTGTCGAAGCAGGAAGGGCAGATCATCCTGTTCATCGACGAACTGCACACCATGGTCGGCGCCGGTAAAGGTGAAGGCTCGATGGACGCGGGCAACATGCTCAAGCCAGCATTGGCTCGGGGTGAACTGCACTGCGTGGGTGCTACCACGCTCAACGAGTACCGCCAATATATAGAGAAGGACGCGGCCCTCGAACGGCGCTTCCAGAAAGTACTGGTAGACGAGCCGAGCGAAGAAGACACCATTGCCATCCTGCGTGGCTTGAAAGAGCGTTACGAGGTTCACCACAAGGTGGCGATCACCGATGGTGCGATCATTGCTGCGGCCAAGCTAAGTCATCGCTATATCACTGACCGTCAGCTGCCGGACAAAGCCATCGACCTGATCGATGAAGCTGCCAGCCGCATCCGCATGGAGATCGATTCCAAGCCGGAAGTGCTGGATCGTCTGGAGCGGCGCTTGATTCAGCTGAAGGTGGAATCCCAGGCGCTGAAGAAAGAAAGTGACGAACCGGCGATGAAACGCCTGGAAAAACTTCAGGAAGAAATCGCCCGCCTGGAGCGCGAGTACTCGGACCTGGAAGAAATCTGGAACGCGGAGAAAGCTGAAGTCCAGGGTTCTGCGCAGATCCAGCAGAAAATCGAGCAGTCGCGACAGGAGCTGGAAACGGCCCGCCGCAAAGGCGACCTGAACCGCATGGCAGAGCTGCAGTATGGGGTGATCCCGGATCTGGAGCGCAGCCTGCAGATGGTCGACCAGCACGGCAAGAGCGAAAACCAGTTACTGCGTAGCAAGGTCACTGAAGAAGAGATCGCCGAAGTCGTCTCCAAGTGGACCGGTATTCCCGTATCGAAAATGCTCGAAGGCGAGCGCGACAAGCTGATGAAGATGGAAAGCCTGTTGCACCAGCGTGTGATCGGCCAGGACGAAGCAGTGATCGCGGTTTCCAACGCGGTGCGGCGTTCGCGAGCCGGGTTGTCCGATCCGAATCGTCCGAGTGGCTCGTTCATGTTCCTCGGCCCGACCGGTGTGGGTAAAACCGAGCTGTGTAAGGCCTTGGCCGAGTTCCTCTTTGATACGGAGGAGGCGATGGTGCGGATCGATATGTCCGAGTTCATGGAGAAACATTCCGTGGCTCGACTGATTGGTGCGCCACCAGGATACGTAGGGTATGAAGAAGGCGGTTACCTGACTGAAGCAGTGCGTCGCAAGCCTTACTCGGTGATTTTGCTGGACGAGGTCGAGAAGGCCCATCCCGATGTGTTCAACATCCTGCTGCAAGTGCTGGAAGATGGCCGCTTGACCGACAGTCATGGCCGCACGGTGGATTTCAAGAACACCGTGATTGTCATGACCTCTAACCTGGGATCGGTACAGATTCAGGAATTGGTCGGTGACCGTGAGGCTCAGCGCGCTGCGGTGATGGACGCGATTTCCACACACTTCCGTCCGGAGTTCATTAACCGGGTCGATGAAGTGGTGATCTTCGAGCCTCTGGCTCGCGATCAGATCGCCGGCATCACTGAGATTCAGTTGAGTCGCCTGCGCAGTCGTCTGACTGAACGGGAACTGAAGCTTGATCTCAGTCCTGAGGCCATGGACAAGCTGATCGCGGTGGGTTACGACCCGGTATACGGCGCACGGCCGCTCAAACGAGCGATTCAGCGCTGGATCGAGAACCCGCTGGCACAGCTGATCCTTTCGGGTCGGTTCATGCCTGGCGATACCGCTCAGGGTGTCGTGGAGAACGACGAAATCGTCTTCATCTGATCCAAAGCGGCAGCAAAATAGAAGAGGCCTCGCATTGCGGGGCCTTTTTTTCGTTAGGCTGTTGAACTCAAAGGAAAAGGCTTGTAAAGTGCGCCCCGCAGTAAGTCGCCCGGAAGGGTTTCTGCTCCCCAAGCAGAAATCTGAAATAAGTTGCAAATCATTAACTTGAAAGCAATTTAGGGGGTTGACAGAGGTGCTTAAGATTGTAGAATAGCGCGCCTCAGACACACGAACGCAGCGATGCGAACGGGTCGAAGAGAACGCTGTAAAGCTTCAACGTTGTAAATTGAAATATGTAGTTCCGTGATAGCTCAGTCGGTAGAGCAAATGACTGTTAATCATTGGGTCCCAGGTTCGAGTCCTGGTCACGGAGCCAATTTCAAACCGGGGTATAGCGCAGTCCGGT